>JAEEGK010023875.1_pt1 | contig 12722 bp, 13 predicted proteins | sample 8958771 | NCBI WGS metagenome assembly JAEEGK01 (sample SAMN16246547, study PRJNA631951) | gut metagenome | biome: gut microbiome; feature: rumen; material: SC-attached | host: Bos | place: Iran: Karaj | collected 2018-10 | reverse complement strand
CACCCTGTTCTCCACGGTGTTCTACATATTCGACGTCATACATTCGCTCAACCACAAGAAATGGCACGGCAGGGAGTACGACGACGTCATATTCGTCAGGTACAGCATGGCCGCGGCATATCTGCCGGCATCGCTCTGTCCAACCGCATACAGGATCATCTCCAAGGTGCTGCCTGTGCCAGATGTCAAGATCCTCGTCGATATAGAACCGGAGACCGCCATGGAGAGGATACTCAAGAGGGGGGAGAAGCTGGAGGTATTCGAGACCGTCGACAAGCTCCGTTCCACCCGTCAGAAGATGCTCGGTATCTCCGAGGGCTGGTACGTCATAGACAATTCGGGCACCAGGGAGAGCACCGAGGCCCAGACGGAGGACGTCCTCCGCGAAGTGAGGGCAGCCAGATGAGGGATCCTACACACCTCTACGAAGGAGAGCCGTCACCCGGGGCGAGGAGGTTCGCTCAGATCGTCTCGTTCTTCGCCCAGGCCCCGTTCATCTCGGTCCCTGTGTTCATACTCCTGTGCATGGAGGCGGACACGACATCGGATGTCGTGCTCTTCTCGTTCATCAGCATACTCTTCGCCACGATAGTCCCGATGATCGGCGTCATCGTGATCTCCAAGAGGACGGGGAACGAGGACGGGGACATAGTGAGGAAGGAGGACAGGATGGTCCCGCTGGCCATTGGAATAGCCTCCTATCTTTTCGGTACCAGCGCCCTGCTGATGCTGGATTCGCCGAGGATTGTCTGGGTGGCGATGCTGTGCTACTGCGTGAACACCGCCGTGATCATGGTGATCACCACGAAGTGGAAGATAAGCATCCACGCCATCGGATGCGTGGGCCCGGCCATGGCGCTGGCGTACGTGTACGGATGGCAGGGCGGGCTGCTGATCATACTGCTTCCGATAGTCGTCTGGTGCAGGTACATCCTCAGGAAGCACACGCCTGCACAGCTGGCCGCGGGCGCTCTGCTGGGATTCGTCCTCACGGGCATTCTGTTCGTTGCGCTCCTGTAACTTATTTTAGCAGGGAATGCCCTGTCCGACCATGGTCCGCGGAAACGAAAGCACCGTTTCGGTTTTGGATATCCTGCGCAAGGACAGGTTCTCGGAGGCCGAAGGCCACAAGAGGAAGCGTGACGAGTTCGCCGCGGAGGCCAGGAACTGGGCCGCCAGAAGGGATCAGTACCGCGACAGGTCCAAGGATGCCCACAGGGAGGCACTGGAGGCCAGGGACAAGCGCGATGCGATCAATCACGAGGCCAAGGCCCTGAAGGAGAAGCGCGACGCCATCCAGGCGCAGGCTGCGGAGTTCAAAGGGAAGGACAAGGAAGCCTTCGAGAGGTACCGCGAGGAGGCCGGGAAGGTCCACGAACAGCTCACCGCGGTGGCGGAGAGGAGCCGTGCGGCCAACGACAAGATGGTGTCCCTGTTCGAGGAATCCAAGGTCGACAAGGTCCTGGCGGAGGCCGCGCACAAGAAGTTCGTCGAGTGCAGGAGGGCGGCTGACGAGGAGCACAGGCTGTTCCTCGAGACGCAGAGATCCGCGCGCAGCATGGACGGTCTGCCCGCGGAGAAGAGACCGAGATCCATCTATGCATGTCCGGTCGGCAAGGAGGGGCGCGAGGTCATCGCCCGCATGAACGAGCACCATGCACCGCTCTCGGATTGGGCTCTCGGACAGCTGCCCGCCATCGAGCCGGAGGACATTCTCGACATAGGGTGCGGAGGGGGCATGCTCATCGGCAAGCTCCATCAGAGATATCCATGTGCCAGACTCCATGGTGTTGACATATCGGAGGATTCCGTCAAGGCCACAATCAAGAACAACGGGGACGTCGAAGGATTGGATGTCAGGAAGGCATCCGTGTCCGATCTGCCGTTCGGGGATGGGGCGTTCCAGCTGATGACGGCGGTCGAGACTTACTTCTTCTGGCCCGATCTCCCCAACGACATAAAGGCAGCGGCCAGATGCCTCTCTCCCGGAGGTATCATGATGATCGTCGCCGAAACGTACCTCCACCCGGGACTCAGCGACCGTCATAAGGAGGAGATCCGCCAGCACGGCATGAACATCGTCCAGAACGAGGAGATGCTGAAGATGATGGACGATGCGGGAATGGATGCGAAGTTCAGCGTCCTCAAGGAGAACGACTGGATCGTCTTCATCGGCGTCAAGCGCTCATAAGTAGCCGGTGTGCTCCAGCAGTATCTTCAGGCCGATCATTATCAGGATGAATCCGCCGGTGAATTCCGCGTATCTCCCGTATCTCGTACCGAAGAAGCTCCCGAACCTCACGCCTACCGCGGAGATCGCGAATGTGATTATGCCTATGACGAGTGCTGGCAGGAGTATGCCGTCCCCGTCCATGGCCAGGGATATGCCGACCGCGAGAGCGTCGATGCTGGTCGCGACCGCGAGCACGAGCATGGTCCAGAAAGAAATGTCGTCGCTGAGCTCCTCCTCCTTGCCGAAGGATTCCCTGATCATGTTGAATCCTATCGCTGCCAGAAGGATGAACGCCACCCAGTGGTCGTAATCCTCGATGATGTCGTGGACCGACCTGCCCAGGAAGTATCCGATGACCGGCATGAGTCCCTGGAACCCGCCGAACCACAGCGCGATGACGACTATGGACCTCTGGTCGGGTTCCCTCATCGCCAGCCCCTTGCAGATGGAGACTGCGAACGCATCCATCGCGAGCCCGACGGAGATGAGAATCAGCGCAACCGTATCCACACGTTCGCATCCTTATGACAGTATATGATATTGGCGAACGTTTTTAGCATCGTAACAGATTGTTCGGGGCATGAGGGGAGACCTCCATACGTTGAAGAGGGTGTGCGAGTACGCATCCAAGGTGATGCTGGTCGCCGAGTTCGTACTGGCGGCGATAATAGTCGCCACCATCGTCCTGGCGGTGGCCGCGCTGTTCGTGGAGGATGCCGAATCTTTCCTGCTGGACCTGATCTCCGCATCCGATTCCGACAGCATGCTCCGCAAGGTCTCCTCGGTCCTGAAGTTCCTGATGATCTGGGTATTGGGATTCGTCACGGTGAAGGCGGTGCACGATGTCATGTGCACCATCCGCGACGAGCACAGCCCGTTCACCAAGGTGAACACCGACAGGATGATCGTCGCATCGCTCGTCTATCTCGGAGCGGCGTTCATCTTCCTGCTCCTGGACGTATTGATCGCGACGAGGCCCGCCGAGGCGGTATTCCTGTTCCTCGGTCTGACGCTGGTATCCGTGGTGCTGTACTGCCTTGCGCTGGTATGCCGTTACGGTGCGGTGCTGCAGAAGGAATCCGACGAGACGCTGTGAGGTATGGCATGACGATTATCCTCAGGCTTGACAGGGTGATGGCGGACCGTAAGATCTCGCTGAACAAGCTCGCCGAGCTCGTGGGGATATCCAACGTCAACCTGTCGAACATCAAGACCGGCAAGATCTCCGCGGTGCGCTTCTCCACCCTGAACGGGATATGCAAGGCCCTGGGCTGTCAGCCCGGGGACATCCTCGAATACATCGAGGATGATGAGGACGATCAGGCCGCCGCTTCGGACTCCTGAGCGATCTCCTTCTCCATCCTCTTCCTGTTGAAGAGCACGGAATCCATGAACGCCACCCACATGATCTCCACGAGGATCGACGTTGCGATAGCGACCATGGCGAGTCCCCTGAGGTTCGGGGGGAGGACGCTCATGCACAGGGCGATCGCGATTCCCTTGTTCTTGTAGGACGTCATCAGGATATCGGATACCCTCTGTTTCCAGTGGATGCCCATCTTCTTCTCCGTGAACTCCACGGCGTTACCGAGACCGAAGGACCTCAGTGCTGCGATGATCAGGAATGCGATGAACACCCATGCCGCGGTCCCCTTGAAGTTGGTGGAACCGACGGACAGCCAGACGAGGAAGAAGATACAGCAGTTCAGGAAGACCGCCATGAAGTCCTTGTTGATGTTGACCCTGGTCAGCAGTCTCGAGAGCACGAGCGGGATACCGATCAGCTCGAGGACGGTGATGAACACGTTGGTCATGTCCACGACCTCTCCCAGAGTGGCCCATACGATGAACGGGATCCAGAGAAGTGCCAGTATGTAGACGACGATGGTACCTCTGGTGGCGTGCTCCATGTCACCGTTGAGGATGAACGACAGCGGTGCGACGGATGCCGCGAAAGGCGTTGCGGCGATGAACACGAGACCCGTGGCCTGGTCCCCGTACTCGGTGTTCTTCAGGAGGAGGTAACCGATCAGGGGGATGATCGATGATATCACAAGACCGAGGATGACCGAGCGGAGCACCGATTTGCGGTACTTGACCGGGTTGAGGTTGGTGTACGGGATCCTCGACAGCGACACGGTGAGCATGGTCGCGAGTACGATGATGGTCATGTTGGAACGGAGGTCCGCGTTCAGGGTCTCTCCCGGGAACCATCCTGCGAAGTTGGTGATCAGAGCGGTGACCAGAGCCAACGTCATCATGAATGCGCTGCTCTTGGCCAGTGTCAACATATTCATGGGCGAGAGAAAGGCATCATACTATTTAATTATCGATTATCGATAAAAAATTAATTTATATCAAGTAGCCATTGGTTGGGATATCATGGCCGCGCCGACAGTGAAACCCGTAAAAGCAGGATGGTGGAACGCATTCCGTCCCTGGACCCTCCACGGAGCGGTGGTGCCCGTCGTAATCGGCGGTTTCATCGCCTTCCGCTACATCGAGGTGGACATCCCCGCGGTCATAATCTTCATACTGACCATAATCGCGGGATGCCTGCTGCAGTCCGCGGCCAATCTGCTGAACACTTACGGGGATTACAAGAAGGGGACGGACACCGTCGAGAACGAGATCAGGTCCCCCGAGCTGGTGACAGGTGTCCTGAAGCCGGAAGCGGTCAAGATGATGGGTCTCGCATGTCTCGGCATGACCTGTGTGATCGGCATAGTCTTCATATTCTACATAGGATGGAAGATCCTGATCTTCGGTGCACTGGCGATGGCCGGTGCGGGACTGTATACGGCGGTGTACAAGTACCACGCCCTCGGACAGGTCAACGTGTTCGTGATGATGGGCGTCCTGATGCCCCTGGGTTCGTTCTTCGTCCTCACAGGATATCTGGACTGGGAACCGGTCATCATCGGTCTGCCCAACGCCTTCCTGATCACCGCGGTGCTGGCAGGCAATGAGATGCGCGATTACCACGAGGACAAGGCTGCCCATGTGGGCACGCTCTGCGGACGCATGTCGTACGAGGCAGGGATGAATCTGTACCGTGCGGAGATCATCATCGCGTACATCATCCTCGCAGCGATACTGGCGATACAGTACGCCCCGTGGCTCTGCGCTCTGGCGTTCCTGACCGTGTACGATCTGTACATCGTGATGAAGAACACCACCACCGCACCCACCGACAAGCATTCCAGCTTCATGCTCGTACCTCTCTGTTTCAAGCTGAACTGGCACTTCGGTCTGCTGCTGGCCGCGGGATACCTCATTCAGAACGTCATCCTCTGAGGACGGACACGGTTTTATCGCTGATATGCGATTCAGCGGCATGGATATCGGAGACAGGTTCCCTGATTACGTCCTAACGGACGACGAGGGCAAGGAGTTCGACAGCAAGGCGATGGCAGGCAAGAGGTACGTCCTGTACTTCTACCCCAAGGACAACACGTCCGGATGCACCACCGAGGCGAAGGAGTTCACCGCCGCCGTCCCGGATTTCGCCAAGCTCGGTATGACCGTCATAGGGGTCAGCAGGGATTCCACCAAATCCCACCAGAACTTCAAGGAGAAGCAGGCGCTGACGATCAAGCTTCTGACAGATGCGGATCACGCCCTCATGGAGAAGGTCGGCGCCTGGGGCTTGAAGACCAACTACGGCAAGACGTTCGAAGGCGTGAAGCGTTCCACCTTCATCATCGGCGCCGACGGCAACGTCGAGGCCGCATGGATCAACGTCAAGGTCGCGGGGCACGTCTCGAAGGTCCTCGACAAGGCGAAGTCCCTGCAGTGAAACCCCTTCAGGCCTTACGGCCTTTCTTCATTTTTCAGTCATTTTTATTGTTAAACATTTCATATTTATCATAAAAAGTATGTTTTTTAATGTTATACGATTTGTGTTTATCGTGAAACATTAAATACTACAACCAAGATGTTGTACTCAGAAGTGATAGAATGTCAGAGGACACAGCAACCACAAAGAAAGAGCCCGGAATCTTCGTCGCAACGAGGGTCGTCTCCAAGATCCTGGAGGTCTGTTTCACCATCGGAGCGGTGGGAATGGTCATATTAGGGATAATGAGCTTCTTCGCGAAGCCAGAGGATATCATCGATGACCGTCTGATCCAATTCGGAAGCGTGGCGATCAGCACATACGAGTGCAACCTCGAGGACGCGGTCAGGGTGCAGGGCGTGACGTACATCCTGTCGGTCGGATTCTTCGGACTCATGGCGATGATCTTCCGCAACATCTACCTCATCGTCAAGACGGCCGAGGGCGAGACCTGGTTCTCCACGGGGGCCACACCCTTCCAGCCCGACAACGTCAGGATGGTCAGGGAGATCGGTATATTCCTCATCCTGATCTACGTCGTCGGATTGATCATAGAGGCCGGAGCATACATCGCATGCCAGGATATCGAGGGGAGCACCACCATGATGCCCCTGGTGTTCGGTATCATCGTGATCTGCCTGTCGAAGATGTTCGAGTACGGACAGAAGCTGCAGGAGACGGAGGACGGCCTCATATGACCGGAGAGATCGTCCTCCATCTCGACCGCATGATGGTCGAGAGGAAGATGTCCCTCAACGACCTCGCCGAGAAGGTGGGGATATCGAACGTCAACCTCTCGAAGATCAAGAACAACAAGGTCACCGCCATCCGCTTCCAGACGCTGGCGGCCATCTGCGATGCGCTGAACTGCGGCGCCGGGGACATCCTCGAGTACGTTCCCGACGCACAGAACTGAAACCGTTTCCGGCCCTCACGGGCCTTTCTGTGTTTTCTAGTTCACAGGTAAACGTTATAGTATAGATTGGACGTATCAGCCAATCGAAGGACGGCATATCGTATGAGCCAAGAAAAGCCAGTGATCACGGCATATGTTTGGGACAGCTACTCGGCCAAATTGAAGGATGCGGGAGAGGCGCTGGGCGCGGACATCCGCACGTTCACGCGCGTCATGCTGTACGACAGACCCGAGAACCTCAAGAGGCTGGAGCAGTCGATGAGGGAATCCGACCTGGTGCTCATACACCTGATGGGAGCAAACCTGATCCCGGAACTGGAATCCGTGGTGAAGGGTCTTCCGAAGACTGTCACCGTCCTGTCCATGGGCAGGGACCCGATGGCCTTCATCCACACGACCGGTCCGCGCGAGATAGCAGTCGGCTGCTGCCGTTACCTCCAGGTCAACGGGAAGGACAACTGCGAAGGATGCATCCGCTACCTCCTGAAGAACCTGTTCGGGCGCGACATAGAGGTCCCCGAACCCAAGATACTGCCGTGGCACGGGATCATCCATCCTGAAGGGGGCCGTTTCGGTTCGATCGAGGAGTATCTCGAATGGTACAAGCCCAAGGATGCCAAGTGGATAGGCATCATCGCATCGCGCTCCGGATGGGCAAACGACAACTGCGACGTGGAGAACGACCTCTTCGAGCGTTTCGAGAGGAGGGGCTTCAACGTCGTCATGGTCTATGCGGATTCGCGCACCATCCCTGAAGAGGACATGCTGGGCCTCGCCGATGCAGTCAACAGGTACATGAGGTATCAGGGCAGGTTCCTTCCCGAAGCCATAGTCAAGACCACGGTCCTGCAGTTCGGACAGCTCACGGACTACGGCGTGGGCCACAAGGTGAGCTTCCTGGAGGAGATCGACGTCCCCGTCTTCCAGCCCGTCGTCCCCAGCGCGATGTCCAGGGAGACCTTCGAATCTTCGCCCGGACTCAAGAGGGACGTCTCCTTTGCTGTCACCTTCCAGGAGTTCGAGGGTACGATCGAGCCCCTGCTCCTGGGATTCTCACGTCAGACCAACGACGACGAGGCACACCGCAGGGTCATCCCCGAGAGGGCGGACCACCTGGTGGAGCGCGTCATCCGCAGGGTGCAGCTCCGTTCCAAACCCAACAGCGAGAAGAAGGTCGCGATAATACTCAACAACTTCCCGTGCGCCGGAGCCGAGGCGAACGTCGGCGAAGCGCACAACCTCAACGTTATGGACAGCCTCGCCAACATCCTCAGGGCGATGGCCGATGACGGTTACTCGGTAGAAGTGCCAGATGAAGGAAAGCAGATCATCGGAAGGATCCTGGAACGCAAAGCGATGTCCGACTTCCGCTGGACGGATGCGGGCGAGATCGAGCGCTGCGGAGGGGTCATCCACCACATGACGGTGGACGAATACGACGAGTGGTTCTTCACCCTGTCCGAGAAGGTTAAGGCCGACGTCATCAGGACCTGGGGCGAACCTCCGGGGGAGTCCATGGTCAGGGACGGGGAGATACTCATCACCGGAGTGACCTTCGGTAACGTTCTCTTCATGGTCCAGCCCAAGCGCGGATGCTACGGTCCCAAGTGCGACGGTACGGTGTGCCGCATTCTGCACGATCCCGTGTGCCCTCCCACCCATCAGTATCTGGCCGCATACCACTGGCTGGACAGCACCTGGAAGGCCGATGTCATCGTGCACACCGGAACCCACGGAAATCTGGAATACCTTCCCGGGAAGGGAGTGGGGCTCACGTCCGACTGTTATCCGGACATATGCATAGGCACCATGCCGCACCTCTATCTGTTCGATGCCAGCGTCGTTCCCGCAGCCACGCTGGCGAAGCGCAGGTCCTATGCCACCCTCATCGATCACATGCCCCCGGTCACCGAGAGGGTCAAGGCCTACGGTCCGGCGGAGAAGCTCGGGAGCCTCCTCGAACAGTACGCATCGGCCAAGGACGACCAGTTCAGATCGGAGGTGTTCCGCGGAATGCTGGTCGAGGCCGGTGTCGAGGCGGGTATGGACTCCAAGGAGCTGGACGACAGACACAGCCTGCAGACTGTTGTCAAGCGCTGTACGGAGGAGTATTCCAGGCTCACGAGTACGAAGATCCCGATCGGCCTGCACGTGATCGGGGAACCGATAGACATCCACCACAAGGCCACGATGGTTCTGACGATGATGTCCTACGGAGGGGATTCGATCATCAGGCATCTTGCAAGATACAGGGGCATCGACCCGTCCATCCTGGAGGAGGAATCGGATGCCATGGATCCTGCCAGCGGGAGATCCTCCGCGCTCATCTACAATGAACTGTACGACGGATCGCTCTCCCTGATAGAGGGCGTCCTGAACGGTACCCCTTCGGGACTCGGCAAGGACACCGACGACCAGATCGTCAAACTGGCGGCGCTGGTGGACGAATCCGACGAGCTCGGTGCGTTCATCCACGCATTGGACGGCGGGTACACGCCTGCAGGTCCCTCCGGACTCATCAGCCGCGGAAGGACCGACGTCCTGCCCACTGGGAGGAACCCGTACACGCTGGACCCCCGCGGCGTGCCTACGAGGACATCGTGGACCACGGGTATGTACCTGGCCGACGAGACCATCCGTAAGTACAGGGAGGACACGGGCGGGGAGCCTGAGACGGTGTCCATGTTCTGGACCTCATCCGACCTCATGAACGAGGGAGGGGAGATGATGTCCCAGATCCTGTATCTCATCGGCGTCCGTCCCGTATGGAACGATGACAACAGGGTGGAATCGTACGAGATAATACCGCTCGAGGAGCTCGGAAGGCCGAGGGTGGACGTGACCGTCAGGATGTCAGGCATCGTCCGCGACATGTTCTCCGATGCCATGGACCTCCTGGACTCGGCGATCACGGCCGTGTCTGCGCTGAACGAACCCGAGGGCAAGAACCATGTAAGGGAGCATACGATGAAATCGATCCTCGACGGGATCCCGGAGGACGATGCCACTGCAAGGCTGTTCTCGTCCGCCCCCGGAGCGGCGACGTCCGGTGTCCCGTTGGCGATATACGCGAACGCCTGGCACACCGAGAGGGACCTCGCCGACATCTACGTGGCGACCAACGGTTACGCATACGGCGGCAAGCGCGACGGCAAACCGCTCCACAAACAGTTCATGAATGCGCTGTCGTCATCTTCACTGACCTACAGCAAGATCGGCACCGATGAGCAGGATTTCCTCGGCACCCCCGGATTCTTCGGGAACATCGGGGGGATGGCCGTGGCTTCCAAGATCCTCACCGGGAAGGATGTGAAGAACTACATCGGGGACACCCGCGGTTCAGGGAAGGCCGGGGTGCGCACGCTCCAGGAGGAGATGCGCAGATCCGTACGTTCAAGGCTGCTGAACCCCCAGTGGATCGAGGGCATGAAGCAGAGCGGATACCAGGGCGCGGCGGAGATCATGAAGCGCGCCGGAAGGGTGCACGGATTCGGTGCCACCACAGATGCGATAGACGACCGTACCTTCGACGACATCGCGGAGACGTTCATCAACGACAAGGACATGAGGCAGTTCTTCGAGGAGAACAACCCGTATGCGGGAGAGGAGATCGCCAGGAGGCTGCTCGAGGCCGCGGAGAGAGGATTCTGGAAGCCCGACCCGCAGGTGCTGGAGAAGCTGAAGGACAACTACCTCAAGTTCGAAGGGGACCTGGAAGGTCTCGCCGGCGACGGGGAGTACCAGGGAAGTTCGACGGAGATCGCGACATACTACGACGTGGATGCCTGGAAGGAATCCAACGGCGTCGTGATGGATTCGGTCAAGAAGATGATGGATTCCAAGACCGCGAAGGATTGAATGCCGGGTCAGTCGCTGTCGAACCCGTACCGGAGGACCTCGTTGTACTTCGAGTTGGCCTCCTCGCTTCCTTTTTTCTCCTTCCAGGCATCGATCTCCCCGCATATCGCGAGAAGTTCGTCGGCCACGGTCTCGATGTCCGTCGGCCGCTCGTAGCGGAGATAAGCTGCCATGCGCCTGATGGCCTTCGGACTTCCCAGCATCCTCGCCGCATGTTCCCCGAATTCAGCCGGGAATCCAAGTTCGGTGATGATCTTCACGAGTTCGTCCCTCGCTGCTGTCCATTCGCTGCGGCCGTCGGTCATGGTTTTTGATGGTTTTCGTGATAGTTACGGTTTCCGAATCTGATGAAACGCTCTCGCGCGATGGTTATTTAGATATAGGTACGGTTAGGCCTTCATGGACAAGAGGAAGAGGAGGGAGACGCCACATAGCACCCATGCGACGCTGTTCCTCGGGTCCATGATGATGCTTGCCGGTGCGGGGATGATCATCTTCCACGTGTTCCCGGTGACCGGCAGTCAGGGCCTCATCCATCTCCAGGACGGCCCCGCAGGATACATCAGCAGGGGCGCCCTTGTGGTCGGGGGTGCGCTGCTCTTCATCTATCGCAGGAAAGGCAACTACTTCGCGGTAGGGGTGTACGCGATCGTCCTGGGTCTCTCCAGGGTCATCCGTTCCATACCCGGGATCTTCGGTGACAGCGACCTGATATTCTATTTCTCTGTGCTGATGGTCATCATCGGCGGCAACCTGGCCGTCGGCGGTTTCAACCACCTCACCATCAGGACGAGGAACCCCACCATGATGAGGGTCTCGGCCATCATGATGCTCAGCGCATATCTGATCGGGATGGTCTATCTGTACGTCAACGATATGGAGATCGAGCCGGTCCTCACCGCATCGGCGGACATATTGTGGTATCTGCCGCTCTACGTTTCGCTGCTGTTCATCCTCAGCAACAGGGAGATCACGGACAACATCCCGCTCGGTCGCATAAGGAGATACAGCATCGGGCTGGGCAACACACTCTATCTCGGGAACCGTATCATCGTGTCCCCCGAGGACGCGGCCGTCATAAAGGACGGCATATCCAGCACCTCCGAGTGGCCGGAGAGGAACGTGGGCAGCACCACCGTCAGTGAGATGAGGGTCGTCTTCCACACCGAGATCGGCGACAGGGATGTGGTCCTCAACAGGATATCCGGGAAGGAAGGGCTGATGATGAGCGTCGTCGACGATCCGACGGACTCCTTCGTCTTCGGGAAGAGGTACAGGGTACTGGGCTTCACGGAATCGCCTGGCACATTGGAACTCCGCGACATAAACGGCATCTGCGCCGTTCTCACCATAGGAGGCGGGAACTGATGCAGTGGTCCAGGATCCATCCGGAATGGATCACCGCCGTGCTCATAGGCATCGTGTGGGGAGTATATGCCATCGACAACCAGGATCTGACGGATGCGCCCCTTCATAGGATGATCATACATCTCGGCATACAGGTCATCTACGCCGCAGCCATCATACTCGTGATAGGGGCAGGCAACAAGAACCTGAAAGCGTGCATAATCATCGGGGCCATAGCATACTCATCCGTCAATTTCGTGGAAACATGGGAACTGCTGTTCGACGCCTACAGGTCCGTATTCGAACGCGACATCACGATATTCATCGAGATGGTGATCACCCTGACGCTCAACGGGATAATCCTGTTCGGCGCCCTGATCTACACAGGAAAGAATTCCACTGCCGCACCGCTGATCAGGATATCAATCGAGATACTTCTGATCATAGAGGTCGTATACATCATGAGGACCTTCAGGACCTTCGAGGACATCGACATGTTGATCGAAATCTATGCCCCCCTGATCCCCACC
>JAEEGK010023873.1_pt1 | contig 12722 bp, 10 predicted proteins | sample 8958771 | NCBI WGS metagenome assembly JAEEGK01 (sample SAMN16246547, study PRJNA631951) | gut metagenome | biome: gut microbiome; feature: rumen; material: SC-attached | host: Bos | place: Iran: Karaj | collected 2018-10 | reverse complement strand
TTTATTTCTCCACATTTTACTTTTTGACATTGTTCATTTTTTGATTTTGAAAGTATTAATATAATTGTTATTAATTGAAGATAAAAAGAAATCATATTTAAGAAATAAAATAAATTTATTTTTAAATTAATTTTTTTTAAAAAAAATTTTTAATATATTTAATTAAAACTTTAATTGTTGTTTTATTTCATAAACTATATAATAATATAATTAATAGAATTTCATGTAATTTTTAGACTTGTTAATCATTAAATATATTATTAACCTTAATATAATATTATAATTTAATATTCTAATATATAATAAATAAGATACAACAAACTTTTTTATAAATTTTTCATGATATTTATAAATAAAAATATAAAATGAAAATTAAAATAAATAATAAATATCTTTCATTGCCAAAAAAACATATATATCTGAATTATTATAAAAAATTAAAAAATAAAACATGATTCACATCTTGTAAATGTTTTATCATTCTTTTTAATATACATTTTATTATTTTTTAAAGGAGAATTACAATTAAATTTTTTACTATTGTAATATTTAAAATTTATATTATTACCATAATTATAATTACTATTATTTTTAATTTTTTTTGAATCCTTTTTATTTAAAGAAAATTTAATATTTGAAATATCAGGAGTTTTTTGTCTAAAAACATATTTTTTAGCCAAATCAGTTTCTTTAATTTGATCACAAAAAGTAACTTTATGATTTTTCCCTCCTTTTTTAATTATAGTACCTAAAGCATCTTTTCTTCTTTTTATTAAAAAAGGAGAACATGGTGACTGACATTCATTTTCTATTAATTTTTGAGATGAGTTATCTTTGATTGGAGATTTAAAAAAATTATCTCTGTATTTGAAAGTAGAAACTTTTGTTATTGATATTGAAATATTATTTTCATTCTCAAGATCTGTTGACATATTAATTTTATTTGTTTTTTATATAAATTTTTATTTTTTTAAATTTTGATTATAAAAGTTAAATAAAAATGATAATAAAAGATTTATTTACTTACAAATCAAATATATTTAATACAAAAATATTTATAAAATTAGTTTTTTTTTTAAATTTTTTTTTTTCAATCATAAACTTCAAGAAAATTAATAATATCATCTCTATACTTTTTAATTTCTTCAAAATATTTTCTTGGAATTCTAATTATTAATTTCATCTTATTAATAGTAAATAAAAAAGGTTTTTTTCCTTCTCCAGAAAAATTAAATAAATGTTCAGTAATTTCATTTCTTCCTTGATATTTTGCAAAAGTAATTTGACATTCTTTATGACAATTATTACTTTTTAATTTAATTCCATTAAATCTATAAATAAAATCAATTATACAAATTGGATCTACAAAATTAATAAAAGCATATCCTAAATTTCTTGTATTACTATAATTCATTGGAAGATAAAATAAATCATAATTTCTATAATTCATATTTTTATTAAAACCCATTCTTGTATCAATTTCTTTCATTAAATCCTGATTTGAATATTTAACTGGAATATTTTTTATTCTAACTGATGTTCTTTTTTCTCTTCCTTGAATTATATTTTTTATATTTATTGTATATTCATTTTCACAATTTAAATTTGGATTTTGAAAAATATTTGTTGTAGAATAATATTGTTTTAAATAATTATTATTATTTGAATTATTATTATTATTATTAGGATTTGATAATGGAAATGTTGAACTAAAATTACTATTATTATTATTATTATTATTAATATTAAAATTTGTTAAATGATTATTATTATCATAGAATGTAGAGTAAAAATTTGATTGAGTCATTTGAAATTGTTTATTTATGTCATTTTGATTTAAGTATTTTTTTATTATTTGCCAATTATTACTTTCTTGACTTGTTGTTTTTGTGTCTGAAGAAGTTGAAACTGTACTCCCTAATTGAATAGGATTATATTTATTAAAATTTATTAAGTTATTATTATATGATGGTATTTTATTTTGAATATAAAAAGAATTATTTGAATTATTATAATTTTTATTATGATCAATTAAATTATTTGAATTCAAGATATTTTTATTATTTAAATTATTAAAATTTAATTTTTTGATATTATTAGGATTAAAATCATTTTTAAAAAAATTTGAAAAAGGAAACTTATTATATAAAAGATTATTTAACGGATTTGATGGTTTTTTTTGAAGTTCATTTTTCAAAGTTTTAATATTATCTTCTGAATTTTTTTCATTATTTCTTTTCTTATTACACCATATATCATCCATAAAAGGAAGAGGATTATAATTATTATGTGTATATTCTCCAGAAGAGTTTTCTTCTTCTAAAATAATTAAATTTAAAAATTTACCTTTATTGTCATTGAGAACTGTATTAAAAATATCATTATCTAAACTATTATTTTTTATATAAAAAATATATTTTTTACTCTTTATAATCTTTACTTTCTTCATTACTATAATTATATTCTGATATATTACTTGGACATTGTGAAGTATTTGAATTATTATATAATTGGTAATTATCTTTATAAGACATAATTAAATTTAATTTTTTTTTAAATTTCTTAATTATGTAGACAATAATTTTAAATTTAAAAAAATAACAAAATGAAATATTAACTCAATTTATATTATATATATTAATAAATTACTGTTCAAACATATATTTATTTCTTATGCTAATTTTATATTTCACATATAATTTATTTAATAGAAATGAACAAAAATTATAAATATATATAATTGATACAAACTTATTACGAATCATTGAAATTATAATAATTAGTAATTTTTTAATTATTGGTGATTAAATTCTAAAAGATTCAATTTCTTTATTATCTTTATTTATTTTACTTTTTTCCGTTTTTAAATAAATATTATTACCATTTAACATTGAATTATTTGTACTATGATATTTTGTCTTTGTTAAATAATTTTTTGTTTGATTGTTTTTTTTGATACTATTATTATTTTTATTTAATAATCTATTTGAATTTTGAGAAGTTAATTCAAGTTTAATTCTATTTTTATAATTTTTTTTTGACTGATAATTAGAAAAAACCCAATTTATTTTTTCATTATATTCAGAATTTAATATTTTATCATCATTTTTTGATTCATTATTATTTTTTTTTAATGTATTAACTTTTTTTACTGGAGATGGAATTTTATGTTTTGCAGTACTTGGTTTTTTATTAACATTATTAAATAAATCCCCATTTATAGAACTAGATACAAATTGTAATTTTTTTTTATATAATAATGTAAAATCATTTTCATTAATTAAATGAACTTTTGTAAAATTTTCAAAATTTTTTTGATATTTTTCATCAATTACTTTATTATTTAATTTATAAGTAAAATGTTTATTTTTATCTTTTTCATTTTGTTTTTCATTATAATCAATATAAAATGGAGATTTCTTTGATTTATAATAAAGAATTGATTTCCAATCAAATTTTTTAAAAAAAAGATGATTTTTAATTTCATCAATACCATTTCTTCCTAATCTTTTTGAAGGATCAACTTCTAATAATTTATTAACAAAATCACATAAATCTTCACTATATTTATTATTAACTTTATTTTTATCTAAACAAATTTTATTATTTTCAAATTCTTCAATAATATCTTCTTTATTTTGTTTTTTAAAAGGTCTTTCTTTTAGCATTAATTCATAAATTATAACACCTAATGAAAAATAATCACTTTCAAAAGAAATTTTTTTAAAATTATCATATCTTTCTGGTGCAATATAACCAAAAGTTCCACTAATATCATTATTTATATTAGGATTATTTATAAATGTTGAAATACCAAAATCACTTATTCTAATAAAACCTTTTTCATCAATTATTAAATTTTCTGGTTTAATATCTCTATGAATAATATTATTTAAATGAATATATTCTAATCCTAAAACAACACATCCTGCAATAAATTTAATTTCTTCTTCTAAAAAAAAATCATATTTTCTCATTAAATTTCTTAAATCACCACCTGGTAAATAATCAAGTATCATAAATAAGTTATTTTTATCTTGAAATGTATAATATAAATTTGATATTGAATTAGAATATAATGATAATAAAATATCTCTTTCTTTAAATATATAATTTGTCATTTTTTTTTCTAATAATTTCTTTTTTGATAATTCTTTTAATGCTAAGATTTTATTTTCCTTAATATACCTAACTTTCCAGACTTTTCCAAAACCTCCTTCTCCAATAATTTTTAAGAATTCAAAACTATTTGTAGTTATATTAGATACGTCTTTTAATATTGAAGATAATTCTTTTTGTCCCATTAAATATAAATAATAATTTTTTCCTATATTAAATTGTAATTTTTATAATTATTGAAAAAACATTTAATATATAAGAATTATATAAATGATTATTATTTAGAAAATAATTTTCAAATAAAATCATAAATTGTTTTACTTTTTCTTTTAAAGTTTTCAATTATTTGATTTATATGTAATTTATAAAGAAATAAATTAATTTAATTATTCTTATTATTTTTTATTTCTCTAATTAAAAGGATGATTTTAAGATATTTGAAAATGAAATTTCATAAAAAATGATAATACAATTATAAAAGATATTAAAAAACATAATGCAATTAAAATATAATAAATATCTATCCTTTTTTAATAAAAAAATAAAACCCTTTTAATTTAAAAAAATAGTAAAAAAAACTAAAAATAAATTAAGATAAAAAAAATATAATATACCAAAATAATTAAATATCAAAAAGCAAATATATATTTAAAAAAAAAAATTAAAAAAAATAAAAAAAAATAATTTAAAGATAACCATAAAATCCAAAAATACCAAAATAAAATTATATAAATAAAATGTCAAAAGAGCTCAAATTTTCAGAATACAAAGACGAAATAGATGGAATGGTAGAAGATACATTAAAGAAGAATTTAGATGGAAAAGACTATGATCAAAAAGAAGCTCAAGGATTAATTAATCAAATAGTAGATGAAATAGTCAAAAATCTTCATGCAAATCATAAAGAACTTAAATGGGTTGTTAATGGAACAGTTTTCCAAAAAGGTGACTCATCACTTCATTATAGTTCTACTTGCTTATGGAATCCTAATACTGATGGTTCTACTACTAAAAAATATGAAAATGATACTTTACATGCTTTCGTCAATGTTTTTGGAATTGTTCCATAAAAAAAAAAATTTAAATTTTTTTTTTATTTTCATTTAATAATCTTTTCTTTTTTAGAATAAAAAACTTTTATTTAATTTTAAGGATTTTTTTTCTATTTAAAGTGTTTTTTATTTTTTTATATTTTTTTTTTGGTTTAACGTTATTTTTTTTTAATTTTTATATTTTGTTTTTTTTTAATGTTTTAATATTGATTTTAATTTGATTTTTTTTAAATATTAGATTTTAGTTTTTTTAAGGATTTTTAGTTTTTTTTACTTATAATAATTATCTTTGATTGATTTTATTTTATTAATTATAATATATTTTTAATCTTTTATATTTATAAACCAATATACATATAAAATTTAACGTAAATTAAGTATAAATAATTATATTTTTAATATTACAAATTCACCTAAAAAAATAAATAAAAAAATTAAAAATAAAACTTAATTAAAATCTTGATGAGTTCTAAAAAATTGTATTTTTTTTTTAAGTGGTTCATAATCAAGAGAAGGAATATCTCTAACTATATTATCATCATTTTCATTAGTATCGCAATCATAATCTTGTTCAGATCCATCAGTTTTAATAATATAATTTGAATTACTTTTTTTTGATTGTCTTTCTTTTTCTTTTTCAATTTCTTTTTTCTTTAATTTTGATATCATAAAAAGTAAACCATTTTTCTTTTTTGTTTGATTTAATTCTTTAATTAAATCATCAATTTCATTTGATAAAAGTTTATCTGATAAATTTTCATTACTTAAATCAATATTATAAGGTGCCTCTTCATGATTTATTAATTTTGGATAATTTTGTTCTATTTTTTTTTCTAATTTTTCAATTTCTTCTGTATTTTTTTGTAATTTTGTCATATAATCACCTAATTTTGATAATATTAAATTGTCATATTCTTCTTTTTTTATTATATTTTCATTATTATTTTCAATTTCATCTATTTCCATTTTTAATTTTAATATTTTATCTTCATATGATTTTACTTTATTTCTATGTTCTTCAATTATTTCTTTTCTTTCTTTTTGGAATGTATTTTCTATATTTTCTAATTCTTTATTTAATTTATTTTTATATTCCTCTTTAAGATCACTTAAATTTTTTTCATGTTCTCTAGATAAAAGTGTACTTTCAACAAATTGATTCATATTATCATTTTCAGTTTTAAAAAAATTCATTTTCTTATTTATATTTTCATCATTAAATATTTGAGTTTTACTTAAATAATTATTATAATCATTATTTCTATTATGATTTTTATTTTCATATTTATTTAAAATATTTTCTTCCTTTGATAATTGATTTAGTTTAGAATCTTTTATGTCTTTAAATTCTTGTATTTTACTTAATAATTCATCTTCAGGAATTTTTTTTATATAATCATCAATATCAATAATTTCATTTATTATATTTTCATCATTCGTTATTTTAAAAGGTGAATTCATATAAGGAATTACTTTAATACTTTTTGGACTTAATGATTTTTCTGCCATATATTTATAAATTTAACATTTATAATTTTAAAAAATTAATTTTTTTTAAATAATTTAAGTATTTTAAATTATTTAATTTTTTATTATATAAATTTATACAATATATTCATCACAAAATAAAAATAAAAATTATTTATATTTTTTGAAAAAATTTTAATATATTAAAATATAATATTAATATAGAATTAAACAAATACATTTTAAAAAATTTTTATTTAATTAATTAATTGAATGTCAAAAATTAATCGAAAAAAAATATTATAAGAATTTAATTACTTTTTTTATGAATAATTTATTTAATCAATTTTTTCTTTTTTATTCTTATCAATTTTTTTATATTTATTATTTTCTTCATTTTTTTCTTTTTCTTTTTTTTCTTCATTCATATTTTGATTTATAGATTCATTATTTAAATTTTCATTTTCATTAATAATAATATTATCAATTTTCTCTTCTTTATCATTTTCATTCATTTCTTTATCTTCATTAATAATATTTGATTCATTTTTATGAGATTTATTATTTTTTTCATCTTCATTATTTTGATTATTATTATCATTATTTATTACTTCATTTTCTTTATTTTCATTATTTTTATTCTTATCTTCATCATTATTATTTTGATTTTCATTATTATTATTTTCATTTATTTCATTATTATTATTATTATTATTATCATTAATATTATTTTGATTTACTTCATTTGTTTCTTTTTTATCTTGAGGAAATGGATTTTCTTCTTCATATTGATCACACCAATTAGGGAAAATAGAAATAATAAATACATAAATAATTTCTATAATACATTTTCTAATATATTCAAATTTCGTTTCAGGTAATTGTATCTTTTTTTTTTTCTTTTCTTCTTCTTCTTTTTTATTTAATAAATTCTCAATACCTTCCATTTCTCCCATTTCAATTTCATTTTTCACAAAATTAGGAGGAGGAAAATGATGATCTAAATTATTAAAATAATTTGGATTAGCTCCAAAATTAATATTATGTTTATTATTTTTATTATTTGAATCTGTATTAATTTCATCATCATTTTTTGATTCTTCATCATCTTTTTTTTCATCTTCTTCTTCATCAGAACTATTTATATCATATGAACTTTCATTGTTATTGTTTTCTAAATCAAATAAAAATTTCTCTGGATCATATTTTTCCATTTCTTTAATTTCACTTTCATTCATTTGAATTTCATCAATTTTTTTTTTGTAATATTCTTCTACTGATTTTTTAACATTAAACCAATAATAAATAATAAACACTGTTATAAAAATTGGAAATTTCCAATCTTTTGTATATAATCTCATTACAAAACATGTTACTATTAATCTAAATAAAATTTCAAATTTAAAATAATCTCTTACTGGAAATTTTTCTAAACTTCCTGGATCAAATGATGATAATTTACTATTTTCATTATTTAATAATGTTATTTTATTTATTAATACTGGATTCATTATTGGAAATGTTGTATATGATACTTTTTTTGAAGGAAGAGATTTACAATAATTTTCAAATGTTATTTTTTCTGAATCTTTAAATTCTTGGAAATTTAATAAATCATTTATATTCATTTTTGATAAGTCTTCTTTTAATTCATTTGATTGTTTTTTTAAGTTTATTATTATTATATTTATTTTATTATTTTTGAAAAGTTCTCTTGTTGTTATATTATTATATTTTTCTAGAATATTTGTTTGATATATAAATGTTTGTTTTGTATTTATAAAATTATCTTCAAATGTTTTTAAAACAAAATTTTTTAGCTTTTTAATTGTCCAATTATATGGTATTTGGACTGAAATTGTTTCATTATTTGGCATAAATTTTAAAAGAATTGTGTATATATTAATTTTACTTTCATCCATTATTTTAAAATAAAATAAAAAATATTAAAATAATATATTTAATTAAAAAAAAAGGTCTTTTATAAAAATGAAATAATTATTTTTTTTTAACTATTATTTTTTTTAAGCAATTAATATAATTAATTTTAAAATCTTGACATAAAATATTTTCATTAATACCTAAACTAGAAGGTTGATTTGGTTCAGTATTAATATTAAAATTATCTTGAATATATTTATTTTCTTCAAAGTAATTAACATCTGTATTTGCTTTTAAATCTTTTTCAACAAAAGAAAAAATTTTTAAATTACTATCATAATAATCTCTATATTTTTCTAAAGAACCTTTACCTAAAATAGTATCAAAAACTAATTCAGGTTTTTCTTTAAATAAAATTTCTTTTTTTTTATTTTTATTTTTATTATTTTTATCTTGTAAAACTTTATTAAAAAATCCATTAATAAAACAAGAAACAATATGACTTATTTTTTCAACTGAATTTTCTTTTCCTAATAAATGTTCACAAGATTCTTTTGCATATTCTTCTTCAACATTACCTGTTCCATCACCAAAATAATCTTTTTTTCTTGCTTTTAAACTTTTTATCATTAATTGAGTTCTAATAATATTAACTTTCCTAGGGAAAAAAATTTTTAATCTTTCAAGTGGAGTCGCAGATAAAAATGATATTATTAAAGGATAAATTTTATATTCTTTCTTTTGAATTTTTTCAATTTTTTCATTAAAACTGTGAAATATTTCTTTACTTAATAAATCTAATTGATGTGGTTGAATACATAAAAAAATAATATCACATTCATCAAAAATTTTTTCATTATCTAAAAATATTAAAATATCTTCATCAAGAGAATTTTTAATATCAATTCCAATATTATTTGGTCTTCTTGTTGAAACTAAAATTTTAAATGTTAAAATTTTATTGTCTTTTATTTCTATTAATTTCTTTAAAAGTTGTGATCCTATATTTCCACAACCAATTAAACCTATTTTTAATATTGGAATTGTTACTTTTTTTATTATTGATTTCATATCAATTGGAGGTAAAATTGATGTTGAAGGATATTCTTTTTTTTGACGTAATCTTTCTTCTTTTGTTGCTTTTTCTATTTCTCTTTCTTTATTCCATTCATTAAATATTAAAGAAAAAATATATAAATAATATAATGATTGATCTATTAATATTTGTTTTACATGACTGTTTTGAAGATATATATTTTTTAAATCTTTATTTATGAATAAATCATTCATCCAATCTAAATTTTTTATACTTGTAAAAGTGTTTTTTGTATTTTTATCTTTTTTTGATTTCATATTTTCAGAATATATTTTTCCTAAAATTTGATTTACTTCAATATCTTCTAAATTATCAACTTTATTTTCTTTAATATTATTTGTTTCTTCCATTAATTTTTTAACTTAATTAATTTATAACTTAAATTTTTTATTTTTTTTTTAAATTTAATTATAATAAATAAATTTTATGAATGTCACTTTACTAAATAAACAAAATTCATTCGTATTTAATATTTCACCTTTAATGCCTATATCATATTTAAGAACTTTGGCAAATAAATCTTTTCATATTCCTGAATATTTAATAATATTATCATATGATAATATTAATATTGAAAAACATTATAATGAAACTTTATTAAAAGATTATTTTACTTCTACTAATGAAATTAAAATTGAAGTCACAAAAGCTGATAATAAAAATATTTTTAAAAACTTATTACATTCTTCAATATTAAAATCATCTAAAACATCTAAGATATTAAAAACCAATAAAGAAGAAAAAGAATTAATAAAACTATATGATATTACCAAAACTCATTTTGATTTAGAAAATAAACATAATAACAATTTTACAGATGCAAATTTAAAACAATCAAAATGTGAACAATGTAATAAAAGACCAATAGATACATTTTGTAGAGAAAATTGTAAATTTATTTGTAAAATATGTTTTAATTCATCTCATCTTAATCATAAATATATTAATATTGAAAAAGGAAATATTGAACAATGTGCTTATTTTTATCAAAAAGAATTATTAAAAGATTTAAATAATCAAGAAGATGAAATTAAACAATTAATAGAAAAATCAAGTCATGAAAGATTAGTTGAGAAAATAGAACAAATTTATGATATTGTAGAAAAATTAAATAAACAAGAAAGAGAAATTATGGAAAATTTTCCTTCTATTCCTATTGAAACTATAATTAATACTGATTATGGTGAAATTAAAAAAAATATATATTCAATTAAAGAAAATTTTCAAAAAAAAAATCCTTTTTCTATATATGATAAAAAAAGTTTTTTTAAACAATTACAAAATGAAGATTTTAAATTAGATTCTTTAAATAAAGATATTGAATCTATTAAAAAAAAATATGATTTTCAAGATATGTTAATTGAAATTATTGAATCTATAAATAAATTATTGAAAGAATTATTTGATTCTTTAAGTGATACTTGGAATAAATGTAAATATAATTTACTTTTATTTGAATCAGAAATTGAAAAATTATCAAAAAAATGTAAAAAGAAATTTATAATAGATGATGATTTTGTTGATGATGAAAATGAAGCAAAAATTGAAAATGAATTAGAAGCAATTTTATTTGAAAGTAAACATGGAAATAATAAAAATAAAGATTTAATTTTACCAAAATTAAATATAAAAAAACATAATCCTTCATATAATTTATTGAATAATTTATCAAATGGAATAATGATAAAAACTAGAAGAAGATTAAAATCAAATAAAATAAAAATGAATAAGTCATTTTCTGATTCAGATTCTCAATTAGAATCATTTAGTGATGATGATGATGATGATACAAATATAAAAGAAAGAAATAAAACTGATAGAAATGAAAGGTATTCACATAAAGATATTAAATTAGATCAATTTTTATTAAGTGATAAAAAAGGAAATAATTCTCCAATAAGACCAAGAAAAAATTCAATAAGAATGAGTATATTTACTAAAAATATGAATAAAGTTGATACATTAACAAATAAAATTATGAAAGTTAAAAAAAAGAAAAAAAAATATACATAAAAAAATTTTTATAATGTAATAATAATTTTATAAATAAAATATTTGTATAATAAATAAATAAATTTAATATTTTAATTAATTAAATTAAAATTCAAAATGATTTCTCAAAATAAATATAATTCCAAATCATCTAGAAAGAGAAGTGTTCCATCTTATAATATAAAAGAAGATAATAATGGAATTAATTCAGAAAATGATTTTATAAAACAAATGAAAGAAAATGATAAAAAATTAAAAGAATCTTTACAAATATATAATAATATATTTAGAAGAAATGAAAGTACAAACGTAAATTCACTTCTTAAATTAAGAAGTATTTTAATTAATTGGTTAAAAGATTCTGATCAAGATTTAGTTTATTCAAAATTTATGACAGAGAAAAAAATAAAATATCTTTTAAAAAATAAAGAAAAAATGGAATCAAGAATAAAAATATTAGATAATGAATTAAATTCCATTTCAAATAGAAAAAATGAATTAGAACAAATATTAGGTGATTTATATATTAATTATGATGAAGAAGATTTAAAAAATGATATTCAAAGATTTGAAAAATCACATGAAGTAAAAAGTGGAAAACAATCAAAGACTTTAGAAAAATTATTAGAAATGAAAAAAATGTTACCTTATGTTATAGAAAATGGAAAAATTAAAGAAAATGAAATTCAAAAACAAAATGAAAAAAAAGAATTAGAAAGAATTAATAAAAGTTCAAATCAAACTTTAATATTCCTCAGTAATTATTATAAAAATATAAAAAGGAAAATGAATGATACTGGGAATAATAATTAAATTTGATTCTATTTTGAATTTTTATATAGTAAATTTTTTTAATTTTAAAAACATAGAAAACAATATTATATTTTAAATTTTTCAACCTTCATTAAAAGTCATATAGAAAATTAAGAAATAATAATAAAAATTTATATTTTATATATTCTAAAAATAGTTATATTTTTTTCTAAATAAATTAATACATTCCAAAAAAAAAGTAAAAAAATAAATTTTAAAAAACTAAAATTTTGATTTTAAAATAATAAAGAAATAAGTAAAATTAAAATAGATAATTTAATAAAAGAAGAAGAATCCTTATC
>JAEEGK010023871.1_pt1 | contig 12723 bp, 9 predicted proteins | sample 8958771 | NCBI WGS metagenome assembly JAEEGK01 (sample SAMN16246547, study PRJNA631951) | gut metagenome | biome: gut microbiome; feature: rumen; material: SC-attached | host: Bos | place: Iran: Karaj | collected 2018-10 | reverse complement strand
CGATCTGCGGGATAGCTCAGCTGGTTAGAGCGCATGATTCATAATCATGAGGTCGCCGGTTCAATCCCGGCTCCCGCTACAGAGATAGGCAGTCAATAAAAGGACTCGGAAGAGAATTATCTTTCAAGTCCTTTTTCTTTTTTTTATCCTCAGTGCGCAACGCTTTGCGTATAGGTTTTGCGGGATTTTGTTATGATTATTTTGTTATGATACTTAACTTTGTAATCCCAATCAACACAAAACACATCATATATGTAAGTTTTTCTATTGGGACGTAGTGTGTTGTACACATTATTATTTAATTAATTTGAATTAGGCCATTTGCTTGCGAAAGTAGATGGCTTTGTATTAACCAACGAACGCAACGCGTTGCGCAACAATTATCACTTTTTTACGTTTAATTAATGGATGTAAATGACTATTTTTGCTTCGGTTTACCCAAAAGACTAGATGAAAAAGAGAATATCACAGCGTGATATCGCGAAAATATTAGGAATCAATGTGTCTACTGTATCAAGGGCACTGAAGGGGCTTAAGGGTGTAAGTCCCTCCCTTCAGCGCCAGATTCTTGATTTGGCCAATGAGCAAGGCTACCGTCCTAATCCCTTCGCCATGAGTTTGCGCTATGATACTACTCATACGATAGGTATTGTCGTTCCTGATGTGTCATTCAGCTATTATGCCCATATTCTGAAAACGATAGAGTCTGAGGCAAGAAAACTAGGTTATATGTGCATTATAACCGACTCGGGTGATTCGTTGAGTGGCGAGATGGCCTGTCTGGAACATCTCGAGAACCTGCATGTTGAGGGCGTGATTATGTGCCTGTCGCAAGAAACGAATACTTATGCCCATTTGGAGCGGATGAAGAAGAACAAGATTCCACTCGTGCTATTCGACAGGACGGCGGATGTTAATTTCTCTTCAGTTGTAATTAATAATGCGCAATTGGCTCGTCAGGCTACGTTCCACCTGATTGATGGTGGTGCGCGGCACATTGCTTTTCTTGGCGGATCGAATCAGATGCAGCAGACCTCGGATAGAAAGCATGGCTATCTCGAGGCTCTGCGCGAAAGAGGGATACCTATCAGGAAAGAACTGGTGAAATGCCATTTCGCTACTTTTAATTCTGGACTCTCCGATATGTTGGATCTGCTGGATTTACCAGAGCCTCCTGATGCCATCGTGGCTGCTCATGGAGTCTTGGCTATTTCCGCTTTTCAGGCTATTTTGAGTCGTGGTCTTCGTATACCCGAGGATGTGGCTTTTATTGGCTTTATGAGTGACTGGGTGTCAGAGATATCTCATCCTAGGGTGACATTTGTAAAGCAGAACCTGAAAGAAATAGCCAAAAAAGCGTTTAAACTCCTCTATGAACAGATGAATGGCGAAGAAAAAGTCTGTCAAATAGTTGCCAATGCACATCTTGAATTAAGGGATAGTACGAAGAATTAGGACTCGCACTAAGGTATGAAAACCTTGCGAGTCGTGCTGCCTTTCTTCATGATAAACAGTCCCTTTGAGGGGGCACTCAACTCACGGCCTTGCAGATCATACCATTTAGCGGGGATATTCGTTTCTGTGATGATATTGGCGATTCCGGTTGTCTCGTCCTTAAAGGCATCGAGGATGATTGTGGGCTTTCCGTCTGTGGTGAAGGCGCCCATCTCATAGGCATTCCAGCCAAGGGTATCATAATAGGCGGGTTTCCACTCTCCGTCAGTCTCAGGCTCCCAGTAGAAGATACCGGCACATTGGGGGAGATCTTTGGTCAGGTTGAAAAGGTCTGTCATGACTTCTGCGCCTTTCGTTGGGTCGTAGGAAGAGAAGCCTGTCTCGACAATCATGACGGGTACATTGAATAAGTCTCCGAGTGTCTTGACACTGTTGGCAGCATTCTTGTTGCTGGCCACATCGCTCTTCGTACTGTTCCAGTCTGTCCAGTCGGGGTAGTGGGAGAGACCTATCATGTCAAACTTGCCGCCTGCCTCCTTGAATTCCTTGTAAAACAAGCCGTCGTAGTTTGCTGCTTTGTAGGCATTGGCGATATGGATGATGACGTAGGTGTCGGGTAATACTTCTTTCACAGCATCGTAACCGGCATTGCTCAGTGCCACATAATCACTATAGCGAGCACTGCCTTTTTTGTTATCCCAATCTATCTTTCCGCTGTCGAAGATCATGCCGTTGTTAGTCTCGTTGCCCACCTGTACCCATTTAGGCTCGATGCCTTTTTCCTTGAGCGCATTGAGTACGTCTTTTGTATGGTCAGCTATGGTAGTCTTTAGTTGGTCGATAGTGTAACTATTCCAATCCTTGGGCTTCTCCTGACGCTCAGGATCAGCAAAGAAGTCACTGTAATGGAAGTCAATCATCAGGTCGAGGCCCAGTTGATGGGCTCTCTCTGCTTTGTTGATCACATCAGCCTTGTCGCTCCAGGCACCATAGCCGTAGCCAAGTGGATTCACCCATACTCGCAGACGGATGGCATTCATGCCAATAGCTTTCATCAAGGCCATTATTTCAGTCTCCTGCCCATTGGCGTTATAGAATTTCTTTCCGCTTGCTTCCATTTCCGTACACCAGCTGACATCTGCTCCTCTCGCAAAGGTGTCTTGGGCATCAACTGCTATAAAAGGAAGAAGGAATAGCAAAGAGGTAAATATTCGTTTCATATTAGTTGTTTTTTTAGGTTTTATACTTGTTTCAAGGTACAAAGATAAGTAAAAAAATACAAATATCGGAAGGAAAATCGAAAAAACTAGTTCTGTTTGTAGAATTTTCACTATTTTTGCAGGCAACTAAATAACCATTTCGCATGAGGAAACTATTTTTTATACTGTTAGGTGCACTTCTGGCCGGCACAGTGACAGCCCAGACGATGTCAGTGTCGGTTTTGGGTGATTCTTATTCTACCTACGAGGATTTTGTGACACCTGCCACTAATGAACTATGGTATTATGCCAAGAACAGTGAGGCAAAGACCGATGTGAAGGAGGTGAGGCAGACCTGGTGGCATCAGGTCATCAAGGAGAATGGTTGGCGTTTGTGCCTGAACAATTCCTACAGCGGTGCCACTATCAGCTATACAGGTTATGACGGTAATGACTATCGGGCCCGCTCTTTCAACACCCGTATGAACAACTTAGGCTCACCGGATATCATCTTTATATTTGGTGCCACTAATGACAGTTGGGCTGGATCACCTGTTGGAGAATACAAATATGAAGGTATTACCGAAGGTGATATGTATTATTTCCGTCCGGCACTGGCTCGTATGCTCAAATGGATGACAGATTATTATCTGAATACTAAGATATATTTTCTGCTGAATGATGATCTTCGCGATGAGATCGACGTGTCGGTGAAAACCATCTGCGCACACTATGGTGTGCCTGTGATAGAACTGACAGCCATCGATAAGATTTCTGGTCACCCTTCTGTGAAGGGAATGCGTCAGATAGCAGATCAAGTGAACCAATTCTTGAATTCTAAATAAGGTATGCAACGACTCTCTGTATTTTTGTTCTCTCTGTTTGCTTGTGTGCTGATGAGCGCTCAGGAGGTAATCGACCTGACTGGTTCATGGGATTTTGCTGTTGGTGACTCGGCAGTCTATAAGGATTTCGTGCAACTGCCTGGCTCTATGCTGACAAATGGCAAGGGTGAACAGACCGAAAGAATCTGGTATCAACGTGGTATTTATATACCATCGGGCTGGAAAGAACGTCGTGTAAAGCTCTTCCTGGAACGTCCGAGTGCCGAAACCACAGTCCTGGTTAATGGTAAGAAAGTGGGGAGTATCCAGGCTCGGTTTACTGCCCATCAGTATGACGTGACGAATTTCCTGATTCCTGGTCAACGGAACCTGATCGTAGTATCTACACCAGCAAATCAGGGCAGCTGGCAAGGTTTGGCAGGACGTATAGAACTGCGTGCTCAGCCACGTGAACTCTATATTGAACGTGTACAGTTATATCCACGCCCCTTCCAAGGTATTGTGCAGATAAATATTCAGTTGGGTGGTCGTATCAACTACCTGAACAGTGAGGTGGTGGAAGTGCTGATGCAGCGGGCTGATGTGGATTCTGCTACAATCGTCAACCGTTACTTCTCACTGAATAGTAGGAATCTCAACCTTGTGATGCCATTTGAAAAAGAGGTGGCTTTGTGGGATGAGCTTTATCCCCACCTTTATCGGATTGGAATTTCTGTGGGCGAAGATTATTACGAGACAACATTTGGTATGTTCGAGTCGCTGATAGAGAATCATCAGCCTGTCTTAAATGGTCACAACATTTACCTGCGAGGTGTTGTGGATCAAGGACTGTTTCCCCAGACTGGCTATCCCTCAACTGATGTGGAGCCGTGGCTCGATACTTTCCGAGCCTGTAAGGAGCGCGGACTTAACTTGATGCGTTTCAAGGGCTATTGCCCGCCTGAGGCTGCCTTTAGTGCTGCTGACAGACTGGGCTTTTACCTGCAGCCAGATATTACTGGCGCACAGAAGGAAGAGATCAACCGCGTGATAGAGTCTTATATCCATCACCCATCGTTCCTCCTGATGGGAGCCGAATATTTTCCTGACTCCATCCGACCTGCCATCCATCCAATCCCGGCATCAGGGATGGATAGCGACAGTCTGCGCCTGAACTACTATAAGCAAGAGGTTGAGGCCAGTCTATTATCTGACGACAATGCAGGATTCGAACTGCAGGACTTTGATGAGGTCGGTCGGCTTTCTGCCAAACAGTTTCATCTGTTCTGCTCGTCTGTCGTGCCGTTGGTACGTTTCCCTAAAGCTGATTTCACTGCTGCCGACACCCTTCGCGTGCCTGTTGAGGTCTATAATGCGATTGGTGATATCAGTCCCATTCGTGCAGCTTATTTCATTACCAACGAACAGCGACAGGTGCTGGCTGGTGGCGAGATATCAAAGAAGGGCATCCCCTTGGGAAAACATGTGGAATTGGGCACCATCACCATACCCTTCAATTCGATTCCAGGTCCTCAGAAACTCACCCTCACTGTCACTTTAGGCAACAAGATTGCCAACCGCTGGGAGTTTACATCCCCCAAAAACGATCCTCAACAGCCTGAGCTTGTAAGTGAGGCGAATTAGAAGTGGTACACTTTGAAGATATAAAAATCCGCAAGCGACTGATATTCAGTTTCTTGCGGATTATTCTTGGTGATCCGTTTGGGGCTCGAACCCAAGACCCCAACATTAAAAGTGTTGTGCTCTACCGACTGAGCTAACGGATCGACCTTATTGTTGCTATCTTTCGAAAGCGGGTGCAAAGGTACAATGATTTTTTGAATCTGCCAAATTTATTCGGGGGATTTTTTATTTATTTCCTCTTTTTCTTCCTCTTTCGTCACAGATCGCTTGTAGTATGCGATGAGCAAGGTGGTCAGTGGTAAGGCAATAATCAGTCCGATGAATCCCAATAAGGCGCCCCAGACAGAGAGACTCAGCAATAGGATGGCGGGGTTGAGGCCCATGGCACTACCCATGACTTTAGGTGTGACAATCATGTCGCAGATGAGCTGTACAACAATGAACACAATCAGGGCTCCAGCTAAGATAATCCAGAAACTCTGTCCTGTGTCGGCAGACTTCAGAAGGGCTAAGAGCACGGTGGGAATAAGTGCGAAGGTATGCAGATAGGGCACCAGATCCATGAGACCAATCATGATTCCAAGCCCGATAGCCATTGGGAAATCGATGATGGTAAATCCAATACAGAAGAGAATACCCATGATGAGTGCTACGAGACCCTGGCCACGGATGTAGTTGTTGAGTGCCTGCTTGGCATCACCCATCAGCTCCTGCCAGAACGGACGGTTCTTCTCAGGGAAGATGCGGATCCAGTTATCTGAGAGATACTCGTAATCGAGCAGGATGAAGAACATATATAATAAGGTGATGAAAGAGGCAACAATACTCATGATGACACTGTAGGTATGTCCGAGGAATGAGAAGACGCCTGACATGATTTCCTTAAGACCATCGGCGAAATCCTTGCTCTTGAAGAACTTCTCTATATCCTGCTTATTCTTAGTAACCCAGTCTGCCACAGCGTCAGGAATAGAGTTGATATGGGCTGTCTTCTGGATGTAGTCGGTGGCTAGAGACCCCAGTTTCTCAAACTGCTCAATCATTGGTGGGATGATCAGGAAGGTGACACCTGCAAGAAACACGATGACCACAATGAGTGTCAAAATGATGCTTAGACCACGGGGGGTGTGCAGACGACGATCCACAAACGATACCATTGGATAGAGCAAATAAGCGAAGAACCAAGCGATGAAGAATGGTAATAGGATATTGCTGAGATAGTCAATCAGCAAAAATACTACGATGGCTATGAGCCAAAGACCTGCCTGTTTGAGAAGGCGGTCATAATTTATCGACTTTTCTGTCATGTTGTCTGTCATTTGCCGACAAAATTACCAAATCCTTTTAAAAATTGCAAAGATTTTACTACTTTTTTTGTCTATTCTGATAATTTGAACTAATTTTGTCGCGTTTATGGGCATATTATACATTGTTCCAACACCTGTAGGCAATATGGAGGATATGACCTTCAGAGCAGTCCGAATCCTCAAGGAGGTGGACCTCGTGCTTGCGGAAGATACCCGTACTTCGGGCATCTTGTTGAAGCATTATGATATCAAGAATAGCCTCATGTCTCATCATAAGTTCAATGAACACGGCACTTCGGCAGGTGTCGTCAGTCGTTTGTTGGCTGGTGAGAATGTGGCGCTGATTAGTGATGCAGGTACACCAGGTATCAGTGATCCAGGTTTCTTTCTTGTGCGTGAAGCTGTCAGGGCTGGTGTTGAGGTGCAGTGTCTGCCAGGAGCTACGGCTTTTGTACCGGCACTGGTGTCGAGTGGTCTGCCTTGTGATCGTTTTGCTTTCGAAGGTTTCCTGCCGCAGAAGAAAGGACGTCAGACTAAGCTAGAGTCGTTGAAAGAGGAAGAACGTACAATGATCTTCTATGAGTCACCTTACCGCTTGGTGAAAACACTTCAACAGTTTTCTGAGAATTATGGTGGTGAACGCCAGGTGAGTGTATGCCGTGAGATTTCCAAGATCCACGAGGAGAGCGTCCGTGGAACACTCGATGAGGTAATAGCCCATTTCAAGGAGAAGGAACCAAAGGGGGAGATTGTCATTATCCTTGCTGGATGTGGCGAGAGGTCAAAGACATTAAAAAGTGAATCAGATAAAAAATAAATAAGGTATGAAGAAGCTAGTTTATGCTATTGTCTGCACACTTGTGGTTGCCAGCTGTAACCAGGATGCAGTAAAAAAAGCTGAGCAGAATGCCCAGCAGCAGCGTGACTCTTTGGAACAGATTATCTCTCAAAAGGATAATGAGATCAATGACATGATGACCACCCTCAGCGATATTGAGGAAGGGTTCCGCGAGATTACTGAGGCTCAGAGTCGTGTGACACTTGCCAAACAAGGTGAGGGCACCAACACCATGCAGCGTATCAAGGAGAACTTCCAGTTTATCCAATCGATGATGAAGCAGAACAAGGAGTTGATTAATAAACTGAAGCAACAGGTTCGTGAGAGTTCTGTGAAAGGCTCACAACTGAAGAAGATTCTCGATAATCTGACTCAGCAGATGGAGACTAAGGATCAGCAGCTTCAGGCACTCCGTGAAGAGCTTGACAGAAAAGATATCCATATTGCAGAGCTTGATGAGAAGGTGGCATCCCTGAATACAGATGTCTCCACTCTGCAGGAGGATAACACAAAGAAGGAACAGACCATCACCACACAGGATAAGGCTCTCCATACGGCTTGGTTTGTATTTGGTACTAAGGATGAACTCAAAGAACAGCGTATTCTCACAAAGGATGGCTTGTTCAGTAAGACAAAACTGCTTGAGAAAGACTTCAACAAGGATTACTTCACCAAGATTGATATCCGTATTGACAAGGAGATCAAGCTCTATAGTAAATCTGCTGAGATTCTGACCTCACATCCTGCTGGCTCTTATACGCTACAGCGTGATGCCAACAAACAGTTTGTTCTCCGGATCAGCAACCCTGAAGCCTTCTGGGGCACGAGCAAGTATCTGGTCGTATTGGTGAAATAGTAATAGAAAAGGTCTTCAAACGAAGACCTTTTCTATTAGTTCTCTTTCCAGAAGCTGCGGGTAAACAGCACAAGCACTGTCATAATCTCAAGACGTCCCATTAGCATCAGCAGACAGAGGATCCATTTGATATGGTCCGCCATACCAGACCAAGTGATATTCGCTCCGATGTCATTGGCAAGTGACGGTCCTACGTTACTTACACAACTTAGTCCGATGATAATGGAATTAATGGTGTCAATGCCAGATACAATCATGATGGTAGTTGTGATTAGCAACATCAAGACCACAAGCACAAAGAAGGCAGAAAGGGCAATCAGTCTTGATTGTGGCACGTTCTGACCATTGATCCTGACTGGTAACACTGCATTCGGGTGAAGGCTCTGGCGGAAATTGTTAAAGACCACTTTCAACAGCATGACGCCACGGATGCACTTGAAACCACCGCTGGTGCTGCCTGCACAGGCACCTATCAGCATCACACAGCAGATGATGATCCAAGTGAGGTGAGGCCATGTTGCCACATTGTCGCTATATACACCTGTTGTCGTCATGAAAGATACGACCTGGTAGAGGGACTCGCGGAACGCCTGTTCGTAACCATAACCCAGATCTACTATAAGCATCGACATAATAACCAGTGTGGCGATGGCTACCAAAGAAACATATAGCTTGAATTCAGAATCTTTGATCAGGCTTGTCAAACGAGACTTGAAGATGCTTATATATAATAAGGTGAAGTTGATACCTGCCAGAAACTGGAAGATGATGGAGATGTAGTCGATCTCAGGTGAGTTGAAAACATTGGTACCATCATTATGGATGGAGAATCCGCCAGTGGCTGTAGTCGTCATCGAATAGTTGAGGGCTTCATACCAGTTCATGCCTGCCATCCAAAATGAGATACCACAGCCAATGGTCAGGAGCAGATAGATGGACCAGATCCATTTGGCAGTCGTGGATAGTCTGGGGTGCATCTTGGCTTTCACGGGACCCGTTGTCTCTGCCGCAAACACCTTTACGCTACCTGCTACCAGCGAGGGGAGAATGGCGATGGTGAAGAATACAATTCCCAAGCCACCTACCCACTGTGTCAAAGAACGCCAGAAAAGGATGCCGTGAGGCAGACATTCCACATCATCAAGAATAGAGGCACCTGTGGTTGTAAACCCGGAAATGGTCTCAAAGTAGGCATCCGTCAGATTCGTGATGCTACCATGAATCAGGAAGGGGAACATGCCAAAAAAGGAGAATATCAACCACACAGCCGTTACCAGCAAATAAGCATCGCGACGGCTCAGGGAGTTCTCTGCGTTCCTGCCCATAAACAAGAAGATGAAACCGCATCCCAATGTAATCAGTATCGACATCAAGAATGCCACCTGATCGTCTTCATGGAAGATAATCGCCACGATGGCACACCATGACATGAAGAAGGCTTCGATAAACAGAAGAGAGCCGATAATCTTACTGATGATACGGAAGTTTACCATATCGGATTGCTTTTGAAGTATTTCTCGATGTTATGCAGTTTAGCTTCATGGCAGAACACCATGACAGAGTCGCCAGCCTCGATCTGCGAGTTACCATTTACTAGCATACCCGTACCCTTGCGCACCAAACCGCCAATCGTCACGCCGAAGGGGAGTCCTAAGTCCTTAACAGGCTTTTTAGTCACACGTGAGTCTTCTGCCGCAATAAACTCTGCGACTTCTGCATCCACTAGCATCAGTGAGCGCAGATTATCCACATCAGCATCCAGCAACATCTGGAAGATGTGACTGGCAGCTATTGTCTTTTTGTTGATGATGGTACCGATATCCAGGCTCTCAGCCATGTTCACGTAGTCAAGATTCTCTACGAGGGCCACTGTTTTCCTAACCCCCAGTTTCTTAGCTGTCAGACAGGCCAGGATGTTGGTCTCTGCATTCTCCGTCAGTGCCACAAAAGCCTGTGTGTGCCGGATACCTTCTTCCTGTAGGAGCCCCAGGTCTCTACCATCACCGTGAATCACCATAGCCTCTTCATTCTCAAACAGCTCATTCAGTTTCTCACAGCGCTTTGAATCCTTCTCAATGATCTTCACACTCATATAGTCAGGAATGGCCAGTGCTGCACGTACAGCTGTTTTGCTGCCACCCATGATAATCACGTTTTTTACGTCGGTATAATGCTCTTTGCCTACAATCTTACGGATATAAGGGATATAGTCCTTAGTCGTCATGAAGTAAACCAGGTCGTTTGCATGCAACTCGTCCAAACCACTTGGGATCAAGGTGTCGTCATCGCGTTTGATGGCTACAATATGGTAAGGATCGTCTGGTCCGCAAAGCTCACGCAAGGGGCGGTTGAGAATCTCTGCCGAATCTCTGAGTTTGATACCCAACAATGTCAAGGCACCATCGTGTACGTCCCAGCGCTGTCTGACCCATGAGAGTTTCAGACTGTTGATGATATCGCCTGCTGCCAGCACCTCAGGATAAATCAGTGAGTCGATACCCAGATTCTTGAAAAATGGCTGCAGGTCGGGAGAAAGATATTCGTAGTTGTCAATACGGGCTACAGTCTTCTTGGCGCCAAGGGCATGTGCCAAGATACAGGCATTCATGTTGACGCTTTCCTCAGGTGTTACACCTACAAAGAGGTCTGCATGCTGCACGCCTGCCTCTTTCATCGCTTTGATGCTGGTAGGCGATGCCTGATAGGTCATCACGTCAAATTCGTTCAGTCCGGACAAACGCTCACTGTCAGCATCAATCAGTACACAATCCACATGCTCACCTGATAATAGTTTCGCCAGATGAGTGCCTACTGAACCTGCACCAACAATCATAACTTTCATACTTCTGTAATGGCTTTGATAATACCTTCAGCGTCAATCCCCACAATCTTCTGGAGTTCAGCCACTGTGCCATGCTCTACAAATGTGTCTGGCATTCCCAGAAGCGTAACTTTTGGCTGATAGCCGTGGTCGTTCATCCATTCCAATATGGCAGAGCCAAGTCCACCTTTCTTGACGCCATTCTCAACGGTGATGACATGCTTGAACTTTCGTCCCACTTCCTCAAGGATATCTTCGTCTATCGGCTTTAGGAACCGCATGTCATAGTGAGCTACGCTGACTTTGTCGCCAAGCTGCTCGATAGCTTCTGTTACGTTGTTGCCTATCGGACCGATACTCAATACTGCCACGTCACTGCCTTCGTGCATTTTCCGACCTGTACCCACCTTGACTTCCTCCAGCGGACAGCGCCAGTCTTGCAACACGCCGCCGCCTCTTGGATAACGGATCACGAACGGACCCTTGTCGGGCAACTGTGCCGTGTACATCAGACGTCGCAACTCATGCTCATCCATTGGTGACGAGATTGTCAGATTGGGTATCGGGCGCAGGGCTGCCAGGTCAAAGGCACCATGATGCGTCGGTCCGTCTTCACCTACTAATCCGGCACGATCGAAACAGAACACCATGTTCAGGTTCAACAGTGCCACATCATGGATGATATTGTCGAAGGCACGCTGTGCAAAGGCGCTATAGATATTGCAGAAAGGTAACAAACCATCTTTCGCCATACCGCCAGAGAAGGTCACGGCATGTCCTTCCGCGATACCCACGTCGAAGGTGCGGTCAGGCATCTCCTTCATCATGATATTCATTGAACAACCAGAAGGCATAGCTGGTGTCACTCCCACAATCTTAGGATTCTGCTTGGCCAGTTCCAATAGGGTATGACCAAATACATCCTGATACTTCTGAGGCTTGTTGGGATCCTTGTCGATGATGCGTTCACCTGTCTCCGGGTCGAATTTGCCTGGCGCGTGCCAGGTGGTCACGTCCTTTTCTGCTGGTGCATAGCCATGTCCCTTTTGGGTGTGAAGATGCAACAGCTTCGGTCCTTTCATCTCCTTGATGAGCTTCAGGATGCGTACCAGCTCCTTTACGTTATGACCATCAAACGGTCCGAAGTAGCGAATATCCATACCGTCAAAGATGTTCTGCTGATGCGCAATGGCACTCTTCACGGCATTCGACAGGCGCTGGATGCCCTTCTTGCGATCATCCGTCATCAGCCCTTTCTTATAAAGCCAGCGGGTGGCCTTGAATTTAACAGCATTATAGGTCTCGTTGGTGTTCAGTCCAAGCAGGTATTGTTTCATACCACCTACCGAACGGTCGATACTCATATTGTTGTCGTTGAGGATGATTAACAGATCGTTGGGCGACGATGATACATTGTTCAGTCCCTCGAAGGCCAGTCCTCCAGAGAGGGCACCATCACCAATTACTGCCACCACATGACGCTGGCTATTACCCTCCAGCTTGGCTGCCACTGCCATACCCAATGCTGCAGATATCGAGTTGCTGGCGTGACCGCAGGCAAAGGTGTCGTATTCGCTTTCTGTTGGAGAGGGGAAGGGCTTGATGCCGCCCAGCTTGCGGTTTGTACAGAACTTCTCGCGACGACCCGTCAGTATCTTATGCCCATAAGCCTGATGACCTACGTCCCATACGATTCTGTCTTCTGGGGTGTTATAGACATAGTGCAGCGCAACCGTGATTTCTGCTACACCAAGACTCGGAGCCAGATGTCCTGGATTA
>JAEEGK010023869.1_pt1 | contig 12724 bp, 9 predicted proteins | sample 8958771 | NCBI WGS metagenome assembly JAEEGK01 (sample SAMN16246547, study PRJNA631951) | gut metagenome | biome: gut microbiome; feature: rumen; material: SC-attached | host: Bos | place: Iran: Karaj | collected 2018-10 | reverse complement strand
CTGTTGCGGTTTGCTGTTGGTGATCTGGTGGCGCGTCATCCTGATGAGGCGGCGCTGTGGCCATGCCACGAGCAATTGGTGCTTGAGCCATGTCACCACGCCTTCAAACTTGGAGTCATGTCCCACGGCATCGTGGATGGTGTACAACAGGGGCGCCATGTGTTGTAACTGCTGGCATCCGTTCACCAGCACAAGTTCCCCGGTGAGGGAATAGATGAGCTGGATGCCGCCATCAGCAATTATCTGTTTGATGGTATCGAACAACCGTGACGGCCAGAATCTGAACGCCAGTTTCTTGAATTTGGAAACGGGATAATCAACCCAAGTGACACTGTCGGCTGGCAGGTCGTCAAAATCGTGTTTTACACTATCGTCCTTGGCAACGATAAGCACATGGTCGCCGGGCTGCCACAAGGCGTGGATGATGGTGTCGGCATAGGGCCGCATACCTGCGGCATACTCGGTGGCAATGAACAATATGTGCTGCGACGCGTCTCTCATTCGGGCTCCTGGGTTGTGGGTGGCTCTTGTTGTGCCTGCTCTTGCTGCGCCTCAGCGCTCTCGGCTATCTGGCGGCGCCGGGCTGACTCAACCGTCTCAAACTCGGGATGCACCTCCTTGCTGTAATGCCTGTTGAGCGACAAGGCAAAGAACATCAGCGACAGGTTGAGCACATGGGGGCTTAGAGGCGCCCAGTCGCTACTGCCCTGCACGAGCCAGCAGCAGACGATACCAAAACCTGTGATATTCAGGATGTTATAGTAGCGGTTGCGGGATAGGCGGGTTCGTCGCTTGAAGGTCGCAATATAGTAGATGACAAAGCCCATGATGGGCAGGTAGCCAATCAGTCCCAGCTCCACAATCATGATAATCCAGATGTTGTGGATGGGAGTGACAAAGAAGTAATCCTCAGGGCGCCAGATGCCGCTCATGTCAAACACCTGTTCGAAGATGACCGCCGAGGTGTGCTCCGTGAGATAAAACAGGTGGTTGTTCATGCTCACGCCAATCAGGGGATGGTCCATGAAAATCTCATAGCCGCAGTAATAGTGCATCAGGCGGGACTTGGTCATTTCGTCCAGGTTCTCCACGTCGCTGAACAGGAAGTTCAAGGGACCTGAAATCAGCAGGGCAATCAGGATGGCAAAGGGGATGATGGCCTTGAGAAAACTCTGCATGCTGATGAGTTTGTAGCGCCTGTACACATAAAACACGACGATAGCGACCAGTGCCATGATAATCGATACCAATGCACTGCGGCTGGCGCTCAAGACGATGACAAAGAATGCCATGCCCGCAAAAATGATGCTCGCGCGCCGCTTGAAGTTGGTAAGGAAGCAAGCCAGGAAGAACGTGAAATAATAGGAGGCATAGGTGCCCAGCACGTTAGGGTGTCCCATTGTGCCCACGGCGCCCACACGTTCTTCGCTGCGGGTCGAGGCATCGCTGTCAAATATCTTGACGGCGATTTCCATGTCCAGCACGGGGTAGCAGATGGCGAGCAGGAAGTGCAGCGCCACAGTCACTGCCAATCCCAGGAAAATGCCGTTAACCACCGTCTTTACCGAGAAACAGTTGGCAAACAGGTAGATGAACACGGCAAACGAGAGGCAGTAAATCACCTCGATGATGGAATGGACGCGGGAAATGCCGAACGGGTTGACAAGCGTATAGGCAGCATAGGCCGAGAAGAGCAATGCCAGCACCAGATTGGGACGGCGGATGCGCCAAGATTTCTCGACAGCGATTATCCACACCAGCAGGAAAGAAAGCAGATAGAAAGGCCAAATGCCTCCCGAGGGGCCGAAAGAGCCGCCCTGGCTGTCTTCGCCACCGGCGTTGACATAGGGGATGTACAATCGGGCAAAACAGCAGGAAAAGGTGTAGAGGGCGATGACAATCTTATAGGCGTTCTGCTTGCTCAAGCGTGTGCCTTCACGTGCGATGAAGAACATCAACGCGAAGACCAAGGTCGCCAATATGACCAATCGATCCATACTGCCCTTTCTGCTGCAACAGGTTTATTACTCGTCTTTGGTCTTGCCGTAACCGTAGCCGTAGGTATTGTCGCTCGACGGCTTGGTGTCGTTGAGCACAACGCACATATTCTTGAGCTGCTTGTTGGCAGAGATGCGGTTCATGAACTTGATGTGCTTGCGCTGCGTGAAATTGGCGCGCGTTACATAAACGGTAGCGTTGGTGTACTTATCCAGGGCGAAGCTGTCGCTCACCATGGCAACGGGCGCAGAATCGACGATGATAACGTCATAGTTGGCGCGCAGGTCGTTGAAGAAGTCTTTCACGCGGTCACCAAGTAACAATTCCGAGGGATTGGGCGGAATAGCTCCGCCGACGAATACGTCGAGACCTTTAACCTCCTTGCAGGGCTGTGCAATCTGGTCGATGGTGACGTCGTTGCGCGACAGATAGGAGGTCACACCGGGCATCTCCTGCAAGTCGAGCATGGTAGCCAACTTGGGCGAACGGATGTCCATACCCACCAGGGCTACGCGCTTGCCCAGCAGGGCAAACGAAGAAGCGATGTTGGTGCTGATGAACGATTTGCCCTCGCCACTCACACTGCTGGTAACCAGAATAACCTTGTCGTCTTCTTTGTTGAGCAGGAATTGCAGGTTGTTACGCACATAGCGGAACAGCTCGACGATGGATGACGTCTTGCCGTCCTTGACAACGAGCTGGGTATTGTGGCGGTTGTGGTGGATGTGGCCGATAAAGGGCACCTGGGAAATCTCCTCGAGCTCTTCCTGGTTGGAGAACTTGGTGGTGAACAGGTCCTTGAGGTAAATCAGCAACAGAGGTAAAATCAGACCTGCCAGCATTGCCAGTGCCAGCGCAACCATGCGTTTGGGGCTGATTGGCGTATGCTCGGCATAGGCGTGGTCCACAATCTTGCCCTTGGGCGTGGTGGCAGCAAGAACGAGGGCGTTTTCCTCGCGTTTCTGCAACAGGAAGGTGTAGAGGGCGTTTTGGATGCCCTGCTGGCGGTACAGCTCGCGTGCTTCACGTTCCTCGCTGGGCACCTTGTTCAGGTCACCTGACGACAGGTTGTACTCGCTGCGCATCTTGTTCAGCTGCACGTTCAGCCCGTTGATTGAACTGTTGATGCCTTGCACCACATTGGCGTGCATGGTCTCAATCTGCTGGTCTATCTGCTTGAGGGCGAGGTTGTCACCTTTAGCCGACTGCTCTAACTCTTGACGCTTGGCAATCAGGTTGTTGTAGGCGCGAATGGAGCCCGAGGCGGCACTGGAGTCCACCTCAAAGGGGATATAGGAGTTCTTGTTGGCAGGGCTGTTAACAAAGTCCTTGACCATGCCCAGCAGCTGCTTCTTGGTTTCCAGCTTGATGATGGCTTGGTCGGCCATCTGCTGCTTGGTCACCGAGGTCCTGATTTGCAGCTCGGGATCCACAATCTTGTGGTTGCGTTTGTATTGCTCGATATCGGCCTCGCTGCTGGTTAGACCCTTGTAGATGAGCGCCAGACGCTCGTCGATGAATTTCGCTGTGTTGATGGCTTCCTCGTCCTTCTCACGCTGGCCGCGCTCGTTATACAGCTCCATAAGCTTGTTAAGGATATCCTTGCCGCGCGCTGTATTGGTCTCGGCAATTGACAGGTCGATGCCGTTGGATTTCTTGGTGACCAGCTTGATTTTGACACGGTGATTCAAAACTTCACCACGCAACTGGTTGCCGTACAGTGTCGCTGTAATCTTATGATTCTTGCCAGGCTTGAAATCTTCAGACGGCTGGAAGGCAAACACACCGTATGCGGTCTTGAGTGTGATGGGCAACTCGGCATCCTTCACGTCAACAATGGCTTTCTTGCTTTTCACGGCTTTGATGCTGGCAAGACCTTGCTTGTTCACGTCAATCTTGAACTTGAGCGGTGATGACAGGGTGTCAAAGAACTCTTCGGGGGCAAGAATCTCGACAGGAGAACTGTTGTAATGGTCACGTTTGGGCTTGAACCAACCCTTGTCCTCGATGTAGGAGCGGTTGAGCTTGAGCTGCTTGACAACCTGGGTACACAGTTCCTGGGACGAGAAAACTACCATCTCGTCATCGACTTTGCTGCCCTGGCCCATGAGCTTCATGCTCTTGAGCAGGGTGGCTCCGGCACCGGCGCCGGTGTCATCTTGGGCTACGAGAACGACTGACTTGACATTGTAAATGCGTTGGGCTGCCTTCAGGTACAGGAAAGCCAGTGATATGCAAGCAATGAGTGACAGCACGAATAGCCACCAATAGCGCTTGTACTTGCGCACAAACGCACCAAAATCAATGATTTGTTCCTCTTGTTGGGGGGTGGGAGGTGTATTGAAATTTGCCATGATGATTCTACTAGGAATTTAACGTACCAGAGCGATGATGAGCGATATTACGACCGACGCACTGCTCACGATAGTCGAAATAACAGACAGCTTGAATGCGTTGTTCTGGTTATACTTGGAGTTGTCGATGCGGATGTTGTTGGGCTCGACATAGACGATGTCGTTCTGCTTCAGGTAGAAGTAGGGTGAACTGAACACCTCTGAACTGTTGAGGTTAAGACGCTGGTAGGTGCGCTTGCCCTCTTCGGTGCGGATGACATAGACCCTGTCGCGCTTGCCATATTCTGTCAAGTCACCGCATTGGGTAATGGCGTCAAGCACCGTATAGTTTTGGCGGCTGGTGTGTAAACGCTGCGGGTTATGTACCTCGCCCATCACATCCACGGCAAAATTCACCAGGTCGATGCGTACATGAGGATCCTTGACATCGCGTTCCACCATGGCCTTGATTTCTTTGGACAACTGGGAAATGGTCTTGTCCTTGACCAGGATGCGACCCAGGACGGGCATCATGATATAACCCTCCTCGTCAACGATGTAGGTCTGGCTGCGGGGTTGGGTCACCTGGCGCACGTTGCCGCGAGTGGCGGGATTGTCCATCGGCAGGTTATAGGAAGCGGTGGCCTCGGGGATAGCCGATGTGATGGTGATGAAAAGCTCGTCATCACACTGGATGCGAACGGGGTAATTGCCCTGTTCGTTAGGCAGAGTGCCACTATCGGCAAGTGAAAAGTCCTGGAAATAGGCAAGGTTGTTCTCCTTTGTTGTTGAGCATGACAACAGCAACACCGCTGCCATCATCGTTATAAGTAATCTTGATTTCATACGGATGTAAAATAATAGTAGTATTTACACACTATAAACGAGGATAGGCGGGAATTATTTTGTGGAGTGGCGTGTTTTGGTGAATTTTGATAACAACAGGTCGCGCATGTCTTTACCGCAACTCCATGCGATGAGCATGAGGGCAACAATCATAAAGGCGATGTCAATCAACTTGTTGGGACTAAGATAGAACGGAATGCCGCTTAACAGTACTATGGTTATCGGTACAATAACACGCTTGCTTATTGTGAGTGTGAAATAGCGTTTCATGTCAAACCATCGATAGGTGACCAGCACAACGTAGGTGACCAGCTGGGTGGTGATAACGCCATAAACGCCCAGAGGCTTGATTAAGGCGAAGTTAAGCGCCACATTAACAATGGCGGCAAGCACGATGGCAGGCAGCGTGCGCGCAGTGTCCTTGGCGCACTGGTACCCCATATCAAAGAACGCTGCCAAGGCAAAAATTACAGCCGACACACCCAACGGGTAAATGAAGTTGAGACTCTCGCCGTAACTGTTGGCAAGCCAGCCGTAACACAGCTTGAGCACGAAAAGATAACCTACCAGAATAGCCGACAGCAAGAAGATGTATCCATTGAACATCTTGGAAAAGAAACGGTTGCGGTCAGGGCTGTGGTATTGCAGGATGGCTGTTTCCTGCCATGCCTGATAGAAAACGACGGCCAGTGTCATAATGATACCCGTGTAACGCGCGGCTACACCATATAATCCGTTGATATCCAGCCCCAAGAAGAACTTGATGAACTGGCGGTCGCTGCTGCCGGTAATCCACCAGCACAACGAGCCGGGCAGCAGGGGCAACGAGTAGCGGAGCAAGTCACGTCCCACGTCACCAATATTGATGGACCACCGCGTGTTGCGGGTAATCAGGCGCACACGCGCCTCCACCACAATCAGTGCCACAATGCGTGCCAGGATATTAGCCAGGAACACGCCCTTGATACCCCATCCGAATCCAGCGACAAAAAGTACGCTGAACAGACCGATGCAGAACGCCGACAAGATGCCCACCATGACAAAGGCACGGTTATTCCCCAGGCCACGGAATACCTGGGAATAGACATCCTGTAATGCTAGGGCTATCAGCAGTCCAAGCGAATAGCCGAGATAGCCGATCTTTGTTGTCAACGACAGCACAATGGTGACCAAAACCGCTAGAGTCATAGTCGTCAACATCGAACGTGTCACAAAGGTGACAATGCGCTGGCGACGCGTGTCGTCATCGCAGTCGAGCAGGAATCGGAATGCACCGTCGCGCATCTGCAGGGTGACAAACGGAATAAGCAGGAAACACATCGACAGACACACGTCATAGTAACCGAAGTCGGACTTGTTGGGCATAAAATAGGTGTACAGCGGCACCATCAGGAAAGTGATGATTTTGGAGCCGATGTTGCCTATGGCATAGATGCCAATGTCCTTGATGAACTTGGAGCCTCGGTTGTTTGATTTATTGTTGTTATCTGTCGTTGTCATTTTTTGCGGCTGCAAAATTACAAAATTTGTGCAAACCGAACACCATAAAGCAGGATTTAATGGTTGAGGTGCCGCCAAATTTATTTAAAATATTGCCTTTTTTGAGCGCTCATTGGACAATTGTTTGTAATTTCGCACGAAAAATGATACGGACAATCAACTCATGGCGTGGACTGATGGCGGTCGCGGTAGTGCTGTTCCACTGTGAAGTGGGGTGGAGCTACAACGTGGCAGTCTCGGGTGTGACGTTTTTTTTCATCTCCAGCACGTTTCTGCTGGTGAGGCGTCACCCCTTTGAGCGCATCACCAGGTCTGGGTATCTCAGTTTTGTCTTGGAACACGCTTCGCGCCTGTATCCGCTGCACTGGTTGGGTTTGGCCTTGCTGGTGCTGCTGGCTATCCTTTGCCACACAGCGGCGATAGACTGGGGCGCAACAGCATTGAGCGCACTGCTCCTGCAGGCTTGGTCGCCCGTGCACGATGTCCATTATGGACTCAATCCGGTGGCTTGGTACTTGAGCGCATTGCTGTTCTGTTACATCATTTATCCGTTTATGGCACATTGGATGGGACCTTGGCGACTTAGGTATAAGGTCTTGCTGGCTACCTTGTTGGCGGTGTTGCTGGGGGTGACTCTCTTTCCACTCAATATTCCCCAGCGCGAGGCGATATTTGTCAATCCTGCGTCCCATGTGCTTGACGTCACGGTTGGCTTGACGTTGTTCCACCTTTACCGTGTGCTCAGTGGCCGGTTGACGCAGGTGGGCTTCGGCAAAGCGACGCTCATCGAGTTGGGCGCATTGCTGTTGCTGGCGGCGGTAATCACGGTCAATGTGACGACAACTTGGATCAGGCCTTGGGAAGACGACATCATCTGGCTGTTGCCCCAGGGGGCTGTTCTCGTTGCTTTTGCCCTGCTGGCAGGGCGTGAGGGGGCTGTGGGACGTCTGTTGTTGTGGCGTCCGCTGCAATGGTTGGGTAGCATCAGTTTCGAGGTGTTTGTGCTGCAGTTTGCCGCGTTCCTGTTCTTTAATTTTGTGATATCGCCTGCCGCAGGACATTTCGGGTGGCAGATTTACGACAAACTGCCATGGCTTGTATTCCCGCTGCTGTTCTTGGTGTCGTGGATTGTGAACCGTTGCTTCACACGGCCCTTGTTTGCCTTCATCGGCAGGAAATTCAGTAGGACTTAAGATTTGCAAATATATAGAAAAATGATAAAGACGATAAATGGTTGGCGCGCCGTGTTTGCGCTGATGATAGTTCTCTTTCATGTGGGCGTGATGGGGCTTGAGGAAATGACTTGGGCTGGAGTCTCATTCTTTTTCATGGCGAGCGGTTTCCTGCTGGCGATGAAGTATCCGTTTGACCGTCTTGATGGGCAGTCGTGGAGGCGTTTTGCGTGGAACCATGCCGTCAAGTTGTTCCCCCTGCACTGGCTGTCACTGGTATTGTGGCTGGTGGCTATGGCTGTCTTGGGGCTGTTGGTTATCCGCCCGCTTGCACTGTCACTCAATGCACTGTTGCTGCACAGCTGGTCGCTCTCCCATTCAGTCTATTTCTCTTACAATAAGTTCTCGTGGTTCCTGAGCACATTGCTGTTCTGCTACTTGTGCTATCCGCTGCTGGCGAAATGGTTGTCACCCTTGCGTCAGCGCACGCGGCTTATCATTGTGGCGGTGCTCGCGTTGATTGATTTCATCGTGTTGGCTGTGACGGGGTCTGATGACTACTACCGCACTGCGCTCTATGTCTTCCCGCCCGTGCGCATCATAGATTTTATTATCGGAATGGTACTGGCAGGTCTCTTGCCGCGCGTGAGAACGCTCTCTGTCATCGGCAAGAGCAAAAACGGCACTGATGCCGAATTGGTGGCTGTTGCCTTGCTGTCGGTCATGGTGATGAGTTACCGCAGCTATTCTTGCCTGTTGCCATGGAGTGACGCCATCCTCTGGTGGTTGCCTGTTGCTGTAATATTACTGGTGTGTGTCATTTATGACAAGCGAGAGGGCTTTATCGGCAAGGTGTTGGCGTCCAAACCGTTGCAATGGCTTGGGGATATCAGTTTTGAGATTTTTATCTTGCAAGGGCTTGCTGCTCTGGTGTTTAACTACCTGTGCGCCCCTGCATTGGCTCACATCGGGCTGGGCCATGCATCGCCTTTTGACAGCCCAGGTAGCACCGACATCTTCAGTATCAGCCCATATAGCCTTATATCATGGTTCATCCTGCCCATTGACATCCTGTTGGCTTGGGTGGTCAACCGCCTGTTTACACGCCCCTTGTCCAAGCTGTTGCGGCGCTCATGACGCCTGTATTGAAGGCTCTTTGATGTGTTTTCATGTCGGGTTTCACTGGTGTCCCGTTTAAATTAGGAAATGATAAAGATGTGCCTCTGAACCCTGCGGGGCTAATGCGAATTTCACGAACCTTTAGCTCGGCGTAGCCAATTTAACTAATTTGATGCTAGTATTCGTGAGATTTGTATAATTAGCGTAATTAGCATTAAAAAGTAACAGAATCAATTTGTTATTCATTGCAAAGTGATTTCAAATCCGTGCGCATGGAAGACATTTATAACAATCTGACTATAAATAACTTACATCTGTCTTGTCAATTTTTAACGGGGCACTAATGGTCGGGTTTTATAACAGTTTTTTGCATTTTGAGCAATAAGGCGGGATTATTTGCGTTATTAAGGGTAAATGGACCTGACTAAGCTGAGACATATTGCGTGTGTAGTGCTGTTGTTGCTGGGGTGCCTTGTGGCTCACTCCCAGGATAATGACATGATTCTGAACCGTCCCTATGCCGATGCCAAGCCGATTCACTTCGGTTTCTCGGTGGGCATGAATTTTCAGAATCTTGCCATAACCAACAACGGCTTTGTCACCGATGATGGCGAGGAGTGGTATGCCGACATACCGTCCATCTCGCCAGGTTTCAGTGTGAATGTGCTAGCTGATTATCGTATTGCTGAGCACTTTAACCTGAGAATCTCACCGGGATTGTTCTTCGGTAATAAAGTGGTGCGTTACCTCAACCATCGAGGCAACCCCGATTGGGTGGAGCAGACGCGCTACAAGCAGAGCCAGAACATCAAGTCCACCTATATTGTTGTTCCCATTGACCTGAAGATGAGCGCTAAACGTTACCACAATATGCGCCCCTATTTCACGGGTGGTATCATGTATGCTCAGGATTTGGCTAAAGATAAAGGCGAACAGTTGCGCCTCAAAAACGCTGACTTGATGTTGACTGTGGGCATGGGATGTGACTTCTACATGCATTTCTTCAAGCTCTGTCCTGAGATTAAATTCTGTTTTGGACTGAAGGGCCTGTTGGAAAAAAATCGTCCTGACCTCAAAGACAATGTTGAAATGATGCGTTTCACCGAGAGCGTTAGCAAGATTAAGAGCAATATGGTAGTGGTCACGTTCTTCTTTGAATAACGATGTAATGACGATAAAGTTACATGACATAAAACGTCTGATTGCCGCGATGACCATGGGTTTGGTCGTTGCGTTTGCCGCTATGGCCCAGGCCGATGCGGCAATGTCCCACTTCTGGACGGGCCAGGGTTACTATAATCCTGCTGCTGCCGGTAATCTCGACGCAACGATTAACCTGCAGCTGGGTAGCCGTATGCAATGGGTTGACTTCAGGCGTGCTCCCATGACCTTCTATATCACTGCCGATATGCCCTACAACCTCCTGGAGCAACGCTTGGGCGTGGGTGTGAAGGCCGAATTTGAACGCATCGGTCTATATACCAACACACGCATTGGAGCGCAGATTGCCTATAAGCGCAAGATAGGTAAGTGCATGCTCAGTGTGGGCGTCCAGCCCGGCGTGTTCTCCCAGACCTTCCGTGGTAAGGAGGCCATCACGACCAAAGAACAGGAGGAGGTTCCTGACGAAGCCATCAAAAAGGAGGACGTATCAGGTACCGCATTTGATGCCAATGTGGGCGTTTATTTTACCCATCCCAGGTTTTGGGCGGGCTTCTCGGTGACCCATGTGACCTCGCCTAGCATTGAGTTGAAGGTTTCACGAGAATCGATAGATTACTATGAGTTTAATGTCAGTCGCTCCTATTATTTTATGGGTGGCGGCAATATTCCGATTAATAATACGTTATTTGATATACAACCCGCAGCCATGTTTGCCACCGATCTGAAAGCTTGGACAGCGCAGATTGCGGCTAGGTTGCGCTATAACCGTATGTTTAGCATCGGTGCCGGATACCGCTACAAGGATGCCGTCACTGCCTTTATCGGCGTTAACCTTAAGGATGCTTACATCGGCTACGCCTATGACTATCCCGTGTCGGCGATCAGTAAGGCGACGTTTGGCAGCCACGAGGTGTTTATCAATTATACCGTGAAGCTGAACAATCGCGAGAAGAACAAGAACAAACAAAAAAGCGTACGCTTAATGTAGAGAATATGAAACAATTATTTTTGATACTGTTGGTCGCTGTGGCGGCCGTATCGTGTAGCTCGATGCGCAAAGGCGGATCCAACGGCGGTGAAGTCACCGGCGTCGGAGGTGCCGTGTTTAACGAGACTACGCCCTATGGCATGGTGCTCGTTGATGTAGGCTCGATGCGCGAAGGTCCCAGCCAACGCGACTCGGTGTGGGGCATCGACTCGACAGCCCACGGTGTGTCGGTTGACGCTTTCTGGATGGATGAGATGGAAGTCAGCAATTCCAAGTACAAGCAGTTTGTCTATTGGGTGCGTGACTCGATTATCCGTGAACGTCTTGCCGACCCGCAATATGGTGGTAATGAAGAATTTAAAATCGAGGAGGACAAAGAGGGCAACCCCATTACCCCGCATTTGGACTGGAGTAAGTCCATTCCCTGGAAGAATCCCAGCGAGGACGAGGAGCGTGCCATCGAGAGCGTTTACCGCATCAACCCCATCACGGGTGTGAAGGAACTGGACGCCGCCCAGATGAATTACCGCTACGAGGTCTATAATCTGACCGAGGCTGCCAAGCGTAAACATCGCTTTGACCCCACGCGTCGCGACTATAACACCGACCACGAGGTGGATATGACGGCTCCCACCATCAGCAAGGATACCGCCTATATCGATGATGAGGGTCGCATCGTGCGCCAGACCATCACACGCGCACTGCAAAGCGATTATGACTTCTTGAACACCTACATTGTTAATATATACCCTGACACCACTTGCTGGGTGAACGACTTTGAGAACGCTTATCAGGAGCCTTATGTGCGTATGTATTTCGCCAACGGCAACTACAACAGTTATCCTGTCGTGGGCGTGAGCTGGGAACAGGCCAATGCCTTCTGCCACTGGCGCACCGAGTTCTTGAAGAAGTCGATGGGTGAATACGCAGCCTATGTGGAGCCTTTCCGCCTGCCCACCGAGGCAGAGTGGGAGTTTGCTGCCCGTGCCGGCCAGAACAAGAACAAGTACCCGTGGGAGGGTGACCTGCCCCTGACGGTTGACGAGGGCTGTTTCTATGCCAACTTCAAGCCCGACGAGGGTAACTATGTCAAGGACGGTTACATCATCTCGGCTCCCGTGGGCACCTATGAGCCTAACGATTACGGTCTGTATGACATGGCTGGTAACGTGAGCGAGTGGACCTCAACCGCCTATACCGAGAGCATCGACCGCATGACCGATGACATCAACCCCGAGTACCGCTACTATGTAGCCAAGGAAGATCCCTACAAGATGTCGCGCAAAATCGTGCGTGGCGGTTCATGGAAGGACGTGGTGCACAACATCCGTTCCGACTTGCGCATGTGGGAATACCAGAACGAGCAGAGGAGCTACATCGGCTTCCGTTGCGTCCGCTCCAAGGTGGGTCTTGTCAAGGGACGTCGCAAGAACTGCTGCAAAGACTAAGCACAGCATATAAAAATAGTATTAAGTCAATTGTTATCACACTCATTATATTATAGTTTAAGCAACAATGGGTAAAATCAAGAGATATAAAAAGAAAGCCGGCCGTTTCCTCAAGAGCGACAGCGGACAGCGTTTTTTCAACTTCGCTTACAGTAT
>JAEEGK010023868.1_pt1 | contig 12724 bp, 8 predicted proteins | sample 8958771 | NCBI WGS metagenome assembly JAEEGK01 (sample SAMN16246547, study PRJNA631951) | gut metagenome | biome: gut microbiome; feature: rumen; material: SC-attached | host: Bos | place: Iran: Karaj | collected 2018-10 | reverse complement strand
TAAAAGGCCTTATTTAGAATTTTTAAAAAATTGTTTTTAATGTAAGTATAATTGAAATAAAGATTAAAAAATTTTTTGTTTATTCATATTTTTTGGGTTATAATTTTTTGAAAAGAAAAAAATAAAAGATTTTAACTTATAAAAGAATTAAAGTCAAACAAAATTTTTAATCAAAAATTATTGAATAAAATATTAAATAAATAATTAAATAGCATTTATTCTTGAATAAATTAAAATTAAAATAATCTTTAAAAACAATAATGCAAAATAACTCTAATGAAACTTCTGTTGAATTTATATCAACAAATCAATTTATTTACACAAATTTTATAGTAGGTGGTTTATCTCTTTTAGGATGTTTAATGGTAATCATAGTATTTTTAAAGAAAAAACTATATAAAGAAATCGAATATTCAATTTTTTTCTGTATTACAATAAGTAATACCATAAATGCAATAAATCAGTTTATGTCATATTCTTTAATAGATTTTCAAGAAACAAAAGTAAATAAAAATTGGTATGCTTATCTTCAAAGATTTTTTTATCTTGTTTCAGAATTTTCTTATGCATATTTATCATTATATTACTTTTATTTTATTTATCAAAAAATCACAACTTTCATTGATAAAACTAAAGATTATTATATCTATATTCTTTCAGGAATTTTAATTTTTTCAATTATAATATCTTTATTATTCTTGCTTTTATATGATAAAATTGTTCCTGATAATGACAATATTTCCCATTTTGATAATTTATACTACACTAATGGTTATTACTTAATAGATGAACAAGAAACAGCAGAATATATTATGTATATTTATTATTTTATTTTTCTCCCTCCTTTAATTTTCTACTTTATTATTCTTTTAAGATTATTAAGAAAAATTTCTTTAACATTAAAAGAAAATGATAAAAGAAAAATTAATTTTTTAAATAAATTTTATAATTCTATTAAATTTTTAATGATATATGGTATTTTAAATTTAGCCTTGGGAATTGGATTTACAATTTATGAATCTATATTTTATAATAATATTTTGGAGAAAGAACTTTTTTATCTCAGATTTGAATTTTTATTATCTTTTTATATGAATTTATTTACAAATACCAGAGGGATTATTTATTTTTTAATATTTTTAACAGATGATAAAGTTATAAAAATTATAAAAAGTTCTATAGGAAACAATAAAATTATGAATAAAATATTAAAATTTACTTCTAAAGAATAAAAATTTGTTATTGTTTAAATATAAAAAATAATTTTTTATTAAGTTAATTAAATCATTAATTTATAAAAAAAATTTTTAAACAACAAAATTTATATTATATTTGGAAAGAAAATTAATTACAAAGAATATAAAACAAAAAATATGTATAAACTAAAATATGAACGAAAACAAGTTTCAAAACATAATTTTTTTGGAGATGGCTTTAGAAATATTCATTCATTAGATTAAAATTAATAATGGAAATCTTTTTTGTGAAAATAAAATTAAAATTCTAAATTGACTATTATAAAATAATGATTTCATATAAACAATCTCAAAAATATTTTTTGACAAAAATTAAATTACAATATTAAAAGATTATATGAATTTTTATTTTTTGTAAAATCATTTAAAATATAAAAAAAGAATTTTAAATATAAAAAAATTGAAAAAAATAAAATAAAAAATTAAAAATGATCAAAGATGAAGGAATAAATTACACAGCTCCTTCAACATTTCAAAGTATAGTAATAACTAAATTTTTTTTATTCATCCTCTCTGCTTTATTATTAATAATATGTTATTATTCATATGATTCTAATATATTTACAGGATTAAGTTTAGCTGAATCTACAATAAATAATGTTTACAAAAGTAAACCTTATAAAAATGCTAAAAAAAGAACTTTAGCAGGATTAATTGTTACTTCAATTTTATCTTTTTTTGATATAATTTTCCAAGTTTTTGGATATAATTATAATTATAATGTTTTTAATGTTATCACTGCGATGGTTAAAACCTTTGAAGTTTTTTTATTGTATTTCTATTATATTGATTCTTGGCATTATATTATAATTTTTCATATTATGAGTTTTCAAGCTATTTGTACTGGGATTGAAATGTTTATTTTTATTTATGTTGTTTTTTTTGGTTCTCTTGGATATAATAAAATACGAAGTAATGATGTAAGATATTTAAAAAAAAACATTCAAGAAAAAGAAAAAGTTGAATAATTTTTTTTTATATTTTTTTTGATAATAATTTAACAAATTTTTTAATTATTTTTTAAAAAGTTTTACAAACATTATTAATTTAAATTCTTTATTATCAGTAATCTTTTTTAAATGCAAATTTTCTTTAATTTTCATATTGATTTTTGATTTTTTTATTACCTAAAAAGAATTTAATTATTTTATTTAAATTGATTTAAATTTATTTAATTTTATTATTTCATATCTTGATTATAAATCATTCTTATTCAAAAGAAAATAGAGAATAAAAAGAAATAAGAAGGAAATAGAATAAGCTTAAAAACTTCAAGCAAATAGAAATTGAAAAATAACAATAGATTTATTCTATTAAAAGAGAAAAGATAAAGAACAAAAATATTATGAATTCTTCTTGAACACAAAAAAAAAGAATTAACATTCTAAATTCATTGTTTAAAGAACAATATAATGAAGAAATGCAAGTATTGATGACCTAAATAAACCAAGATAAATTGAATAAATAGAATATGAGATGTTAAAATCGTATAAATTTTGATAAATAAATATGTTTCCTTAAAAACTAAATTTTACTAAATTTTTTTAAAGATTTCAGAAAAGACAAAGAAATTAAATTTAAGGAAAAAATATTTGAGCATTTTTCATTCTTTTATCAAAAATTCCCCTAATTTTCAATCAAATCCGAAAGTAATATATAGCATTCTCTTAAATTTTCAATTAAAGTATAAATGATGTTTTTAATGTGTGACATCAAAAAAAAAATATTTATTTATTTCTTTAAAACTCCTCAATATTTTCATTATTGTGAATTTTCTTTTTTAATGATAATTCATATTTCTTTGTTTTTATAAAGAAAAAAAATAAATAAATAATTAATTCATTAAAATTAGAAAAATCTTATATTATAATGTCAATTTGCTTATTTTTGTTGTTTCAAATTCTTTTATTATCATCTCAAAACACTTTAAATCTTCAAAAACCAAACAGCAAATCAGACAATAAAATAATTGTAACACAAATAAATGGATATAAAGCCAGATTAAAATTTCCAAAATATAATATTGATGCAGATGCAAGAATTGGAAAAAATGGAGCAAAAAAAACACATTATGAAGGAAGTAATTCAACTCCAATTGGTACTTTTAAATTTGGATTAGCTTTTGGATTCAAAAAATTTCCTGTTCATAAATCAATTAAATATCAAGTAATAAATAAAGACTTATATTGGGTTAGTGATGTTAAATCAAAATATTATAATTTATTAGTTAATATTAATAAAGTTGAAAAAGGTAGTTTTGATCCAAAGAAAAGTGAACATTTAATTGATTATAGAACTGCTTATGAATATGGAATTGAGATTATGTTTAATCCTAAAAATGATCCTAAATTAGGAAGTGCAATTTTCTTACATATTATGAGTAAAAATAAAGGTCCTACAGCTGGATGTGTTGCAGTAGAAAGAAATGTTATGATGAAATTATTGAAATATATTAATAAAGACACACTTATTGAAATTAAATAATTCATTATTTGTTTATTTTAAACAAAGGATTTTAAAAAAATTATTTCATAACTTTGTCACAAATTTCACAAATCATATTTATAAAATAAATTATCCTTTTATTTCTTATAATAATTTTTATTTATATTAATTGTAATATTTTTATAATAAAATGATTATAAAAACATACCAAAAAGTTAACATCTCAAAAATCTAGGAAATTAGTCCATATTCATTTTAAAGAATAAAATATAAACAATATATTTGAATATATTTATTAAATTTCATCCTTAAAATAAATTTCTTTCTAATGAAATAACAAAAAAATAGACATAACTAAATATATATATTATTTACCATTTTCCATTTAAAAAATAATATATAAGTGAATTTTGTTTAATATAGATATTAACCTATTTAAATTATAAATCTCCTTTAATATTTGACTTAATATAATTAATGGCCTCAAGAACATATTTTGTTTTATTTGAAAAATATAAAGCAAAAATTGTATTATAAGAGGTAATTATAGTTAAATTAGAATAAATTATAAAATATTGAATCATTAAAGGAATAGAAGTTTTTTTCAATTTAAATGAAAGAATGACAGTAACACTATTGATTAAAGTATGATTAAAAATTGAAAGAAGCGTCATCGGTAATATAGTTTTATTTTTAATTCCATACCAAACAATTATAGAATTTCCTATATGAAAAATCATTGACATAATTCGTTCATATATACATGCAAAACAAGTTAACATATCTAAATTGATTAATGTATCAAATTGTTTTACAATAGTATTTTTTTTTTCTTCGTCTATTTTTTCTAAATATTCTTCTAAAGTTCCATTATTATATTTTAAACTAATAATAATATTATTAACATATGTCAAAGTAACAATCATCCATATTTCAATTCCTCCATGTCCAATACCATAATATACAGAATTTATATTATTATTTCTAATTTCTTGAGAGTTTAAAAAATAAGAAAAAGAAAATAATCTTCCAGTTTCTTCAAATAATCCTGCAGCAATTCCTCCATATATTCCAAATAAAATAATATTATCTTTTAATTTTGGAAATAGAGTTATTACTAATAAATGAAGAAATTGTTCAAGTACTAATGCAAAAATAAAAAATGTTATATTCCCTATAAAAAATGATTTTAATGAATTATTAGAAGGTTTGTAAATTTGAAGTGTTTTATAAGTTAATATTGGGAAGATAAAAGAAATTATTAAAACATAAAATTGAAGAATAAAACTTTTTTTTGGGACTTTAGGTTTATTGTTTTGCATTTATTATTTTATTTTAGATATTTAATTTATTTTATTGACTTTTCAAAAATTTGAAAAATTTATTCTTGATTTAAGTATTAAAAATAAGAATTAAAATAATTCATACTTGATAATTTTCAAAAATAGAAAATAAGAGGATTTTATAGGATCATTTTTTTGAAACATGAAAATCCAAGATTTTGAAAATAAACTAAAAAGAATATTTTAATAAATTTTAGATAAAAATATTATTTTATAATGTTGCATAGAGTATATCCTCTATATTTATTGATTTGTTTAGGTTTTATATACACTGAGGAGGAAATGGATTATTGAGAGGGACGCGGCGGATAGACTATGAATTATTAATTTTTTTGAAATTTAGTAATTTTTTAGAGCTCCCAAAACTTTATAATTTTTTAGTTCATATTCTTCAATTATTTGTATGAGAAATTATTTTTATTTAATTGAGACAATTCACCTATTTCTTCAAAGATAAATCTGGCATTATCTAAAAATTATTAAAAAATATTAAAATTACAGAGAATATATATTAATGAGGATTAAGGAAATTTGACTGTTAATTAAAAAAAGTAAAATAATTATTAATCTATTGTAATTAAGAGCTTCTTATAAAATACACCGGACATTTCATTCGAATTCATCAATGAATTCAAAAATAAAATTAATTATTAAATACAGAATAGCATATATATTATTATATTTAATTATAATTATACATTATTAATATATATTTTTATAATATGAGAAATATTATAGTAAAAAATATATTAAAAGAAAATAACTATAAATTTAAATGATTAAGGTTATCATTTCTATTTATTTTTTTCTACTTCATATATTTTTTTATTTTTTTCTTCTCTTATCCCAAAATAAATATATCTTATTATAGGTATTCTTTTTAATATTTCAAAAATCAATGGAGATAATAAGAAAGTTGTTAAAAAATCAATTAAATAAATTAATTCCATTCTTAAATTAGTATGAAATTTAAGATAATACCCAGGTCCAAGACATAAAAGATAATGTACAACATAAATACCGAAACTATTTTTAATCATATAATTAGATAATTTTCCAAAAAAAGAAATTTTTCCATTAACATTCAAAAATTGTTTAGGTTCTTTATCCAAATATAATTTTCCATATCCAAGAATAGCAAGGGTCATATACCAAGCATAAAAGTTAGTAAAAGGATGACTAAGACAAATTTGTTCAACATAATTTTTTCCATAAAACTTATATGTATATAATAATCCAAATAAAAAAGCTAATTGTAAAAAGATAAAATGATATTTCTTTATTAATTCCTGTATTTCATCATGTGAAAAAATAAAATATCCCATTAAATAAACAGTAAAATATATTCCCCACCTAAATACAATAATAACAGGAGTATTTAATATCATTGATGAACCCCATATGACAAAACCAAGTAATAATAGAATAAATATATTTATCTTTTTACAATAATTATATAATGTTAAAGAAAAATTAATTTTTTTTATAAGAACAATTAATATGGAAAAAATAAAAAGCATTTGAACGAACCAAAGTGGTCCCACACTTGATAATATAGCAATTAAAACATTCATTGGAAATGGTATTTTATCCCAAACTTTCCCAATTTTTAAATTTAAATAACCAATAAAAGATTGATAACCAATAAGTCCTAAAGTAGAAGGAATTAAAAGTTTATCAATTTTATTTTTGATAAATTGTTTATTTGATTGAAAATCTAAAGCATATTTTGCACTAATACCCGCTATTAAATATAATAATATCATAAACCATGGATAAATTATGGTTAATAATACATCCCATGGTTGATTATCTTTAAATTTCTCTAATCCACCTATAACTCCTAAAGAATTAAAAATCCAAAGGACATGATAAAAAAGAACTGTTAATACTGTTATCCATCTAATATGATCTAAAAAATATTTTCTCATATTTAAATATATTTTTATTGTATTTTCAATCTAAATAATTCTAAAAAAAATTTTTATTAAATATGAAAAAATAATAATTCAATAAATTTGAAAGATTATTGACTTTTTAATTATAATTTAATTCAAATCTAAAAATTAAAATTGAATATAAAAACTATTTTTCCTGTTTAATAATAAAAAAGATTAATTAATATTATAATGAGATTGATTTAAATTATAAAGAAAAGAATATAATGAAAAAGTTAATTTTAAATATAAAAGGATAGAAGAAAATATTAATTTAAATAATATAATTTATTTTCAAGATACAATTATTATTTCTAATCATCAAATTTAAAATAAATTTGATGAATATTTCTTTCAAAAATAAGTTGAAAAGAAAAGAGACATGAATTATTATTTTAAATATAATTTAAAGATTTTAAATGAAAAAATAAAAAAAAAATCAAGAAAAAAATAATTATATAATTCTTCAAATTTTCATGAATGATAATCTTTATTAATTTCAACTGGTGAAAATTAATATAAACAATTTTATTATTAATAGGATTAAAAAAGAAATTTCAAATACAAAAAAGTAAATGATAAATTAACAATTAGTCTTATAGAAATGTTTATTAGAAAAAAATCATGTTTATTTAAATAATTTTAAAGATATTGTTAATTGATATTAATAATAAAAGAATTTTGAATGAAGATTCAAAGAACGGAAATTTATCAAAAAAATTCTTCTAATCATTATTCTGAGAATAATTAAAGTATTGATTTGAAAATAAAAAATGAATTATTCATGGATATATAGATAAATTAAATAAATAACAATTATATTAAGAAATTTTAAAAATGAACAAATCAAACAATATAATGATAAATCTATTTATAAATTATAACATATTGGAAAATTAAAAATATATTTTTTCGATTAAAAAATGCCTCCAAACAAAATTCAAATTTAAATTTAAAAAAAATTAATTTCACTCATAAAAACTTTTATCAATATTAAATAATATATTTGTAAAAAAAGAAAAAAAATTTATATCAAACCCCAAAAAATTTAAAAATTTAAAAAATCAAAAAAACCAAAATCCAAAAAATAGTTTTTATAAAATTTCCCTGACAAATAACTTCATAATTACCATCAAAATCACCGTAATAAGTTCTTAAATGATTTATAGTTTCTCTAAAAATTGATTTTTTTAAAACATTAATAGGAAAACATTGACTTTTTCTTCTATTACCAATATAACAACAACTATAAGGTTGTTCAGTGGGAATGGAATAACAAGAATAATAATCTTTATAACCAACTTCACCTTTATAATAACATTTTTCAACTCCAGAAAAACAGTTATAATTATTTGAAATCCATTTAAATGGGTCACTTTCATCCATATAGAAGCATTTTTTATCTTTGTAACAACATCGACCTGCAAATATAGGGCGTGTATATAATACTCGTTCATCACTCAATGCTCTGTTTGTTTCGCTACAATTAAAGAGAGAAACTTCTTCTCCACTATCACAATATGATTCTGCCGAGAGGATAATAGGAAAAAGGAAAAAGAGAATGATAAACATTTTTTTTATTATTTTAATTTTTTATATTTTTGAAACTATGATTTTATTTTGGGTTTTTAGTAAAATTTAAAAACATTAAATTTTGATTTTGTGTATTGATTTTAAATTTAATACAAATAATAAAACTCTAAAGAAAAGTATAAATAAATGAGTCTTAAACTTAATAATTATATTTTGTAAGAAAAGTCCTGTAATAAAAATGAAGTTATTTTCATATATAATAAACAAAATTTTCGTTTATTTTTAATGGAGTTTTGGGAGTAAAAAAGATTTTTTATTTCTCCTATTCTTTTCTATTGTATGATTTTTATTATATAATTAGAAGGAATATAATCTTTTTTCTTTCAAATTGAAATTATTTTTTATTTATTTCATATTTCTCTTTTATTTCAATAAAAAATAATATATTTTATTAAGTGATAAATTAAAAAAATATGGGTTAAATTTAAAAATTTAATAAAAACCAAAAAGCAAAATTCTAAAAAAAATCTACTTTATATGTATTAAATTGCTAATTGAAAATAATAAAACATCTCCAAAATAAAACATATTCTTATAAAACAAAGTATTGTTAAACTTCTTTTGAATTTGATTTAATAAAGAAAATAAAAAAGTTAGAGAATAAATTTGAAAGATAAAAAAGGTTGGAAAATTAATTAATTCAAAATCAAAAAAAATAAGGAATTAGGAATTTACAGAAAAAATTTTTATCAAAATATGAACACTACAATTAAAAAATAAGAAACAATATTAATTGTTTAAATAAAAAGAATATTAAAACAAATCAATCATAAATAAATTGATGGTATCAAAAAATGATAACAAAGATGGATAATATTAATGTGAATTATATATAATATGATGAAAAACTATATCTAAATAATAATATAAATCAAAGATTTCAAAAAGAAAAAAATTTTTTCTTTTTCTGACTTTTTTTTTATCAACAAAAAAAATATTATTTACAACTTTGATAGTTTAAATAATTCTTTTAAAGAAAATAGAATATTAATTAAAATAATAAGTTTATCCTTTTTATGATAAATTGATATAATAATTTTTTCTAAAATTGAAATACAATAATTATTCTCATTTTTTTGATTGTACTATATTTTTTGGAAAATTTCCTTCATTTTCAACTTTGGGTAATAAAGTTTCTAATCTCATATCAGAATTACTATAACTTCTTTCACTTATTTTATTATAATTATTGTTGTTAATTTTTGGAAATTTTCTTCTACTTTTTTCTTTTTTTTTCTTTTTTTTAAATATAATTGTATAAATAAATAAGATTATCCAAATTACAAATAAAAGTGTATTAAATATAATATAACTTCTGTAAAAATTTTGATCTAAATTAATTTTTTCTTTTTCATTTTTACTCATTATATAAAATATTAAAGAATTATATTAAAATATATTATTAAATGATATTAAATCAAAAATATCAAAAACAAAAATGTAATTAAATAATAAACATTATGATGATAAGTTCTCACTCTTGTGAAATAAGATTTTAATCAATAATTTGTTTATGAAATAAACTTTTCCATTCATCATAATTTAATTCATTATTTCATCAAAATAAATTTTTTTTAGGAATATTAATTATTTAATTCATAATTTTCTGGATTTCTTTTTCTTTATGATTAGAAAATTCTCCTATTAAATTATATAAAGTTGATACTTTTAATTCTAGAATATAAAATACAATAAGCAGGAATTAAAAATACCAAATTTTATTTTATAATATTTAATCCAGAATCAATGTTTGTTTCTTCTTCATTTGATAATAAATTAATTAATAAGTTACTAAATAATTTAATTTCAATAAAACTTTAATAATAATCTTTAGTTAATGAATCCTTAAATTCTCCTTTGATTATTTTTTTTATTTAATGTTGTATTTTCCACAGAAAATTCTTTTAATAAGTAAGAAAAATCCCTTAAAGTCATAAACTAATATAATTAAATTTTTTTTTATGAAAGAGTAAATTAGTCATCATATTTGAAGGTATATTTATTTCTTTTTATCTATTTTATCTAAATCTTCTTCAACACGTTTTTTAATTTGGAAGAGCAACAATAGCCACAAATCTTAATTCTAATATAAAATAATTAATATTAAATTATAATTTATTTAGTGTAAATTATGATAAAATATTAAAAAAAATTTAATAAATTTACTCTGTTATTATTTTAAATTATTTTATTAACCAAAAAAAAAATAAATTTAAAAAAATATTATTTTTTATAATAATTATTTAAAATTTTTTCAATTTGTTCTTGATTATTATCTTCAAATTCCGCTTTTCTATCTTCCTCATCAAATCTTTGAAATACTTCATCAATTTGTCTTTTAAATTCTCCTTTTTTTTCTCTTTGAATTTGATATAAAAATTGATTTTGAGCTTTATGTTCTATTGTTCGATCTTTTTTTTCTCTTTTTAAAATTTCTTTTAAAATTGCAATTTTATCAGTATAATATTTTTCAATTTCCATCATAGCTTTTCTTTTTTCATCATTTTCTATTCTTCTAATTTCCATTTGAGAAGAAATTTCTTCTAAATATCTTTCTTTTTCTAATTGAAGAGCCCTTGAATAAATTTCATTACATAATCTTAATTGATTTTGATGATTTTTTACTTCTCTTAATTTTCTTTTTTTTTCTATTTCATTTTCCATTTTTTTTGTTTGAATTTCTTGGATTTTTTTCATTACTCTAACATTTTGACTCATTGTTTTTAATGCTCTTTCTTGAAGAAAATATCTTTTTTTTTTCTCATTTTTATAATAATTTAAAATATATTGTAATTCTTTTTCATATTTATGAATAAATTCTTTAGTTAATAAATCATCATTTTCAGGAATTCGATTTTCTAATTTTAACATTTTTGTTCTTGCTAATTTTATATTTCTTAATATCATTTCGAATAAATTTTGATTATTTTGTAAATTATTTTTTAAAAAAATTCTATCTATTTTATCTCCATATAATCTTCTAAATTGTTTTATTATTTCATATTTAAATTCCTCATCATCTAATGGTAATTCTTCTAAAATCGAAGAAGAAGATTTTGAAATATTATTTTCACTTTTTTTATTTTTTGATTTATTACTTTTTTGAGTTTGAATTGAACTTTTAGAAATATCACTTTGAGATATATTATTCTTAGAAGAATTAGTATTTAATTTTTTGGCACTTAATTTTCTATTAGAACTACTTTTTTTAATAATATCATTTTTATTATTAATACTATTATTATCTTTAAGATTTTTATTAAAACTTTTTTTTGAACTTTTACTTAAATTACTATTAGACATTGAAATATTTTTTTCACTACTTTCTTGTAAAATATTACTTTTCTTTAAATTGTCATTATCTAAATCATCAATAGAAGCTTCTACTAATTCATCAGAAGTTGTAGTTAATTTCATTCTAATTGGAGCATTAGGAACTGAATGAGCACTTTGTTCTTCAATTATATTATTTGACATATCATTTGAATCATCTTCATAATAATAATTATTATAATTAATATTATTTTTTTTTTCTTTTTTTTCATTTGAATTTTTTTTCTTTTCATCATAATTTAATAAATCAGGGATTTCACCTTCAGAATTTTTTTTCTTTTTACTTAATGAATTATCTTTATTTGAATGAGTCATTCCTGAAATATTACTTACATTCATAATATGAGAATCAGTTAAATTTTTATCATTCATTTCATAATTTAAATTATCTTCATTTAATTGATTAACTGCTTCATTTTCTGCTAATTCTCTTTCATAACGAGAAATATCATTTTGAGTGAATGTTTTTCTTATATATGAATCTTCTCCGTTTTCATGCTCCATATTATTTTTTATTGCCTTTTCAAAATCTAATGGTTCAAAACATGATCTATTTCCAAATATTAAAGAACTTTGTTGAGAGGAATTTTCAAAAGAATTCTTTTTTTCTTTATTTTTTTTATTTGAAGATGTTGATAAATTATTTTTTTTTTCTTTTTCTTCTTTTAATTGATTTTCCATTTCCATTTTTTCTTTTTCTTCTTTTAATTTTTTTTCAAGTTCCATCTTTTCTTTTTTTTCTTTTTTTTCTTTTAATTTTTTTTTTAGCTTCATCTTTTCTTTTTTTTTTTTTTTTTCTTTTTATTTTTTTTTTTTT
>JAEEGK010023862.1_pt1 | contig 12725 bp, 11 predicted proteins | sample 8958771 | NCBI WGS metagenome assembly JAEEGK01 (sample SAMN16246547, study PRJNA631951) | gut metagenome | biome: gut microbiome; feature: rumen; material: SC-attached | host: Bos | place: Iran: Karaj | collected 2018-10 | reverse complement strand
TAATTATTATTATTTTTTTAATTTTTCTTACATCATTTTAATTATTATTATTTTTTTAATTTTTCTTACTCTCTTTTAATTATTATTATTTTTTTAATTTTTCTTACTTTCTTTTAATTATTATTATTTTTTTAATTTTTCTTACTTCCTTTTAATTATTATTATTTTTTTAATTTTTCTTACTTTCTTTTAATTATTATTATTTTTTTAATTTTTCTTACTATCTTTTAATTATTATTATTTTTTTAATTTTTCTTACATCCTTTTAATTATTATTATTTTTTTAATTTTTCTTACTAACTTTTAATTATTATTATTTTTTTAATTTTTATTGTCTTATTTTATTTATTTTTACCGTCTTTAATTTTTAAAAAATTTTACAAACTAATAATTTAAATTTATTTACTCCCTTTTTTATTTCATCATTTTACGCATTATTTATTTTTTTTATTTTAATTTTACCATCTTTATTTAATTTATTTTTTACATCCTAATTTAATTAATATTAATATTATTATTACACACTAATTTATAATTTTAATTTTACTCTTTTTTAATTTTAATTTAATTTACTTTAATAAATATTCATGATCTTCTATTAATTTAATATTCCTTTTTACATAAAAATTATATTATTATTTTACTAATCAAAATTATTTTTTTATATTACTAATAAATTACTTTTTAATTCTGATAAATTTTCTTTTTCCTTTTCTTTTTTTATTTTAAAGAAATCATCTTTAAAATATTCTTCCCATTCAATTCTTTGTTTTATATCAACTTGAATCAATTTTCTAATTAATTTATTAATCATTTCATTATCTGTTTCTTTTACTATATTTCCTTTATATCTATTCATTTCTCTTTCTATTGGAATGTTAGAATCAAAAATATATTTATTAGTATATAATTCATATAATATAATTCCTAAACTCCAAAGATCACATTTATTATTATAATGATTAGTTTCTATTTCAGGTGCAATATAATTTACACTTCCAGCAAATGAATAAGTATGAATAGAAGAATTTATTTCACTAGTTGAAAATCCAAAATCAGTTAATTTAATATCAAAATTAGTTTTATTTGTATCAGTATATTTAATTAATATATTTTCTGGCTTTAAATCTCTATGAATAAATTGTTTATTTATCATTGTTTTTAAAGCTTCGTTTAATTGAATAAAAATTTTGGTAATCATATTTAATGGTAATCCATTTGGATGATATTTTTTTAGAATTTGTCTTAAATTTCCATCACATAATTCCATTACTATACAATAACCTTCATTTGCTTCATCACAAAAATAATCTTTTAATTCAATAATATATTTATTTTTAATATTTTTCATTATTTTTATTTCTTTTTCAGAGTCTTTTATTTTTTCCTCATCATTTTTAACAATTGTAATAAATTTTAATGCATAAAAATTATTTGTTTTATTATCTAATACTTTATAAATAGTACCATAACCTCCTTTTCCAATTGTTTCTATTTTTTTATATTTATTCAATCCATTATCAAATATCATCTTTTATTTTATTTATAAATAATTTATTATTAAAAATATTCATTAATTATATAAAATAATAATTAAAAATATTTAATTAATTATTTAATTTAATTTGATTATTATATTTAAAATAAATAAAATTTAATTTTTTTGAAAATTAAAAAATTAAATTTTAAATTTTTAAAAAATAATTATAATATGATAAGAAAATAGTAATAAAAAACAATAATAATAATTCTTATAATTATAATAATAATAATGAAGAAGTAAATCCTTTAATTAAAAAAACTAACCTAATTAAAATAATATTAAAAATTTTTATTCTTCTTCAAATTCATATTCATTTTATTGATAATTCTTCAATTTTAATAAAAAACAATTCAAATTTTGAAAATAATTCAAAAGACATTGTAATTCAATAATTAAAATGAAAAATAAAAGATTTAAAAAATAAATAAAAAAAATATACAAACTCTTCTTCATGAGCTTCTTCTCAAAATGATATTAAAAATAATAATAATAATAATTTTTTATTATATTTTAATTTATATTATATTATTTTGTTTATATAATATATTAAAAATTATAATAAATTAAGATAAATAAATTAAATTTTTATTCTATTTTTTCATTTATAATTTTTATTATTTTTATCAAATAATGTTCTTCTATTGTTATTAAAATTTTGGTTATTTTGTATATTATTTAAAAAATTCATTTGATTCATTTGATAATTTGATTTTTTATTTTTATTTTCATTATCAAATTGAGCTATATTGGATGATTTAATTTCACCTAATTGAGCAATATTAGATTCTTTTATTTCATTTGTTTCTTTTTTTTTATTAATAATTTCATTATTAGGTTTTTTTTGAAATTTTTGATTAAATCTAAAATCTACTGTATTATTTTTTTTTAAATTAGAATAATTATTTGATTTATCTGAAAATTTATTATTTTTTAATAATTCATTTTCTTTATTATTTAAAAAATTCTTATCAATTGGTTTTATATTATTTGTGCTTTTATCTAATAAATCAAAAAATTTATCGAGTTTTTTTTTACTGCTAGTCACAAAAATTTCAATTATTTTACTAATTTCTTTTTTCATATCTTTTATACGAGAATTTATATCATTTCTATCTTCAGAACCTTTTGCTTCATTATTATAATTATATGTTTTTCCTATTTTTTTTTGAATTTCTTCCCATAATTTTGTTTCATATAAACTTATTGTTTCAGTTCTTTCACTAATTACACTTGCTGTATCAGAAGCATTTGAATTTCTTCTTGAACCTGAATTAATACTTGGTTTTCTTTTTTTTTTTTCTGAGCTAGTTTTGTATTGTTTTTTTTCCTCTTCAATATCAAATATTTCTTTTTTAATTTTCACAAATTGTTCATCTTTGTTATCAATATATAAAACAAATGTAGGTAAATTAAATAATTTAAAATAAAAAACTAAATTCCAAAAAATATGTCTTTGATAATTATCTTGATAAAAACTTTCTAAAAAGAAATATACTTCTGAATGATTTTTAATTATATTATCAATTTCTTTGACAAGAACTAAAGGAGATAAAAAATTTACATTTTGAGCTTCTAAATTTTGTTGACTTTTTTTTAAAAAATATATTTTTGGGAAAATTTTATTAAAACAATTAGGACAAACTGATGAATAATCACTTTTTCCTCTACTAAATCCTGCTAAAATTTGTTCTATTGTTATTTTTTTAGGTTTTTTATTTGATTTTATACAAATTGGACACATTTCATATGTTAAAAATATTACATCTTCTAATAATTTTTTTACTGTTTCATTTGATGTCATTTCACAAACCATACTTTGCCTTAAATTAGCTAAATTTAATGTTGAATTTGTTAAAGAAGGGAAATTTAAATTACTAATATTTTCACTAATGGTATATAAACCATTCATAAAAGCATTATGAAATAAAGAATTTAATTTTGTATCATTATTTTTAACATTAAATGGTATTTTTTTTAATATAAGTTTAACTTTTTTAGCTAAAGAATTTCTTCCACATGATTTAACAAGTTTTGTTAATAAATTTTTAGAAGGAATAATATTTGAATTTAATAAATTATCTAGATTATTAATTGCATTATCCATTAAAGCCACACATTTTTTATCATCATAAAAGTGTATAACAAAACTAAATAAAGTATACCAAATTTCATATATACTATACATTAAAAATTTACTCCATTCACGATTACTAAGTTTTTGAATATCATAACACCATTCATCTGGAGTGTATTTAATTCTACTTCGATAAGGTTTTGGAATTCTCTTTTTTTCAAAGTTTTCAATATATTTACTATCTAATTTATTTGGAAAATTTCTATAAAAAAATGTTTGACCTTTTAAATCTGAAATATTTATATATGGTATAACTGTATTAACTTTAGGTTTTCTATCTGGTAAATAATATTTTGATTCTCTTCCTTTTTTAATAGATTCTAAAAAAAATGCTGTTGTACTGTAAGGATCAATATATTTAAATGATTCAATAAATTCTCCAAATAAAGAAGTTTGTGTAAATAAATTTAAAAATGAATATTCATCTTTACTAGAAAATTCTTTTAAAAATACATCTTTTAAAAAAGGAACAGGTTCTTCTTTTTTTTGAATAAGAACACTTATTTTTGGGTCATTAATTTTTGATTGTAATTTCTTCCAATCAAAATATTTTTCATAATTTTTGAATAAATGAATAAAAAAATCATAAAATATATCTCTTATTTCTGATGAATCTATAACTATTTTTTTAACATCCATTTGAAGAGGACTAACATAATCTAAACTATCCATAATAAATTTAACATCTTTTGGACAATCAATATTATATTTTGGTTTAATTTTAGTTAATTTTTTTACAAGATAATTTTTCAAATTTCCTGGTATTTTTGGTAATTTTTCTAAATAATTTTCAAAACGATTTTTATCTACATTTAATATTATTGCATCATTTGGTAAATCATCAAAATTAATAGGAAAATTAATTCCCATTATTTCAGGAAAAATACTTTCAGATGCAAATACTTTTAATTTTTCAGGTAATAAAGGAATAAAAGTATGAATCCATTGAAAAGGAAAAATTAATGTAATTAATCCCATACATATATGTAATAAAGCTTGTTTTGATGTACTTAATATAAAAATTTTTTTTTCTAATAATACTGCTTCCCATGCTATTATTATATTTTCATAACTTAATAAATGAAACATTGTATTTAAACATTCATCTTTTGTATCCCATTAATATCCATAATAAGGAATTCTATAAAAATTTAATTCTTCTCCAAAATTAAAAGTTATTGATTTATCAAAACTTTGTAAATATAATGAATCAACAAAACTACAAATTGCTCTTTCAAGAGGAATTTTTGATTTACCTGTAACTTGTAATTCAAATAATTGTTTAAGAAATTGATTCATATTGTAAAAATATGGATAATTTGATAACAAACATATTGCCTTCGGACAATAATATTTTGTATTTTTTTCTTTAAAATTAGGAACAAATTTATCTAATAAATCATTTTCCATTTTTTCATAAAAAACAAAAGAAGCTCCATATTTTCTTTTGTATTTATCATCTGTTATTACAAAATTATGCCAAGTAATTAATTTTCTTTCATTTGTTATTGAAATTCCATTTGGAAAATTAAACATTGCAATTTGATAATTTAATTTTTCTTGAGGATAAGTACATAATACTTCAGGCATATATTTTGATATATAAGGTGATTGATGAGTAGTGAATGAAAAATTATTAAAATTTGAATTGAAATTAATTGATATTTTTTTCAATGGTAAAAATCTTATATCTCGAGTAATTAAAAATACAACTGCAGCAGTTTGTGAATTAATTAAAAATTTTTCTTTTATATTTAATTTTGCTGGAATTTTAACGAATTTATCATTAAATGAACTCATTTCATAATTTTCATATAAAACAGATTGATTTAAATTTGATGAGTTTAAAATTGTAAATGAAATTGGTCGATATTCTTTTTGAATAAATTTTTTTGGAAGTAATATATATTGATCTGAATGTGAAATACATTCAATTATTCGAAATTTAGTAATAGGCATATTATAAAATTTAGAATATTGAATTCTTAAATAACAATTCAATGATTTATTTAAAAGAATCCATTCTTCATTTTCATTATTTTTTGGAATAAAATTAGAATTATTTGATATTTGAACAGCATCAATATTTTGAATATATGGATATTCTTTTTCTTCAACATATTTAGTTAATTTGTTTTCATCTAATCCAACCACACAAAATGAATTTATTATTTTTCCATTTTCTTCTTTTGTTAAAATTTTATCCATAAAATTATAATTAATTATTTTTATTTTCCCTTATTTATTTTATAAAATAAAGGAAAATTAAAAAAAATTAAATAATAAAAAACAAATTGAAAAACATTTTATGTTTTAAAATGTTATTTCTTATTTTAATAAATATTTGAATAATAAAAAGTATAAAATAAATAAAATTAAATAAGTTTATTATTTAAATTTCTTTTTTTAAGAATAATAAATTAAAAATTGAAAAAATTTTAATATTAATAATTTAAAAATATGAAAATCGAAATTTTAATTTAAAATATGAATAAAATTCTTTAAAATTTCTAATATTAATTTTAATTCGTTCATATAATAAAAATTATTAAAAAATATTTTATTTTTGATAAATGTTATGTTATATTTTTAAATATTAAAAATGCTATTTTATATAATAATGAAATAAAAAATTATTTAAAATATTTTTTATTTAATTCTAATGAATTTTTTTTAGTAATTAAAGCACTTTTTTCAGTTTGTAATTTTAACAATTTAGATTTTGCATCCTATTTATTTAAATAATTATTTTACTAAAATCTTTTGTTTTAATTCAATTATTTCATTATTTTTTTCTTTTATTATTTTTAAATAAAAAATTTCTTTAAAATTTTCATAATTATTTTCATTATTATTAGACATTAAAAAAAATTAAATTAAAATTCAAATATTATAATAACAAATTAATTTTCATTATTAAAATAAAAAAATAAATATTCAAAAAAAAAAACAAAAATTTAATCAAAATAAAAAATAATAATCTTAAAATTATAAGTTAAAATTTTATAAATTTAAATTAATATTTTTTTCATGGATGATTATTATTATTATTATGATTCAAATGAATCAATTGAATCAAATGAAGAAGAACTTTCAAATAATGAAGAAATAATAAATGAATATTTACAATCTTTAAGATTAACAATAGCAGAAGGTAAAAAAACATTAATTTTTTAATAATAAAATATAGAAATTATTATGAGATTTCCCCCAAATTTTAAACAATATTACATTAATATAAAACCAAATAATTTAACACAAGAATTTTATATTTTTGTTAAATTATACGCAAACACAAAAATAAATTCAAAAAATTTTGACATTTATTTTTTAATAATTATAAATGAAAATTATCCAGGAATCGCTCCAATTGTTTTATGTTTAACAGATGTAAAATAAAATATATTTAATATTAATTAAAAATATAGTTTACTTATCCTTCTTTATTAGATAATTCTAATTTACAAAAATTATTAATTCCAAAATGGCAATCAAATAATAGTGTTTGTGATTTAATAGAAAAAATTCCAAATTTTATAGAAAATATTGAATTTGAATTTTCTCAAGGATTATTATCAAATTTAGGCGAATATTTTATTAAATCTTATGTTTATAATATAAACGATTTTTTATTAATTAATAATAATAAATTATTTAGAATAGAAACTGTTATTATAAAAAATAAAAACGAAATTGAATTTGAAGAAAGATATTTATTATTAACTGATATTTATTTTATTATTTTTTCTACAATAGATGAAAAAAAAGATAAAACAAAATGTCAAATTATTTTTTATACGAATTTAAATTATATTAATTATGCTCAAAAAATTAATTATAATAATAAAAATTATAAAAATAAATTTTGTATTAGATTAAATTGGAATGAAAATGCGCCTATTAAATATTCAAATGAAATTTGTTGTAAAAAAGAAGAAGAAATTGATGATATTATAAGCGAAATTGAAAATAAAAAATTAAAATTAAATAATAAATTTATTTTATTTGAAAATAATAATCAAAATAAAATCGAAGATATTCAAAAAATTATTGAAATTAAAGAAAAAGTTTTAGAAAAAAATCCTGATGATAATTTATTTAATAATATTAATAATTTGTATCAAAAAATTATTGAAATTCATTCTATTCAAAATGATGATGGATTCACACCTTTCATGAATAAATTTCATGATTTGATTAAAAAATATGAAATTTTAAAAAAACAAAAAGAAGAAAATAATAAAATTATTAATGGAATTGATGATGCAGAAAGTTTTAATGTTAATAATCAAAATAATAATAAAATAAATAAAGATGATATAAATCAAATTACAATTAATAAAAATGATGAAATTAAAGATAATAATATTAATGATGAAATAAATGATAATAATGATAATAATAATAATGATAATAATAATGATAATAATAATAATGATAATAATAATGATAATAATAATAATCATAATAAAATAAGAATTAATAATAATAATGATGATATTAATGATAATTTTAATGATAATAATAATAATAATCATAATAAAATAAGAATTAATAATAATGATGAAATTAATAATAATGATGAAATTAATCATAATGATGATATTAATAACAATATTAATGATAATAATAATAATGATGATAATAATAACAATATTATTAATGATAATAATAATATTGATGATAATATTGATAATGATAATAATATAATAAATAAAGATACAAATGATAATGATAATTTAGATTATAATAACGAAAACAATAATAATGACTATAATATCAATGAAAATAATAATAATAATTACGATAACAATGAAAATAATAACGATAATAATAATAATAATGATAATAATAATAACAACGATGACATTAAAATAGAAGAAAAATTAGATAATTAAATTCCAAAAAAAATAAAAACATTTTTTAAATAATAAAATTATATTTTTATATTAATTAAACATATAAATATTCTTATTAAAAATTATATAATAATAATATTTAATTATAATTAAAAAAAAAATTCAAAAAAAATAATTTTAAATTTTAAATATATGGCTTCATCCTCCGGTCGAATAGTAAGCATAATATTTCGTTTAGTATTTTTTATAATAATCTTCTTAAATTTAATAAACTACATTTCAATATGGTTTCCAAAACTAATATTAAATATAATGAACATTTTTATAATATTAATATTTTTACTTTTTTTTTCAATGACAATTTGGACAATTTATATAACAACAATTTCCGATCCAGGTCAAGTTCCATTGTATTGGGGTTTTTATATAGGCGATCCTGAATCAATGCGATGTCGCTATTGTTTAATGTGCAATGTTTTTAAGCCTATTCGATGTCATCATTGTTCAATGTGCAATCGATGTGTTTTAAATATGGATCATCATTGTCCTTGGATTAATAATTGCATTGGATTTTATAATAGAAAATTCTTTATGCAAATGGTGTTTTATTTAAATTGCACGTTGATATTTATTTTAATTACTAATTCAAAAAATTCTTTTGATATTGTTAAATATTGTTATTATAATAAAATAGTTTTTAATATGAAATTTATAGGGAAAATTTTACATGTTTTGTTATATTTAATTGATTGTGGAATGGAAATTATTTTATTTCAATTTTTTAAGTTTCATATTAATTTAATATTAGAAAATAAAACGACAATAGAAACTTTAGATCATAAAGGACAATATTTTAAAAGCAAATATGATCAAGGAAAATGGGAAAATTGGATAGAAGTTATGGGAGTTAATAAATATTTATGGTTCGTTCCGCTTAAATTATACTATGGAAAACCGAAAGGAAATGGAATTGATTGGGTTGAATTGCCTGAAGAAAATTTGAATAGTAATATTTTAGCTGAAACTGGAAAAGAAAATAATGAAAATAATAATAATAATATTAATAATAATAATAATAATATTAATATTCATTTAGGTAAAGAAGATGCTTCGAGTGATATTACAGGTGATAATTCAAGGAATTTAATAAATAAATAATAAATTATATTTTTTTCTTAAAATTTTGTTTATATATTTTTGTATAATAAAATTAAAATATATTTATTTAAAAAATTTAAATTAAATATAATTATAATCAAAAAGTTTTATTATAAAAAATTAAATAATTATTTAAAAAAGATTTGTTTTTTTCATTATTTTTAAAAAATCTTCTTCGCCTATTTCACCATCACCATCTCTATCAGCTTCTTCTATCATTTCTTGTAATTCTTCAATGCTCATATTTTCTCCTAATTCTTTAGCTACTTTTTGTAAACTTTTTAATGTTATTTTATCTTGTCCTTCTTCACATATTAATCTAAAAGCTTTTTTCATTTCTTCAACTGGATCTCTTTCAAGCATTTTTTGTGTCATTATATCTAAAAAATCTTCATATTTTATATTACCTTCTCCTGCTTTGTCTACTTCTGATAATATTTTTCTTATTTCTTCCTTTCTAGGTTCAAATCCTAAAGCTCTCATTGCTACTTTTAATTCCTTTGCATCTATTACACCTGTGCTTTCCGAATCAAATAAATCAAAGGCTTCTTTTATTTCTTGACGTTGTTCTTCTGTTATTTCAGTTCGGTATTTTTTTGCTTGAGGAACGTTCATTTTACCACCTCGACCTTTTGATGACATTTTTATATTTATATATATGTATTTTATTTAATTTTAATTTTATTTTATTTATTTATTTATTTTTTTAAAATTTTTTTTTTAATAAATTTTTTTTAGTTTATTTTTTTTTATATATATAAATAAAATTATTATTAATTAATAAAAAAATTACTGGTATATTATTATTACAAATGCCTTCATATCTTTTTATTATAGCAACCATCATTTTAATTTAAATAATAATATTATTTTAAAATAAAAAGAGAGCAAGAGAGCTTTAAAATAAAATGAGAGCTTTTTTCGTTTATAATGATATTTAAAAATGATGGTTTGATTTTTATCAAAGTGATGGCAATGTAATGAAAATATTTATTAGAAAAATGCAGAATAAATCACAAAAAATAAATAAAATTATTTTATATAATTAATATTAAATATATTTTTATTAAATTAACATGAAATTTCTTTTTTTTTTTTTTTTTTTTTTATATAAAAATTTATTTTAGTTTAACTAAAAAATTATTTAAATTATATTTTAATAAAAAAAATAATGAAAAATAAAAATATAAAAATTGAAATAGAAAAAGAAAATTCTTATTCAAATGTTTTAAATAAACGTTTAGAATTTTATCTTCAAGAAAAAGAAAATTTAAAAGAAAAATTTGAATATAATTTAAATGAATACAAAGATTTTTTAGAATTATTAAAACAAAAAGAAATTGATGTTAATAATATTTTATTATTTAAAGAAAAATTAAAAAATTATAAAATTTTAGAAAAAAACAAAAATGATTTATTAATAAAATTAAATTTAATTCAACAAGAACATTCAATAATAAAATCTAAATTAGAAAATTTAATTGAATTAAAAAATGAATTAGAAGAAAAAAAAGAAGAAAAAATAAAAATTAAAAATAATTTAGAAAATAATTTAAATATTATTAAAAATAATATTAATGAAAGATTAAATGAAAGAAAAGATTTGAAAAAATTTCTAAATAAAAAAATTAAAGAAGAAATTACATTAAGAGAATATTATAAAAATTTATTAGAAAAATTTAAAGAAGAAAATAATTTAGAAAATATTAAAAAAAATATTAATATTAATATAAATAATATTAATACAAATAATAATATTAATTTTAATAATAATTTGGTAAATAATAATTCAAATATTAATTTTAATAATCATAGTAATATTATAGTCAATCATTTAAATATATTTTTTAATTTTAATAATAATAATAACAAAAATATTGATAATGAAAATCATGAATTATATATAAATAATTCTAATTGTAAAAAAATATTATGTAATAATAATACAAATAATAATTATATAAATAAAAAAAATAATTTAATTAATATTGATAAATTATTAAAGGATTTAAAATCCTATAAGGGAAGTATTATTTCCCAAAATTTTATAGATAATATAAATGATGAAAAAGAACTTTCAATATTTTTTAATAATATCATTCCCCATATTTGTAGAATTATGTGCTTAGAATATGGAAATTATTTCTTTCAAAAATTAATAAAGAAATTAAATACTCAACAAAGATTAAGCATATATCAAGTGATAGAGCCAGAATTTCTTGTAATAGCAACCAATAAGTGGGGGACCCATTCCATCCAGTCTTTAATGGATGTTATTCAGACACCATATGAATATTTAGTTATAAATAAATTAATATCTAAAAATATGCTTTTATTATTTACTGATGATAATGCATATCATATTATGATGAAAATGATTTTAGATTTCCCAGAAGAAAAAAGAAATATATTAAATTTATATCTAGTAATGAATGTAGAAAAAATTATTATTAATATTAATGGTGCTTTTTGTGTTAATAAATTTATTGTAAATAATAAAAATTTAAGTTTGAGAAAATTATTGGTTGAAAATTTAGAAAATAACATTAAACAATTGGTTTTTAATAAATTTAGTTGTATTAATTTATTATTAATTTTACAAACATTCGGGGTTGAGTGGGGCACATTTATCATTAGAGAAATTGAAAACAATTTCATTGTCTTATCCAAAAATCCAGTTTCTAACGTTTTTATTAGTAAAGTATTAGAATATTTAAAAAATAATAACTTGACTATATTAAAACTATTAATATGGTCCTTGTACAAAAATATTATTTTAATTAATTATCTTATTTCTAACAAGAATCAAAAGAAGCTTCTCAATCAAATTATTGAGTATAGTGATAATGAACAAAAGAATTATTTATTTATAATGTTAAAAAAAAAGTAGAAGGTAATCGTAAGAAATAAGCATTCATATATATAATCTTATATGCTTAAATCATGGTAATATTAATTTTTGATTTTATTAATAATAATTTAAAATAAAGATATATATATAATTTTAAAAAATTAAAAAGTAAGAAATTAC
>JAEEGK010023860.1_pt1 | contig 12727 bp, 6 predicted proteins | sample 8958771 | NCBI WGS metagenome assembly JAEEGK01 (sample SAMN16246547, study PRJNA631951) | gut metagenome | biome: gut microbiome; feature: rumen; material: SC-attached | host: Bos | place: Iran: Karaj | collected 2018-10 | reverse complement strand
CGCTCGGACGGGCACGCGAAATGATTTTTACATTAGCGATTACGGCCTTTAGCTGTTCGTCGGTCATTTCGGTAATGTCTTGACCGAGAAGTATGTTGGCATCTGTGTCGTTTTCTGTCCAAAGTCCAAGCTGACGACCGATTTCCTTTGCTGTACCTGGTGCATCGCCTGTTACAATCTTAACGGAAATTCCTGCGTTGAGGCAGTCGCGGATTGCGGCAGGTACTTCGGGACGAATCGGGTCTGAAATAGCAACCACGCCAAGCATCTGCAAGTTGTTGATGCAAAGTTTTCCATCGTCGAAAACTTTCTGTCCGTCGGCTACTGGCAAATTGGCAAATCCCAATGTACGCATTGCCTTGCTCTGGTACTCGGCAAGTTTTGCTTCGTATTTCGATTTGTCGCTATCCGAAATGCTGCTATGGGCAATAAGTATGTCTGGTGCGCCAATTACGTATAGTATGTTTCCATCGGCAACCTTTGACTTTACTATGGTTGCCATGTATTTGTTCTTGGTTGTGAATGGAATCCTATCGACAATTTCAGTGTTTTCGCGAATTGTGCGGTAGTCGATGCCAAAGTCGTTGAGCCAAAGGAGTACAGCACCTTCGGTTGGACTGCCTATCGTCTTGGCTTTCTGTGGATTGGAATAGTCTAGGTTGGCGCTAGTGTCCATTGCAATACATTCTTCGAGCAGACGAGATGCATTGTCGTCGGTTAACTTTTGGTCGGTAAGCGAATCGAAGAAAGTATCGTATATTTTCATTTGGTTCTGCGTGAGTGTGCCTGTCTTGTCGGTGCAAATTACCGATGTGGCTCCCATGGTTTCGCATGAGTGCATTGTACGGGGCAGTGTGTTTTGTTTCATCAGTCGCTTCATGCTGAAAGCAAGGCTGAGAGTTACGCTCATAGGTAAGCCTTCGGGGACTGCAACGACAATCAGCGTTACAGCAATCATTATTGTGTCGAGGACATATTTTATAAATGTAATGATGCCTTCAGTTTCGGCGAAATTAGCATCACCTTGGGCAAAATAAACAACAAGTCGTCCCACGATGATAAGTCCTGCAATTATGTAGCTGGCGGTTGTGATGATTTTGCTCAGCCAGTCGAGTTTCTTGCTAAGAGGAGTGGGGTCGCCTTCTTCGACCTGTGCGGCCTTGAATACCTTTCCGCATTCGGTGCTGTCGCCTACGCGGATGACTTTGGCTGTGCAGTAGCCTTCGATTATTGTCGTACCCTTAAGCACATGATTCGAAGGGTAGGTGGCATCCTTGTCGAAGTGGGCTGAGTCGGTGGTTTTGTTGCATTGCGGTTCACCTGTAAGCGACGATTCGTTCATGATAAGGTTGAACGATTCGAGCAGTTCGCAGTCGGCTGGCACTTCCTCGCCGATTTCGAGGAGAACAATATCGCCAACAACGATTTCCTTGCGCTGTACTTCGCATACATTGCCGTTACGTATAACTTTGACAAGAGTTTCGTCGTTTACTTCGTTGAGGCTCTGGAAAGTCTTTTCGTTGCTAAGTTCGAGGAAGAATCCGACCATTGTTGCCAGAAGTACTGCAACGAGAATTCCTGCAGGCTCGAAAAATACCGATGCCTCTGCTCCTCCCCAGAAGAACTGGTACACTGATATTCCTATTGATAGCAAAAGTGCTATGAGTAGTATTCGTATAAGCGGATCGGAAAAACAATCTATAAATTTACTCCAAAGCGATTCGCGTTGAGGAGGTGTAAGTATGTTTGTGCCGTTTTGTTCTCTACTTTCAAGAACCTGAGCGTCTGTAAGACCTTCGTAATGATGAGTCTGATTCATTCCCTATGTATTATTTTATAAGTCTGCAAAGGTAATGAAAAATATGCTTCGAAATTTAAAAATTTTCATGGAAATTTTGTGGCGTTGTAATAAAAAAACGGAGTCTGTCATTCTGAACTTGTTTCAGAATCTGGACTCCGTTTTTTTAGTATTTCTGATTATTTATCTTGCGATTGTCAACTTTTGTGCAATGCCATTTGCAACGACGAAATACAAGCCGTTTGGCATGTCGGAAATGTCGATGGAAGTGATAGTTTCATTTGCATTTATATGCTTGATTTCCTTGCCAGTTGCATTGAATATTGCAAGTTCTGTGTTAGCTTCGGTTGTTACGTTTACGATGTTAGCTGCAGGGTTGGGGTAGATGCTGAAATTATCGACCGTATTTGTTTCAATGCCAGTTTCGCCATTTATTTTTCCTGTGAAGAACTTGTAAATCTCGGTGTTGTAGTCGATGTCGTTCGAAGAACCGTTGTACCAGTCGTGAGTGCCGTTGTTAACTTTAATGAAGACAGTCCTTTTTCCTGTATTTTCATTCTTGTAGGAGTATTGTTCGAAGGTTAGACCATCGTTTTTGGTGTCTTCGAAATTATAAACTATTGGTTCTGCGCTGCATTCGTTGTAGTTGCGCCACAGATTAACAGTTTCTTCTGCACCGGTTCCTACATGTAGTGTTATTTCTTGATTCATGTAGCTGAATGAAAAGCTGGCATCGGCGTATGATATAGTTTCGTCGGCGGTGCCGTGTATGTGCATGGTGTTTATGTTTCCTGTAGGTTCAAATGCTTGGTAATGGCCTATTGTTCCGCTTACCGATGCTATTGCCTTGATTCTGTCGGCATGTTTGATTGCCATCTTGTTGCTCATGAATCCGCCCATTGAGAAACCTGCTACAAATATGCTGTCGGTATCGACGTTGTAGTTGTTTTGTAGAGAGTCTAGGATTGCAAGAATAAATCCTTCATCGTTGACGTTAGAGTTTAGATTTACACTTAGGGATTCGTCGCCAACTCCAGCAGCCCATGCTGACCCTAGATTAAAGCCATATACGTTAGCGTTGGTTGCTTCGGGTGTGATAATTATCCAGTTAGGGGCAACGTCCTCGAAATGTATATTTGACGAGAAGTTGGCGCAATTGTCGCCGAGTCCGTGAAGAAGGAAAACAACAGGCATGCTTCCGTCAGGTGAGTTTGTAGGAATGTGTTCCATATACTTTCTCGAAGTACCTTCGAAGTTCATTGTACGCGCTACGTGTTGTGCGCTTAAGGCTAATGTCATTGTAGCCATTACTACGATTGTAAAGATTTTTTTCATTGTATTAGGTTGTTTTAAAGTTTCTTGTTTCTAAGTTTCTAGGTTTCTGGGTTTCTAAGTTGGGCTTAGCCCATTATCATTGTCAATTGTTTTTATTACATATTTTATTGTATGGGCAGTATTTGCAGTTCTGTACATTTTCTGTCTGCTTGAAATTTTTATCTTTATCCAGCAATTCATTCAAAATGCCTTGCAAGTTGGCGTCAACGTCATCTTTTAAATTAATTTCTCTTTCGTTGATTAAAACTTTTGTGTCCTGAAATGATTCTATATTACTTTTTTTACCTTCCTGATTCTTGTATTTTAATTTGTAGTCGTCAAGTTTAGTTACACTTATAATGCATGGTTGAACATTATAATCTGGTTTTAGCTGCGACATTATTAACGAGTAAATAAGTACCTGTGCGGCTTCCTTGGATTTGAAATCCTTTGCTGTCCAGAAATTTTCGGTATAGGTCTTTTTTGTATCGTCTATGTTGCTTGTCTTGTAGTCGATAACACGCATAATACCATCTTTAAGGTCGATGCGGTCGATTTTACCTTTAAGAAGTACATTTTTGCCGTCAACTTCATATTTTATGGTGTAATTGTATTTGTCGCTGTTATTGTCGGCATGAATTCTTTCGTTTTCCAAATCCACAATTTGGAACGGAGCATAAGCCTCGTCGTTTTGCACAATTTTCTTCAAATATGCTTTGAGAGGCTTTATCATTATGTTCGACTTTGCTTCGTTAAATTGGGTTTCTTCGTTTTTGTTTACGTTAAACACTTTGCATACAGCATAGTCGATTGCATCTTCAAAGTTTTTTCTTATTTTGGCAAAATCTTCTTTGTTAATAGTTTCCCCTATATAATCTTTGTACAGATAGTGACATGATTCGTGTAGAAGGTTTCCAAAATCGAGTGCTGTTGTGTCGTCGTCTATGCTTTGCTCTTTTATCAGTTTTTCAATATATTCGAAGTAGAATCCTACAGGGCAGGTGAGGTATGTGTTTATCAGTTTCGGGTAGGCACCGTTTCTAACTTCCTTTTCTAGTCCATTGTTGTTGCAGCCAAGTAAATCGTAGATTCTATTTATTGTGTTTTCGGTTTTTACAATTTCTATTGCAGGAGTCTGCGAAGGGCGAACCTCGTAGCTTTTTGTGGTATTGTGTTTCGATGTTTTTTCGAGTATCTCTATAGGATTGAGCTCGTATTCCATCTGAGTTATGAACCTTGACTTTTCTGCATGGGAAATCTTTCCTTCGGTGCTGTATAGCATGCGTACGCTCTGGCATCTTTGCAGAAGCCTGTAAAAATAGTAGGCGAATATGCTGTTTTGAAATTCAATCGAAGGCATGGAGAAGGCTTTGCGAAGATTGTATGGAATCATGCTGTCCTTGTAGTTGGATTTTGGGAAGGTGTCCTCGTTCATCGACAGCATTATTATATTGTCGAAGTCGAGGCTTCGCGTTTCCATGAAACCGAGAATTTGCATCTTGTCGTCCGATTTTCCTTCGAAGGCCATGTTGCTTTGCTTTATCATGCTTGTCATAAGCTTGTAGTACATGTGGTCTCCATCGAAGGCAATGTCATCTCCCAAAGCATTCTGGAAAGATGTGAAAAGCGTTATTATTTTGTGCATGAAGTCGGACTCGGTTTCAAATCCTTCATTGCCAAGAACATTCTCATATACAAAATTGCATACCGATATTATGTACTTCGGAAATGATTTTTTCATTTCCTCAACATCGAACATTACTTTGAGCAATTCGTTTTGAGCTAGTTGTTCGCTTATTGATTCTGCGTCAACATAGTCTATTTTGCTTTTCATGATTATGTCGATGATGCCGTTTGTAAGCTCGGACGAGACGTATGTTCTGGAGAAACTATGCTTTATTGCCGAGAGAATGTCTTTTCGGTTGAGGTAGGTCTTGCTATCCTGTGTTTTGCTTGCCGATCTGTGCATTGCCAGTTTCATTATTATTTGCACAAAACTTGCCGATGCAGTATAGCTAAGAGGGTAGCCCATTGTTATGTTGTACGACAGAGAAAGTTCCTCTCCATTTTTGTTTTCGATGTTTTCGGGGAGCGAATATACAAGTGGCACAAGTAGTTTTTCGTCACCAAGAATTATTGCAGATTTTCCATCTATGTTTTCGTATTCCTTAAGAATGTCGGGAATTAATTTGGTTTGTGCCACCGACGATGGCACTTCTATGACCTGTATGTCTTTTTTGTATATGTCTTTAATTGTGTCCGAAAGCACGAAGCCTTGCGGCATAGGGAATTCCTTGAGGTCGTTGCGTAGGAATAGTCCAGCTTCCTGACTTTTGTTGTCGATGTAGTACTTGTCTGCATCCCAGAAGAACAGACATTTGCCGTTTTTGTCGTTCGTTATTTTGCGGATGTGCCTGAACAGGCTTTTTTCGCATTTGTTGAGTGCACTGAAGCCGACAAAGACGTAGTTTTCGGAGTCGAAAGATGTTTGTTCCATCTTGTTCTCCACAAAGTCACGGTAAATCATTCCTTGGTAACCTATACCTTTTTTATGAAGTTCGGCAGTGAACTCATTGTATATGTCGGGCATTTTTCTCCATAGTTCGAGGCTTTTCATTTTCTTGTCGAGGACAGATGTGCTGGATATGTTTTTCCAGAACGACTGGAGTATTTCCATAAGTTCGTCTTCAAGGTCGGCAAACCTCATGTCTATTTCCTTGACATCGGCAATGTTGCAGAAAAGTTTCTCTGGATTTACAAGGTACTTGTCAATGTCGTCGAAATCGCTTAACAGAACCTCTCCAAAATTGTAGAAATTGTCGAAACTCGTATCTTTTCCTTCATCGTTGATGTGTTTGACGAAGACTTTGTACAGCAGGTAGGTCATTACTACGTTTTCTGCCTCGTGTAGATTGACGTTTCGTGCAAATATATCCTTTATAGGTGTAATCTTTGGCGCCCAGCATACTTTAGTTGCGTTTCTCTTTAGCGATGATAGTAGGGCAGACCTGGTTCTGTTGTTTGGAACGATAATTTCAACTTCCTGCAGATCTTCGAAGTTGTTTGTGATGTATTTCTGTACCGAATCTATGAAGCTGGTCATTATTTCACCGTTTTTGAGATTAGTACAAGGTCGGCTATCACGATTGCAGCAAGAGCCTCGACTATTACTGGAGTGCGCAGGGCGAAGCAAGCGTCGTGGCGGCCGTGGATTTCCAGATTTTCAACCTGCATGGCGTTGAAGTTGAATGTCTTTTGCGCCTTAGAAATGCTTGGTGTGGGGTGAAAGTAGGTGCGAAAAACTATTTCGTTTCCGTTTGAAATGCCTCCGTTTATTCCGCCGCAGTTGTTTGTAGAGGTGTGTCCGTCCGACGACACAATGCAGTCGTTGTATTCCGAACCGAACATTGTTGCCGAGTCCATTCCGTTGCCAAATTCGATGGCTTTTGCGCCTGGAATTGAGAATATTGCGTGTGAGATGAGTGATTCCATGCTATTGAAGAATGGTTCGCCGATTCCAGCATCAAGTTTTTTGATTCTGCATTCTACTATTCCTCCCGCCGAGTCGTTGTTTGCGATTGCCTTTTCGACGTTTGCCAAACATTCGGGCATAATTTGCGATGAAAAATCTATAGTAGGAATAATTTTTTTTGCAACGCAGCCTGCTGCGACCAGCGGAAGTGTCATTCTTCCCGAGAATTGTCCGCCGCCGAGAGGATTGTTGAATCCGTTGTACTTTCTGTAGGCTGCGTAGTCGGCGTGTCCGGGACGGAAGAATCCGTCGAATTGGTAGTCTTCGTCGCGGAAGTTCTCGTTGCGGAAGGCTATCATAATAGGGGCTCCGGTGGTGTGACCGCGGTATATGCCACTTCTGATTTCGGGAATGTCGTTTTCTGTGCGGGTACTACTTGCGTATCCGCCAGTCTTACGTCGTTCTATGTCGGGTAGCAGATCATTTTCTGACAAAGGTATTCCAGCGGGGCATCCGTCGATTACTATGCCTATTTCCTTGCCGTGTGATTCTCCGTATAGTGTTATTCTGAAGATATTCCCAAAAGAGTTCATGCAACGTTATTTTAGGAAACAAAGGTAATAAAAAATGTTGTATTGTCAAATCGGCAAGGATATATTTTGTGCAAAATCAATTGTGTTTTTCAAATCTTAAATTGCTTAAAAAAATCTAAAAGGCTAAATTGTAAATCGTAAATTGCATTATCTTTGCGGTATCGTTTAATAAAAATTTGATTTATATGAATAAATTTTGGAAAGTAATGTTGGCTGTAGTCGTGGGAGTTCTTATTGTCCACGTACTATACTTCCTGTTTTTTATGATGATTGGACTGTCGTCGATAGGTGGTTCTACATCGGACGTTTCTGTTAAAGACAATTCGGTGCTGAAGATTTCACTTACTGCCGATATGCCCGACAAGGTTACGGATGGTATGAGCTTCGATTTCATGTCGATGACGCCAATTAACCAGCTGGGTCTTAACGATGCGCTCAAGTCAATCGAAATGGCAAAGACCGACGATCGTATCAAAGGTATCTATCTAGATATGGACGGCGCTTCGGCTGGTACTGCAACCATCGAGGAACTTCGCAACAAGCTCATCGAGTTCAAGGAAAGCGGAAAGTTCATAATAAGTTATGCTACTGCATATTCGCAGTTCGGCTACTACTTGGCATCGGTTGCCGACGAGGTTTATGTAAACCCGCAGGGCGGAATGTCGTGGCAGGGTATGTGCTCGCAGATAATGTTCTACAAGAATGTACTCGAGAAACTTGGCGTCGAAATGCAGGTTTTCCGTCACGGACAGTTCAAGTCGGCTGTAGAACCTTACATTTGCGACAAGATGAGTCCTGCAAACCGCAAGCAGTACAGCGTTCTCCTGAATTCCATCTGGGGAAAGGTTTGCAAAGGCATTTCCGAAGCTCGTGGCATTTCGGTCGAAGACCTTAATATGTATGCCGACAGCCTTTCGTTGCGTAAGGCTCAGGATGCTGTTACATTGAAGTTTGCCGATGCAGTGAAGTATTATGATGAAGTTATTGACGAACTCAAGGCTAAGTCGGGATTCGACGGCAAGGACAAGGATATGTTCATCGACCTTGAAAAGTATGCAAAGGCAAGTGTTCCTAATGTAAAGGAAAACAAGTCGAAGAACGAAGTTGCTGTATTGTTTGCCGAGGGCGAAATTGTTGACGGCAACGGTGGTAAAGGTCAGATGGGTGGAGACAAGATTGCCGAGGAACTTCGCAAAATCCGTGAAAACGATGATGTCAAGGCTGTCGTTCTGCGCGTAAACTCACCCGGTGGTTCGGGACTTGCTTCGGAAGTTATGTGGCGTGAAATCCAGAAGGTTAAGCAGGCCGGAAAGCCAGTTGTAGTTTCGATGGGTAACCTCGCAGCATCTGGCGGATACTACATTTCTTGTTCAGCTGACTACATCTATGCTCAGCCTACAACTTTGACAGGTTCGATTGGCGTTTTCGGAATGTTCCCGAACTTGCAAGGACTTGTAACCGACAAGATAGGCCTTACAATCGACACTGTTTGCACTAACGCACACGCTGATTTTGGAAGCACTATGCGTCCTGTTACCGAAATGGAATACAACTATGTACAGCAGTCAATCGAGGATTTCTACGATACTTTCCTTACAAGAGTTTTCGACGGACGTAAGGGTAAGGGTGCCGAAGGTCATGTTTTGAGCGAAAAGGCTTTGGTCGATTCGATAGGACAGGGCCGTGTATGGGCAGGTGCCGATGCAATTGAAATCGGTCTTGTTGACGAACTTGGCAGCCTCAACGATGCAGTAAAGAAGGCTGTTGAACTGGCAAATATTCCCGACTACAAGATTGTTGAATATCCTGCAAAGAAGGAATGGTTCGAAGAATTGGCAGAGCAGTTTGATATTTCTGCAAAAATTATGAAGAGCGAACTTGGTGAAAATTACATCTACTATCAGAACGCCAAGAGAATTGCTGAAACCAGTGGCATTCAAGCTCGTATGGAACATGACATTGTGATAAAGTAATTGTTTTGTGGTTATAATACGGAATCCGCAGGCGATAAGCTTGCGGATTTTTTGTAATGATACTTTTGCAATAAGTTACTAAATTTTGCCGAAATATATTGCAAAAAGTTACTAAAGTTTAGGAAAAATACTTGCAATAAGTTACTTTGTGCTCTGTTAGTCAGATTGTTACAAGGAAGACTTCGGGCGATAGTTTTTGCATATGGCGGCGTTTATATAGATTGTGTTTTGGACTCTTTATTTTTATTAATTTTGCCAAATTATTGTTTAACGAAAATTGTTTGACTTATGAGAAAAATATCATTTCTGATTGCCATGATGCTTATCTCGGCAATGGCTTTTGCGCAGTCAACCAAGGTGTTGATTGAAACTTCCATGGGAAATATTACTATAATGTTGTACGATGAAACGCCATTGCATCGCGACAATTTTATAAAGCTTGTCGAAAGCAATTTCTACGACAGTATATTGTTTCATCGCGTTATAAATAACTTTATGATTCAGGCTGGCGATCCTACATCTAAGAATGCTGCGCCTGATGTACTTTTAGGAGATTCGGATACCGACTACACCATACCTGCCGAATTTGATTATCCAAAATATTACCACAAGAAAGGCGCACTTGCTGCCGCGCGTACCGGCGATGACGAAAATCCAGAGCGCAGGAGTTCTGGCTCTCAGTTCTATATTGTTCAGGGAAGAACTTTTACTGATGAAAAACTCGACAAGTACGAGTCGCATTTGGGAATAAAGATGCCTGCTGAAATTCGTGAATACTACAAAACGATTGGTGGAACTCCGCATCTCGATACCCAATATACTGTATTTGGTGAAGTTCTTGAAGGAATGGATGTCGTAAACGCGATTGCCGCGGTAGAAACAAATAAGGACGACCGTCCTTTGGTCGATGTCAGGATATTGAAGATGAAGATTATTAAGGATGATTATGGAAAGAAAGCGAAGAAGTCCAAGAAATAATAAGGAGATAACATAGAATCATCACTGTTTGTAATTCCCTTTTTGGCTCGCTCTTTGTTAATCAACTTTGCGGTTTTTGCCAAATTTATTAATTTTGCGTTTCGCACTTTTGATTAGAAAACTATAAAAAGTTGATTATGAAGAAAATATTAATTATCGTTGCTCTTGCACTCGTTTCTGCAATGACTTTTTCGCAGTCAACCAAAGTGTTGATTGAGACAACAAAGGGAAATATTACCGTTGTGCTTTATGATGATACTCCGCTGCATCGCGACAACTTTGTGAAACTCGTTGAAAGCGGTTTTTACGAAGGTTTGTTGTTCCACCGTGTGATAAAGAACTTTATGATTCAGGGCGGTGACCCGATGTCGAAGAATGCCGCTCTGAATGCCCGTCTTGGCAATGGCGATCCAGGCTACACTATTCCTGCCGAAATCGTTTATCCGAAGCATTTCCACAAGAAAGGCGCTCTTGCTGCCGCCCGTACTGGCGACAATGTAAATCCCGAACGCAGAAGTTCCGGCTCGCAGTTCTACATTGTTCAGGGACAGACATATACCGATATGCAGCTTGACCAGTTCGAGAAAAGGATGGGCAAAACCTTCACAACAAAGGAACGCGACACATACGCAACAATCGGTGGAACTCCGCATCTCGACAACCAATATACCGTATTCGGTGAAGTCGTTGAGGGACTTGGCGTTGTAGATAAGATTGCTGCTGTTGAAACTGGTGTTGCCGACCGTCCTGTGGAGGATGTTAAGATTATTAAGATGACGATTCTCAAGGACGAACCAAAAGAAGCAGAGATTCCCGCCGCTGATACCAAGAATAAAAAGAAAGCCAAGAAATAATGGCTGAAAGTTTTATATTTTCCGGAACTGGCTTTGTGCTTGGCAAGTACGAAGTTACAAATGACGACATACTGAAGTATATTCGTCTTGGCTACCTTGACGGGTTCAACGAGTCGCGGGCTGCAAAGTCGGAGAATTTTGCTGCATACAAGGCAAAAAATCCTAACACAACCGCCTTTGACTATATGGCCGAGGCAAAGATGGGCTTCAAGACGCGCTACCATGTTGTGCCGTTTCCGCCCGCTGCTTCGCAGTACAAGAATGCTGACAATACAATCACTTTGTGCGTTGGCGCAGTTGAGAAGGCTCTTGCAAAAAGCGGACTTTCGGGCAACGATATCGATGCTTGGTTTGTCGGAACGGCAACGGCTCCGCAGAAGGCTCCTGGAATTGCTGAGTTTGTGAAGTCCTACTTTTGCTCCGAGGAAAATCAGTCGCCATCGTTCTCGCTGACATCGGCCTGCGTCGGCTTCAATTCTAACATCGAGGCGGCGTTGGCTTATTTCAATTCGCATCCGACTGCAAATCATATCGTTGTGGCTCATTCCGAGGTTATGTCGGAACTTCTGCTCGAAGAACGCGACTTTGTCCCGTTTACGACTTTCGGCGATTCGGCAGCTGCAGTGGTGATTAGCAGGGTAGAAACTGAAGAAAAATGCGGTATAGTTGCCGTTCGCAACAACGAGGACATTGCAATGCTCGATTTCCTTGGTGCCGACCATTCTGGCAACCTTTTTATGGAACCGCGTATGGTGAAAAGCCGTGCCGTGCCGAATATTACATTTACAGCACAAAAACTGCTTGAACAGTGCGGCTGGACTATCGACGACCTTGCTGTTTTCATCCCTCACCAGACTGGAAATGCAATTGTTCATTCGGTTGCCGAAAACCTTGGTATTGACAAGGCAAAAGTTTATCAGGATGTGCAGATTAACTGCGGAAACCTTTCGGGAGCTTCCATTCCTGCTTGTTTCGATGTGCTTATGTCGGAAGGTAGGCTGAAGCCAAACGATAAGGTTCTGACGGCAGTGGCAGGTCTAGGTGGTGAATTTGGCGGTTTTGCTTACATAATGCCTCCGTGTGAGTTCAAATTTTCGCCTTCGCGTGAACTTGAAGGCAGAACGCTGATGCTCACAGGCGCATCGGGAGGCATAGGTCGCGAAATTGCACTTTCGGCAGCTCGCAAAGGTGCAGAACTTATATTGCTATACAATTCTAATGTTTCGGTAATCAACAACTTGAAAGAAAAAATCTCTGCCGAGTGCAATGTGCCGGTTTCTATTGAGAAGGTCGATTTGTCCGACAAGTCGCAGGTTGATGCATTAGTATCACGCATTGCAGAAAAGTATGGTAAAGTTGATTATCTGATTAATACACATGCGGTTACAGGTGGACTTGCTCGTGCCACAAAGGTTGGTATATCCGAATTTGAGGATGTTGCACGGATAAACTACGAGTCTATCAGGTATTTGTGCGAAAAGATGTCAGATTTTGTGCGTCATGCTGTGCTAATAACCGGTTCGGTGGGCGAAGATGCCCAGTTCGCTGGTTCTGCTCCGTATGTTGTGTCGAAGCGTGCTTTGCGTGGATTTGCCCGTTCGTATGCTGGAAAGGTTTACGAAAATGGCGTCAAGTGCATATATTATCTGCCGGGACTGATTGGTGCAGGCATGGTGTCGAAACTCGATGAATCGCAGATTCAGGCTTCGATGATGGCTGTAAACCAGAAAGTTCTGACAAATGTG
>JAEEGK010023859.1_pt1 | contig 12727 bp, 8 predicted proteins | sample 8958771 | NCBI WGS metagenome assembly JAEEGK01 (sample SAMN16246547, study PRJNA631951) | gut metagenome | biome: gut microbiome; feature: rumen; material: SC-attached | host: Bos | place: Iran: Karaj | collected 2018-10 | reverse complement strand
AAGTTCTAATAATGATAGTAAAATAACATATAAGAAAAGAAATAGAGAATAATATTTATAAAATTATAATATTTAACAAATATAATTAATTATAAAATATTTATATATTTGAATAATTAAAATCTTTAAATTAAGAAATATTTTCTTTTTTAAAATTTATTTAATTTAAATCAATAAAAAAATATTTATTTATAAGAAAAATGTATTTTTTGATAAATACTTCTTAAAAAAATTATATATAAATAAAATATTAATCTAAATTTAAACTTAATTTAACTTTTTCTATAAAACTTAATTTTTCATAATTTTTTTTTCTTTGTTCTTCAAATATTTCTTCAAAATTAAAATTTAAAGGAGGAATAATTTCTGCTTTTTGATTTTGAGGAATAAATTTATAATAATCATTCATTTTTATTTTATCTTTAAAATATAAAGCATCTAAATCTTCATAATTTTGTTTATTAAATTTATCAATTTTATTTTCTTCACTTTCTTTTATTGAATTATCATTTGAATAATAAATAGAAGAATTTATTCTTTGACTTAGACTATCTTTATTATTATTTAAATTTAAATTCAAATTTATAATTTCTTTTTTTAAAAAATCAATTTCATTATTTTTTTCTATTATTATTTTATTATTAAATATTTTTTCCTTTTCAAGAGAAAAAACTTTATTTCTATATAATTCATTTTCTTCTTTTAATTTTCTATTTTCTTTTGAATAATTATAAAAAACATCATGTATTTCATTTAGAATTGTTCTAAATAAACTTTTATTTTCTTCTGGTAAAATTTTAATTGTTTCTTCAAATAAATTTTGTACAATATTATATCTTTTACTTTTTGTATATGTAATATTATTATTTAAACTTTCTTTTATTTTATTTTCAATTTTATTAAATTCATCTTTTAAATTTATTAATTTTTCATAATCATTATTTTTATTATTAATATTATTATTATTAATATTGTTTTTATTTTTATTTTTATTATTTGATCTTCCTGAATCAATATATAATTTTTTTGGTTCATCATAATAATTTTTAGAAGCACTATAATTATTTTTAATAAAAATAATACTTGTATTAGTATTTGAATGAGTATGTTTAGGAAAATTTTTTAAAAAATTTTGTCTTAATTTTTCCCTACTATTAATTTTGTTTTCTTCTGTCACAACTTGTTTATTTGAATATGAAAAGTTAATATTAAATTGTTTTTTACATAAAGGAATTTTTGATATATTTAAATGTTTTTTTTCTTTTGATTTATTTAAATAATGAAAACCTAAATTCATACTTTGATTTACCTTTAATATATTACTATCTGTTTCTGCTCTTGAAAAAGAATTTGAATATTTTTGATTAAAGGCTATTCTTTTTTTTAAAGAATTTTTTTTTGCCTGATTTATAAATTCTCTTATATTAATTTTATGATAATTGTCTTTTATATTTAAAGAATGATTATTTTTTCTATTTTTGTCATTGTATTTTTTTTGAAAAGGTGATATTGATTTTCTTTCTTTTTTTTTATTATGTTCTTTTGATAAAGATTTTGTTTTATTTTTGAACATATTAATATTTTTTTTGATAAGAAATTATCTTTTAATTTTTAAAAATATTTTTAAATTAATTATATTAAAAAGAGTTTTTAACAAAAAAATACAATCAAAAATACTTTTTTAATTAATTTGATTTAATAATTTATTCAATTTATAAAAATGTAAAATACAAATAAAATAGATAAAAATGTATTTCATATCACATTTTTAAAAATTTATAAAAATTATATTTATATTTCTTATAGGTAAATATAATTTTCACTTTTTGTAATATCATTATTATAAACAAATAATTCATTCCTTTTTAATTTATTATTTTTAGTTAAAGCAATTTTTGGAAGGAAAAATTGATTAAAATTATCATTTGAAAAATTTAAAGTTGAAAAAATACTATTATTATCTGAATTAAAATTAATATTACTTTTTTTATTCTTAAAACTAAATTGAAATGTTAATTTCATTTTTTTCTTTTCTTCACTTCTTAATAAATGTAAATTATTATTTGTGTTTAGATTATTATAATATTCTTTTTTATTTTTTGGTTTTAAATTAAGATAATTTAAATATGAATATTTGTAAGGTGAAATTTTATTCTTAAGAAAAGGAGAAAAATCCTTATTTTTTTTAATTTGAATTTTAGTTTTTACATTTCTAAATTTTATTTTACTTTTATTGTTAATTAAATTCTTTTTTTTAGGAATAGATATCTTTATTTTATCTAAATAAAATTTTCTTTCTTTTAGAAAATTATTATAACTCAAATCTTTCATAGAATTTTTTTCATCATGTTGAATATAAATACCATTTGAACCTAATCTTTCAGAAGGTAAAATATTAACTAAATTAATTAAAGATTTATATAAATCTCTATACCTAAAATGTGAACCAAATTCATAAATATTATGTTTTTTTTCTTTTGATTTACTTTTAACTATATCAGTACTTGGTTCCATATTAAAATATGACATTTAAATTTTCCTTTAAAAATAAAACACTTTTTATATTAAAAATATATAATTATAAAATATTAAGAAAAAAAAAATAATGTTAATAATATTTAATTAAAAATTAATAAATGCAAAGAATTAATTATAATAATCCAGGAACTGAAGAAGAAATTATATATGAAATAGTAGATAATATTTTAAGTACTCAGGATAAAATAAAAGATATTCAATATTCAATTCAAAATATCGATCAAAATACTGGTTTAGGATTTAAATTATTAAATTTAAAGAAAGAAATAAAAAATAATATTTCATCAATTAACGAATTAAAAAATGAAATTTCAGATAAAGAAAGTAGATTTAATGAATATAAAATTAAACATAATATTAAAATTAAAAAAATTGATAATGAAATTTTAGAAAAAGAAGAAAAATTACGTAAAATATCATTAAATCAAAATGAAGAAATATATAAAATTTCATATGAAAAAATAGAAAATATAATTAAGAAAAAAAAAGATTCTGATGAATTAAAAAAAATATCAATTGAATATAATTCAACAGAAAATGCAAAAAGAAATTTAGATAATTTAATAAAAGATAAAATTAATGAAAGAGAAGAAATAACAGAAAGATTATTAATGTTAAGAGAAGAAAAAAATAATCTAAAAGAACAAATAATAAATTTAATAAGTGAAAAAGAATCAATTGAAGAATTATATAAATTATATATTATGAATATCAATAATAATTTAAATGAAATTAATGGAGGAATTAATAGTAATCTTTATGAAAAAAATAATACAAGTAATAATTATGTTAATGTAAATTTATTTCATTTTGAAATATGTAAAATTAATATTAATAAATGTACAAATGAAATTTCAAATATTTTAATTAAATTTTGTAATATGAGTAAAACAAATATTAATGTTATTAATGAATATGATGAAAGTTATATCAATCTTCTTAAAAGTGAATTATTTAATATTATACAAAATGATTTAGTTGATTTTATTCAATTAAATAATAAAGTTATCTCTTCAAAAAAAATAGAAAAATTTTTTATATCTTTATCAAATAAAATTATTAATAAAATTCAAATTGAAATTTCAAATGAAAAAATAGTAAATTTACTAAAATATATTATAAAAGTAAATTATTATGAAACAATTATTATAAATGATTTAAATTTCATAAATAAAGAATATAAAATATTAAAAAGAGAGAATCAAAAACTTTTAAATGAAAAACAAAATGAAATAAATCAATTAATTAATAAAGAAAATGAAATAGAATTTTTATTAAATCAAATAAAAGAAAAAAAAGAAGTTTTAATAGAAAAAAATGCATATCATTTAGTTGATTTAAGTCCAGAAGAAAAAGAATATTTTAATATAAATGAAAAAATAAATCAATTAATTAATGAAAAAAAAGAATTAGAATATAATTATGATGAAAAATATGAATGTTTAAAAATGATAATCGAAGAAATAAATGATAAAATAAATCAAATAAAAAAACAAAATGAAATTTTAGAAAATGAAATTGATAATGTAAATAATAATATTAAAAAAGAAAATGAAAGAAAAAAAAAAGAAATAGAAAAATTAAAAGAATCAATAAAAGAAAAATTTAAAATGATAAAAGTTCAATTGACAATATATAAAAGAAAACATGGAAATAATATGGAATTATATGATAAATTTGTAGAAAAAATAAATTTGAATTTAAGATTATCTTCAAAATCTTTATTAAATAATGATTCTTTATCAAATTCTTCTTATATGAATTCAATTATATTTTCTCCTTCTAATGAATCAAAAAATAATTCTTTAATATTTAATAATTCAAAAACAATTTTTAGAAATAATAATTTGGGTGTAAATTCAATTTCAACAAATTCTATTTTTTCACCTTTTAAAGTTAATTATATAATAAATAATAGAAATAATGGTTTAATTAATAGTTCTTCTCTTCCTTATTTTTCTCCTATTAAAAGTAGAAATATAGAATATAACATTTTTAAAAGTGATAAAAAAATGATAAATAATAATAATAATAATGAAAATATTAATTATGGAAATAATGAAAATGAAATTATTAATAAAGACAAAAAACAATTATGGGAAGAAGAAAAAAAAAGAATAATGGATTCAATGAAACTTTTAAATAAAGAAAAAATAATATTTCATAATAAAAGTTATTCAAAATTAGAAATAAATAAAAACATTATTGAAAATAATGAATCATTAAAATATTCAAATTTAATTAATACAATAAATTGTTTTTATCGAATAATAAAAGAAAATAATAAAAAATTTGACCCATTAGAAGATAAAGATAAAATAAATGAATTTGACTATGAAAAAATTTCAATGAGAATAAATGAAAATTTTACACATTTAATTATTTTTAAAGATAAAAGTTTATTATACCAAATTCCAATTGAAAAAATGGAAACTACAATTGTAAATAATAATATAAAATATATTATTAAAATATTTCAAAAATATAAAAGTCTTATTAAAAAAAATGGTTTTGTAGAAATGAATAATTTTCTAAACTTAAAAGATTTTCAAAATATTCCTTTTGATAATGAAAACATTAAAAAAGCTGCTTTAAATAATTTATTTAATATTCAACTTTCTTTTTTAAATAATGGATATAAAGAGAGAATTGAATTTATATTTTTAAATTATGATGATGTTAAATTATGGCTAAATGGATTAAATTATATTATTAAAAATAAATCAAATAATAAAAAAGAAAATAATCTCAATAATATATATTTAAGAAATTTTATTAAAAGTAAATAGATTATTATAAATATTTATTAAAAATACATTTTTTTAATTAAAAAAATAATTTAATATATAAAGAAATTAAGAAAATAGAATAAAAAATAATAAAACAATAAAAAATGTCATATAACAACTCATTAAAAAGGAATTTAGTATTAAGAAAAATATTAAAAAGAACAAAATTGAATTTAATATCAAAATATAATAAAAATGATTGTAATTATAATAAAATAACAATAAATAATATATTATTTAATAAAAAATGTCATTCATTTATTCAATATAATGATAACTTAACATTTAATAATAAGACTGAATTTTTAAATAAATATTATTCAAAAGAAGAAATATATATTAGATTATATAAAATATTAAATTTTTATGAAAATTATTCCCAAATTTTTCCAATTTTATTTATTTTTTCATGCAATAAATTATTATTTTCAAATATTAGAAGAAAACAAAAATTTATTGATACTGTTAATAAAAAAAAATATGAAAATGAATTATATTTGAATAATTTAAAAAATAATTTAAATAATATTTTAAATGTAGAACCTTCAAATATTTTATTTAATGATAATGAATCTTTTTTTATCAATTCAATTTCTACTATTTCAAAAAATTTTATAGAATCTCCAAATAATTCTTTTAATTTAGATATAACTAATATTATTGATAAAAATAAAAATGTTTATAATAAAAATATTTTAAATGAAAAAAAAAATAATAAAATTAAAAAAAAAAATATAAAAAAACCCAATAATAAAAATAAAAAGGTTATTTTTAAAAATAATATTAATAATACTAATAAATATAATATTTCTATATCAAAAACTAATTCAAATAATCAAAAATGTAGTTCAAGAAATTTCAAAAGTAATCATAAAAAAGGGTCTTTTTCAATATATAATAATTATAATAATATTATTTTACCAAAAAATAATAAAACAATAATTAATATTAATAATAATTATTATCAATATATAAATTCAAAAGATGATAAAAAAATATTTAAAACAATTAATACAAATCAAAAAAATTTAAATAGAAAAAATTCAAATAATAATAATTATAATATCAGTAATTGTAATAGTAAAAATAATAATAGTAATAATAACTTTAATTTTAATAATAAATTAAAAAATAATATTTCTCAAAGAGCAACTGCAAAAAAAATAAAATCAAAAATAAAATTAGATGAAGAATATGGAAATATTATCCATAGAGAATTTAGTCCAAAAACAACAAGAAATATAAATAAATTATTTAAATCACCAACAAAAAGAATTATTCTTAATAAACAAATTTTTTCTGAAAAACCAGATAATATTAAATCATATCAAACAATACAAAAATTTTCTCCCAATTCAAATAAATTATATAATGCTATTTTCATTAAAAATAAAATAAAAAAGAATAATAATATTTCAAAATCTTCTTTATCAAATAATATAATTTCAGTAAAAAAAATTGAAAAAAAATCTTCAAAAATTTCTTTTTCAAATATAAATTCAGGTAAAAAAAAATATTATGAAAATGAAAAAAGTAAATTTATGAATATAAAAACTCCAAAAAAAAATGATATAAAAGAAAAAAATATTCCTTGGTCAGAATTAAAAAAAAATTATAAAAATAATATAAAAAATGAATTAAGAAATTCATGTGATAATTTTTTATTTTTTAAAAGAACACAAAAAGATTTCTTTAAAGATAAATTTGGTTATAATAAAAATCATAAAAATCATAATACACCAATTAAAACAAATTTTTCAGAAAAAGAATTATCTTTTTTAATAAGCCAAAGATCAATTCCTTCTACTAAAAATTCAAGTTCTATTACAGAAAGTAAAGATTATAATTTTGAATATAATAGTAGTAATAATAATAAAACTTTAATTAAAGTAAATAGACAAAATTTTTTAACAAAAAATAAAAAAAAAATATAAAAAAATAAACATTATTCTTTAGGAAATTATCATTTAATATTAATAATAAGCAAATAATTTTAGAAAAATTATTATTATATATATTTATGTTTTATTTAATTTTATATTTAATATATTATTTTTTATTATATTAAAAGAATAAATAAAGTAAAAAATTTTTATCTTAATAATATTATGTAATTTAATAAATAATTTCTCACTAAAAATTAAATTATAAATCTTTATATTAATTTATATATATATTTGAATTTTAAAAAGTGAATTATCTAAAATTTTATTTATTTTTTATCATATATTAAACATTAAAATAAAAAATAATATGAAAATATTTTTTATTTTATAATTTGTTTATTTATTTCACTTCTATATCTTCTTAAACTATTTCTAATATCATTTGGTTCTTCTTTAGCTATTTTAATTAAAATTCCAATTAAATCATATAAAACAGAATCATTTAAATTATGATAATTATTATTGACAAAAAAAGATTTTATTATAATTGCATTATTTAATTCAACATTTTCATCTTTATCATCAATAATAATTGTTCTTTTAAAATCTCTTCCTAATTTTTTAATATCTTTAATATTTTTTTCATTAGAATAATTAGAATTTTGTTTATATAATCTATAATCGAAAAATTTTTGTTCAATTTCAATAAAATCAATAATTTGGTCTGCATATTCTTTATTTTCAGAAGTAAAAACAATTAATTCATAATAAGAATGAAGACTTTGTAAAAATTCTCTTAATCCAGGTCTTAAATAAATTTTATTTGTATCTTTTGATACATAAGATAATGTATCATCTAAATCTAAAACTAAAGTAAATTGCTTATCTGGTGAAAATGGAATTAATGGAGTATTTATATTTATTATATTTTGTCTTTGGTTATAATTTTGATTTTGTTGTATTGAATTGTAATTTAAATTAATATTTCCAATATTTCTATTATTAAAATTATTATAATTTAAATTATAATAATTGTTATTAGAATTTTTTGTATTATAATCATAATATTTTATTGTATTTTGATTAGAATAAGAATTTAAATTTCTTTGATTATATTCATTATTAATATTATAATTATTAATTAAATAATTATTAAAATTACTATTATTACTTTCAAAAATATTATATTTATTATCAAAATATTCAAAATTATTATTATGATAATTTGGACTAGTATTATTAGAATAATTATTATTATGAATATAGTTATTATTATTTTGATTAAAATAATCTAAATTATTATCATTAGAATAAGTAGTATTCATATTAGAACTAATACTTCTAATTCTATCATTTTTTTCTCTTTGTCTCATTGCAGAAGTTTTTTTAAAAGGAAAAATTACACCACTATTTGTTAATGCAGCACCAATATAATTAATATCAGTTGTTAATACATTTCCAGGTCCATTTATTATTTTTGAAGAATAATTTTTTGGAATTGGCATTGAATTTGAAGTATTTGAAGAATAATATTTATTTTTATAATTATATATATTCATATATGAATCTTCATTATTTGAATTTTGATAATTTTTTTGATAATTATTATAATAATTATTATTTAAATTTTGAGTATTATTTATTTTATTATTTATATTTTGAGTATTATTTATACTATTATTATTTAAATTGTGAATATTTGTATTTTGATAATTTAATTCATATTGTTTTATTTTGGTTTGATAAAAGTCATATATATCATTTGTATTAATTCTTCTTAATCTTTTAAATAATGTTGTTAATTCTCTTGATATATTTGAATTAATTTGATGATAATTTAATATTAATTGATTTAAAAATGAATTTAAGTCTTTATTTGCGATTGATATTGTATTAGATTGTATTTGTAAATTTACTTTATTTGGATTTTTACATCTTTCAAAAATATTTTCACTTAATAGTAAATAAATTTCAAAAACATTTTTAATATCATCATTAAATAAATAAAATTTATTTTGATTACAAATATCATAAATAATAATAATAGTAAAAAACAGTAAATTTAAAGAATTATTAATTAAAGGTAAATATTCATTTGCATTACACATTTCAACAATAAATTCAATATTACTATTAAAAATTTCTATCCAATCATTACATTCATTAATACAATTTTTTCCATTTAAAAATAAAAGTTGAATTTGATGAAATAAATCATATAAATTATTAATTAAAATATCAATTTTTGTTTTTTGCTGAATTGAATATGAAGTATTAAAATCGTTATTATTATTATTATAATTATTATCTTGATTTGATTTATAAGGTGAAATTATATTTTGTTTATTTATTGATTTATTTAAATTAACTGTAATTGGTCTTGTATTATAATTTTTTTTTTCTCTTTGAATATTTTCAATATTATATGATTTAATTACTCCATCTTGTTTTATTTTTGTTGGTAATCTTATTAATGAAGATAGTATTTCTCTTTTATATAAACATTGATTTTTTTTATTTAAATTATTTGAATGAGCTGAATTTGTACTTATTCCACTATTTATACTATCTTTTTTTATATAAGATGATTTTTTTGTTGAAGACATTTTTTTTTCTCTTTTTTTTAGTTTTTTTTATTAATTTATGATATAATTTATTAATTTAAATTTTTTTTAGTATTATAAATTTATAAAATATATTATATATATTATTATTTTTTTATTATTTATTTTTTTTTAGTTTATTTGATTGGTCAATCGATTTTTTCTTGTATAAATTATCATTTTTTGAAGAAAGTCATTTTCTTTTTGAAGAATATTAACTTGTTCTTTATTACGAAGATTGGTACTGTTAATTTTTTTAATTTCATATTTTAACATATCATTCATTTTCTTTTCTAAAATTTTAAGTGAAAAATAATATTAAATAATAATAAAATTACTTTGTTTAATTTTCTGATTCATAAAATTAATTTTCATATCTTCAATTTCAATTAAATTTTGAATTTGTTTTATTATATTTTCAGCATTAGTAATTTCTTTATAATCAATTTTAGAATCACCAATTAAATTAATTTGTTGAGAAGAAGTTTTATTAAACATAACTAAAAAAAATAAGAAATTAATTTAAAAATAAAATAAAAACTCAACCTTAAATAAAATTAAAAATAAAAAAACAACTAAAAAATTATAAATAAACAAAATTAATTTTTAAAAATCTAAAAAAAAAGCAAAAAAAAACTTAAAAAAAATTAAAAATTTTACATATAAAAAATCCATAAAAAACCAAATAAAGAAAAATAAAAAATTAACAAAAAAAAAATTTAAAATATGGAAGCGTATAAAATAGTATTAATAGGAGAATCGGGAGTAGGAAAAACAAGTATAATATCTCGATATATAAACAATTCATTTGATCTTCAAGTTTTAACATCATCAAGTGCTCAATTTATATCAAAAATAATATATTTAACTGATGAAATTTCATTAAAATTTGATATTTGGGACACTGCAGGACAAGAAAAATTTCGTTCTTTAGCAAAAATTTTTTATAAAGATGCAAAAGTAATAATTTTAGTATATGATATAACAAATAAAGCTTCTTTTGATAATCTTAAAAATTATTGGTTTAATGAAATTGAAGAAAATTCTATTTCTGATGTAATTTTAGCAATTGTTGGAAATAAAGATGATTTATATGAAAATGAACAAGTTAGTATAGATGAAGGTAAAAAATTTGCTAAAGAAAAAAATGCTATTTTTAAAAGAACTTCTGCTTTGTCTAATAGAAATATTGAAAGTTTATTTTTAGATATTGCTAAAAAAATAATTGATCCTAATTATGATTATTTAGCTGAAGATAATAAACTTAAAGAAGAGTTTATTAAAAGAAATAATATCAAAGAAAAAGATAATCAGAAAATTGATTTGAAAAAAGATGATAAAAAATTTTTGTTTAAAAAAAATTGTTGTTAATTTGTTTTTTGTTTTATTGCATTTTTTATTGGTTTTTTTTAAAATTTGATTTTAGTTTGTTTTTGTTTTAATAATTAAATAAAATACTTTTTAAAATATAATATGTGATTAAAATATATTAATTATTGTTATTTTTTTTGGCTTCTTTTGGAACTTTTATTTTTTTAAATAAACTATTTCACATTATTTCAATTTAAATTCTACTCTATATTTTTAAATAAATAATTTAATAAATTAAAAAGTAAATATTAAAAATTAAATTTTTTTCTTTAAATAAATAAAAATAATCCTAATTTCAATTATATTTTTCACTAATAATTTTTTTCAAAAAAACAAATCTATAAAGTAAAGTTTTTTTACTAATCCAAGAACTTCTATTATCAAATACAATTTTATATAAAGAAGGTTGTTGAGAAAATAAAATAATTTTTCTACTATTATTTTCAAATTTAAAAACATCATTTTGATAAATAATATTCCATTTAGTTAAATTACTATCAAATTTAAATAATTGAATTGCAATATCATTATAATCATCATAATCTAATCCAATTGAAATATAAACTAAACTTTCTTCATCTAAAACTTCAATTTTTTTTTCTATTTTTTTCCCAGCTTCAATAATAATAATATTACTAAAACCAATTGTTAAATTTGTTTTTTTTAATATAAATTTTTCATATTTAAAATCATATTGAGAAACTACAATTGCACTTGTTATTTTTTTTCCTAATTCTTTATCATTTCCTAATAAATAATATGCAAATTCTCTTGAATCTAAAGTTGAATTCCATTCATTTTGACCTGTAAAATTAGCTAAATTTGCCAAAACTAAAAGTATATTTTTTTCTAATTCTTTTTTATAATTTGGAAAATTAAAATAAATTCTTCTTAAAAGTAAATAACAAATATTTTGTAATTGAAATATTTTTTCAAATTTAATTATTGTATTTATGTAAATTAAACATATTTCTATAATATTTTTATTTAATTCTAAAATTTCTTTTTGAAAAGTTAATTCATATGTTTTGTCATTTAAAAAATCTAATTCTTTTTCTTGTTTTAATAATTTATTATTTAATATAAAAATAATATTATTTTCATTATTATCATCTTCTTTTTCATTTTTAGTAATAATTTTATATTTATTAGAATAACATAATGTTAATAATAAATTACCAAATTTTATATATGAATTTCTAAATTCTTCTTTTGGATCTTTTAATAAATTTGTTACAATATCAGGACCATTTAAATAAAGTAATTCAAATTGTTCTGGAAAAGTAGTGCTAGAAATTAATTCAATTAATAAAGTTATACCTTGTTCTTTTTCTTGACTATTATCACTTGAAACTAAAGGAAAAATATTACTTTTTGTTAATATTTCATTAAAAGATTTATATTGTTCTGAATGAGGAATATAATAACCATTTATTAATTCATTTAATATTTTTCTTAATTGTTTATAATTTTGAGATATATAATTCATATATAAATGTATTTTTCTTATTATTAATTGATATATTAAAACTCCTCTTAT
>JAEEGK010023857.1_pt1 | contig 12727 bp, 3 predicted proteins | sample 8958771 | NCBI WGS metagenome assembly JAEEGK01 (sample SAMN16246547, study PRJNA631951) | gut metagenome | biome: gut microbiome; feature: rumen; material: SC-attached | host: Bos | place: Iran: Karaj | collected 2018-10 | reverse complement strand
TATAAAGAAATGTTTGAAAAATTTTTTTGTTCATTGTCTATGTTTTCTTCAATATAAATTGGGGATTTTTTATCTTTTATTTCAGAATCTATACGATTTTTTAACGAAGAAATTGAAAAATTTTCATTACTTCCTTTAATTACTAATTCACTTGAAGAAAAATTTTCACTTAATTTTATTGTATCAATATTTTTTTTTGGTGTTTTATTATTAACATTTATATTATTTGAATTATAATTTTCATTATTAATATCATTATTATTATTATTAATATTATTATTATTATTATTTTGTTCATTAATTTTATTTTCATCATCAACATTAAAATCTCCAATTTTAAAAACTTTTTCAAACATTTCTTTATAATCTTTTCCATTCTCTTCAGCATAATTATAACAACTTTTATCATATTTATCTTTTATATTATAATCAGCATTAAAAGTTTTAAAGAAATTCAAAATATTTTCATTAGCCTTTTCTTTAACAGCAACATGTAAACTAGTTTCATTTTTTAGTGTGTTTTTTAAATTTGGATTAGCACCATGTCTCAATAAACTACTAATAAAATTTTCCATTTTATTTTTCGAAGCTAAATGTAAAGGTGTTGTTCCATTTCTTCTGCTAATATTTGGATCAGCTTTATATTCGAGAAGAATAATTAAAGCATCATAATTTTTAGTTTCAACGCAATGATATAAAGGTGTTTCATTCATAATATTAGGAATATTTGGATCTGCGCCAATTTTTAAAAGTTCTGTTAAAGCAAAGAGATTATTTGAAACTATACATCTATAAATTGGTGTCCAACCGTTTTCATTTTGGTTGTTGATTTCGTTTTTGGTGTTACAAAAAATGTGAATGGGACTATTTTCAGGAATTATATTTTCTTTTTCTGCGAGAGGATTTGAATTATATTCTGAATTATCATTTAAATTTTTATTTAAGTTCGTATTCATAAATGAAAATGAGTTTTTAAATTAAAAAAAATTTTAATATAAACTTGGTTAAATTTTTTTTTAATAATTTTTTTATTTTATGAAAAAAAATTAAATTACAATTAAAATTTATAAATAAAATTATTATTATATTTATAAATTAATATAAATTATTTAAATAAAAAAAATATTAAATTTATTATTTATCACTTAAAACAATATAACAAGCAAAATATTTTCCAATCATAATTGAATTAATTCCAATAAATTTCATTTCGGGATTTAATAAATCTGCTCTTTTTCTTCCGCTATTATTTGTTCCACAATCATCAACAATCATTAAAATAAAACTAGTTTCAGGATCTTTTACAATGTCTCTCCAATAACTTTTAACAATAACATTATTATTTTCACAAATTTCATTAATCTTTTTTTTCAAATACATTCTATCTTTAATTTCATCTTCATTTTTAGGCAATTTAATACATAAATGCGGATTAAATATTAATTTATTCATTGGTTGTGTAATTTGTAATGAATTAATAGCATCATCGAAAATTGGAATTCCTTGATACAAAGCAACTTTAACTTTTGATTTGAAAATTAAACGATTTTTTTTATCTGTCATTACTTTATTTTTATTAGATTGAATAATCTGAATGTAACTTTTTGGGTCAATTCTAATTTTATTTATTTCATCAAATAAATATAAACTAAAATCATCTTCTGGTGAAATATTAGTATCAAAATCTATTATATTTTCTTTTTTTCTTATATTAAAATTATGTTCTACAATATCATTTAAATTATTAAAAGAAGAGAATTGATTAGTTGAATATTGAAATAAATTATTTGTGCTATTGTTTGAAATATTATTAGTAAAATTATTATTATTGTTTATGTTACGATAGTTTATTATTTTTTTTGATTTTAATTTTTCATTATTATTATCAAAATTTTTGTTACTTTCTTCTTTTTCTAATTCTTGAGAATCTAATTCTTTTTTATTAGGCAAATAATTTTTGGCACATTGATTTGCACATTGACAGCCCATAATTTTTTTATATTATATAATAAAAATATATTATAATAATAAAATAAATATTATTAAGTTTAAATAATATTTAATTATTTATATTTATATTTATATATTTAATTTAAATAATAAATAATTATTTTTTGAATTGAACATCGTTTTGAATTGCATGTGTTTTTTTAAAATAATCAATAACAATTTCAATGTATTTAATCCATTTATCAACATCTTTTTCATTATCACATTGAACATTAATTACTTTTATACCATCAATTGAAGCTGGTCCAAAAATACTAAAACAAACTTCAGGTTTTGGAATGCTTCTAAATAAACCTTTTGATTTTTTAAATGCATCTGTTGCATGTCCTTTAACAACTTGTTTTATATTTACTGTTTCGATTATATATTTATTTTTCGTTGGTTGTTTTTCATTTACTTTTTTTGCAAAAACTTTTAATAAATCATCACTAAACATTAATTGTTTTTTTTTAACTTCGCCATAATTATTAATAATTTTTAATGTTTTTCCTGAGCATAAAAAATTTTTAATTTCAGGTTTGATTGGATTAACAACTTTAATATCATTATAATCAATTTCATCATCATTGATTTCTTCTAATGAAATTTTGGCTGAATTTATTAAAAAATTTAAACTTCTCGCTTGATATTCAATTTTTTTATCATAAATTCCAATTTCTTTTATAATTTGATTTAAAATTTTTGAAATTTCTAAATTTTTAAGCATAATTTTATATTCATCATCAGCTTCAACAATGTTTGTAAGAATTTTAAATAAAATTAGAATTAAATTAACATTAGTAATATTATCTTTTAATAATTGAATTAGAGTTTCTAATCCTTTTTGTTGAATGAAAATTTGTATAGAATATTTATTTTTTAATAAAATACTTAATAATTTTATAATAGAATTACTTTCATTATCTTCATTAAAACCTTCTTCATTTAATTGCTTTAATAAATTTTGCATTAAATCATCGGAAATTTTTTTACAATTATTTTCATCTTTACTAAGATTATCTAATAAATTAAAAACTTCGTTGTGAATTAAATTTTTTGATTTTTTATTTTGATTAAAATTTTCATTGTCTAAACATTCTTTAATATTTATTAATATTCCACTATTAACCATTGAATAACTATAAATATTACTAAATTTAGAAAAAATTGATAAAATTTTTAAACAATTCGCTTGAATTTCAACATTGTCTTTGTATAAAACTAATAAATTAAAAATATTTGAACATGTGTCATCAAAAACTTCATCAATTAAAAAATTATTTTTTGTTAATCCTGCATGAATTAATTTTAAAGCAATTAAAATTAAATTCACATTCCAATCTTGACATTTTATGCTTTCTGATATTAAATCATAAAATTTTTTTACAAATTCATTATTTGAATTATTTGTATTTTTAATTATATTTCCGCTTATGTAATTAATATTAGTTAAAATGTCACTGTTTGAATAATATTTTTTGTGTAAAATTTTTAGAATTTCATATAAATCATTTAAAATTGAGTTTTTTTTTGTTATTTCTTCATTAAAGAAAAAATTTCCCAAAGAATGTAAAGCAATAATTAAAAAATTAATATTATGATTTTCGTTTTTAATCGTTTTAATAATAGTAGAAATGAAATTAGTTTTATTAGATAAATAAATATTTGATTCATTACTAATTGTAATTTTATCTAAACAATTAATTGAATTTTTCATTGTACTTTTAACATAATCAATTTTATTTTCATCATCGACAATAAAATCAAAATTTTTTTCTTCTTTTGGAATTTGTTGTGAATAACTTTCTCTAATAATAACTTTAACTCTTATTGTGTTTCCATCTAAATTTTCATTTTGAGCTTCATTAATTTTATTTTCAATAGCATTCATTTGAATTTCATCAACATTTAATTTTTTCATTTTATTTAAAAGTTCTTCTTTATTTTTGGCTTCAATTTGAGTAATATTCATTCCTCCTATTAAACCATCAATATTTTTTTCTTTTTCAGTTAAAGGCAATAATTTACAGTCTAATAAATCAATGAAAGAAATAATGTCTTTTGTTATTCCTTTTTCATTGAAAATTTCAATTATATTTGAAATATTATTATCAAATAAAATTAAAGAAAGATACAATTTACTTAAATGATAAATTAATTCAATGTCGAAATTTTGAGAATTAAATTGAGATTTTAATTTTGAAATAAAATCATTTGAAATAATGTCATTATTGTTGTTATTATTATTATTATTATTTTTGATAAAAAGACATTCTAAAACAGAAATTACGTATTCTTTATTTGATTTAAAATTGTCAAAATCTTTTAAATAATAATTTATTATGTTTATTTTATCAATTTTTTCATATAATTTTGGAACATAAATTAATGAAATTAATTTATTTATTGAAATTAATAATAAATGAGATTTATCTTTTAAATTTAAACATTTTATTATAAGATAAAAAATGTCATTAAAAAAAGTTTCATTTTCGTTATTTTCTTCATTGAGAATATTAATATTTTTTTTAATGTAATTAATAATTAAATTCATGATTGTTTCTAAAAAAATAATATTTTCTGCTTTAATTCCTAAAGAAAGAATTTTATTTAAATCAATTTTATTTAAAATATTATTAAATCCATTTTCATTTTTACATAAATTTGAAAATATAATATTATCATATAAAAATATTTTATTTAAAATTTCATTTGTTAAAATTTCTGGATTTTCATGAAAATTTATTATTTCATTTATAATATTATTCATAATTTTACTTTCAATAATAAAAACAATAATTGAAGGATTAAAACTACAAAATTGAAGAATATTTTTTGCATTTTCAATAAAAGTTAATAAAATATTATTTGTTTCTTTTTCATTATCTTCAATAATTTTTTCTGAAAATGAAATTAAACCTCCTTCTAATATTATTTTATGATTATTTGGATTAAAAATTAATTGTTTTAATTGATTAAAACATTCTTTTATAATATTAATTCGATATTCATTAATATTATTATTTTCAATATTTTTATCATTTAAATTTGTTTTAATTTCATTGTAATATTTTCTTAATAATTCAAAAATTTGTTCTAAAATTGATAATAATTTATTATTTTCATTAATATTTAAAGAAGAATTAATTTTATTATTATTATTAATTTGTTCTATTAATAAAGATGAAAATTTATTTTCATTTAAATCATCTACATTTAAATTTATTTTTTTTAATTCATTCAGATGTTCTTGAAAATTATCATTAATAATTTTTTTATTATTTTGTAATAAATTTTCATCATTTTTAATATCATTTTCATTTTGTTTAGTTGTATTTATTTTTTTTATATTTTCATAAATTTTTTGTAATTTTTCAATTAAATCATTAGATTCAATGTCTTTATAATTATCAATTAATGTTTTTATTTTATTTTCATCTATTATTTTTTTTTCTTCTAAATTTTTAAAATTATTATTATCTTTTATAATATCAATTACACAATTTATTTCATTATTAATTACATTTAAAGAAAGATCGTCTCTATTTTTTATTAAATCACTTAAAATTTTATCAGTTAAAAACATTTGAATAGTATTAATTTCATTGTTTATTAAATAATCAATGTTAAAAGTATTTTTACAAATGTTTTTGAAAATGCTTGAATAAAAATTTCTTTCTATTAAATTATTTGTTTTGTTATATTCAATTTTTAATTTATTAAATAATTTTTCGTTTTTTAATATTTTTTTTAAACATGAATTGAATTTTGATAAATTTGAAATAATTTCTAATTTAATTAATTTATTTTCATTATTATTTTCATTATCATTTTCATTATTATCAATAATAAAATTTAAAATTGGTTCTATAATTTCATCATTAATATTATTTTTAGAAGAGATTATTTTTAAAATTTCCATTATAATTTTACTATTATTAATTTTACTTAAAAAAAGACATTTTTCAATAATATTTTTTATTAATATTGAATTTGTATTTGAATTTAGAATATTTTCTTTATCTTCATTTAAAATAGATAAAATAATTTCCATTATTTTATTTGATTTTATTAAAATTTCATTATTATTTAAATCATTTTTATTAATAATATTTTTAGATTCTTCAATAATTTCTAAAATATTTTCTAATAATTTTTTATTATTTGAAGATTTAATATTAAAATCTTCTTTTGTTTTATAATAATCTAAAATATAATTTAATATAAAATTCATATTATTATTTTTAATTTCATTAATATTTTTATTTTCATTATTAATATTTTTTATTTCATTTTGATAATCATTTAAAAATGAAAAGCATTTTAAATAATTATTTTTTAAATGATTTAAATTAACATCAGTGAATTTATTTTCATTATTAATTTTTCCAAATTTTTTTAAAAATTTTTCAATTTCTTTAATAAACAAATCAACGAAAATAAAATTTTCTGGAAAATAAAAATTTTTTCCAATTTCTAAACAAACATTAAAAAATTCTTTTGCTTTATTATTATCAATTAAATTCTTTTCAAATAAAAAATTATTTAATTTTAATAATGAAATTACAATTCCTTCATTAAAATTATTTTCTTTAATATTATTTTCATTTTCTATTTTTTTAATTTCGTTTTTATAAACATTAAAACTTTCATTAATAAAATTATTAATATTTTCAATATTATTTTCAATGAAATTAATTTCTTTTAATTCACATAATAATGATAAAAATGTATTTGATTTATTATAAATATTTAAAATATTATTTTTATTTTTATATTCAACAAGTTTATTAAAATTATTATTAATTTTATTTTTATAATCTTCATTTTTATTTATTATTTCTTTTAATTTTTGTGCTATTAAATTTACATTTGTTTCTATTTCTTTATCAAAATAAAATTCAGCGAAATTACTTAAAGAAAAATTTAATATTTTTATATTATTAAAATTAAGTTCAACATTTTTATTATTAAGAATATTTGAAAATTCTTTAAATAAATTTTTATTTGGAAAATTTGCTTCAACAATTGTTGTAATATTTGAAATTAATTCAGGATTAATAAAATTTTTATTTGAATTTAAATTTAAAGATAAAATTTTTAAACATTCAATAAAATAATCATTTTCATTTTTTAAATTATTTGCATTATTTTCATCTTTTAAATTAATAACATTATTTGTCATTAAATATTTAAATTCATCATTTTCATTATTTAAATTAAAATTTTCTTTTCCTTTCAAAATTCCAACATCATTTTTAATAATTTCTTCAATTAATTCAATAATAATTTTACTAAAATTTTCTAAATTTTTTTCATTTCTTAACAAACTAGACAACATTTTTAATCCATTAATTTTAATTTTTACAGATTCATTATCATTTAAATTAACTATTGATTTTAATTCATCAATTATATTTTTCAATCCACCTTTTTTTACAATGTAATCAGAAAGATTTTCATTCAATAAACATAAATAACAAAGAATATTATTAATTTCTTTTGAAATATTATTATTATCAATGTAATTATCATTAATTTCAAATAAAATATCAATAAAATCATTATTAATTTTATCATGAATAAATTTTGAATATAAATTATTATTTTTTAAATAATTATTTAAAATTTTACATGAAATTAATAAACTATCTGAATAATTATTTTTTGTTTTTATGCAATTTAAAATCGCATTTGAAATTTCATTATGTTTATTATTATTTTCATCATTTAAATTTTCCATTATTTTTTTTAATATTGAAAATTCATTTGTTAATAATTTTTCAACAGTTTGAGTTAAATCATTGTCTTTACAAGTTAAATCAATCACATCGTTTAAATCATTAAAAAAAAATTCATTTTTTATTATTTGTTCTATTTGTTTTTCATTTGAAGTAAAAGCATTAATAATTCCTAAATTATTAAGAAATTTATTTTTATTTTCATTATTAAAATTATCATTATTAACATTTATTTTATTTTGATGAAATTCTTTAATATTTTCTTCAATAATATTTTTTGTATATTGTTCTTGCCCAGGAAGTTTTAATATTTCATTAGCGATTATGTTACAATTTCTAGAAATATTTTCATTGCTTGCGAATTTCGCTCTAATTTCAAATAATTTACTTAAAATATTTTGTTTGGCAATCATCATTAAATTTTCTTTGTTTGATAAAGTAATTAATTTTAATAATTCTATTGAATCTTCAACTAAAATTTCATTATCAGTATTTTCCATTAAATTTAATAAACTTCTTGGAAAACCATTTTTAACTAAATTATTAAAATCATTCGAATTTTTATCTGATAATAAAATTATTGTTTTTATTATAGAATCATTTAGTTGTTCATCATACAAATTCTTACGAAATAATTTTATTAATGATTGTAAATAAAATTCATTTATTTTATTATTATTATTATTATTATTATTATTAACATTAAAATCATTCTTATTTTTATTGTTTATATTAAAAATTTCATTATCTTCATTTTCTTTATAAAATGGAATATTTTTTCTTACATTAATTAAATCTTCAATTAAATTCTTACAATCAGAACTTTTTTCAATAAAATTAACATCAATTTCAATAATTTCTTTTAAATTCTCAATATTTTTTTTATCATCATCATCATTAAAATATTTAATACAAAAATTCATATATTTTTTAACAACAGCTAAAAATAATCTCATTCGTTTAAAACTACTTTCACAAACTTCATTATATTTTTGAGCGACCATGTCTTTTGATTTTAATTGTTTAAATCCCTCAATGTACTTTATTTCTTTTGAAATTAAAGTTTTTAATGTTGGAATATTTTCGTTTATTCCTAAATAAAAATATTCTTTAATATTCATACATGATAAATGATACATTAAAGAATTTTCTAAATTCAAAACATCTTCATTTGATGTTCCTGGTAAATATTTATTTGATATATTTTTTAAATTTTTAATTTGTTTTGAATATTCTTCGGGCGAAATCAAACGTTTTAATAATTCACTACTTTTTGATGTTATTAAATTTTCAATTTCATTTGAAAATTCTTCTTGTTCGAATAAATTATTATTATTATCAACTGAATCTAAATTTAAATCATCATTATTATTTTCATCATTAGTTTTTTCGATTATTTTTAAAATCGTGCTTGATTCATAAAAAGCTTTTACAGTAACAGAAACAATAGCATTAATATAATCAAGATTTAAATTTAAATTATTATTATTATTGTTATTATTATTATTATTATTTGAATCGATAATATTTTTAATATTAGAAATTAAAACATTTTCAGAGTTTTTGAAATAAATTACTAAAAATTCCGGATTTAAAAACAAATCTAAAATTTTTAAATTTAAATAATTTGGATATCGAATTTTTGGTTTATTATTCATGAAATTAATAATAATTGGAATTAATTCATTTTTAATATTATTATTATTATTAATTAAATTTAAACAAACTTCTAAATCATTAGTAAGAGTTTTATAATTTTCACTACTATTAATAACACTTTTTATATAAGGAAAAGTATTAATTAATTTCTCTTTTAAATCATTATCATTATTATTATTAATAATATCATCAGCTAATTTTAAAATATTACTCGCTCCAAAATTTGATTTTTCATCTACATCAAAATATTTAATTCCATTGAATAAAATATTATTAATAATGTAATAAATTAAATCAATGAAATTTTTTTCTTTTTTTTTTTCAGGTTTAATTGAAATATTTTCCATTAATAAATCAGAATAAGCAGAAAAAAATGTTTTAAATCCATTTTTAATTAATTGATTATTATTTTCATCATTTTTTTCAACATAATCAAAAACATATTCCCAATTTTTTTTAATACTTTCATAAATTTGTTTTAATAATTCAACACATTCTTTTCCTTTTTCGCTTTGATCATCATAACATTTTAAATCCATATTAAAAATTCTTTTAAACATAATCATAAAATTTTTCATTAAAGTTTCATAAATGTTAATGTAATTTTCTTTTTTATTATTCAAATCTATTTTACAAAAATCATCAAATAATTTTATTAACATTTCAAAATAATTTTTTTCTAATGTAATTTTTCCTATTTCTGGAACTAACATTAAACTACTAATTTCAATTAAATAATTTCTTAATTCTTCTAAAATTTCATCTTCATTTATTTTATTACAAATATTTTTTATTTTATCTAAATTTGTTTTTATGTCATTTTCATCTGCGATTTTTTTAAAAATTTTTGCGGTTTTTTTTAACATAAAATCATTATTACTAAAAACATCAATTACATTTGAAATTATTTCAATTCCATTTGAATTTTTAATCGTATTTTTTCCATTTTCATTTTTACACAAATTTTCAAGCACATTTAAACCACAAATAACAACTTTTCCTTTTTGGTCAAATTTCGAGCAATTTTGAATGTTTTTTAAAACACTCGAAACTAAACCTTTTTCAATCAAAAATTCTCTTCCAATTTTTTGATTACTAACTTTTTTTATCGTATCAAAATTTAAATAAATAATATTCAAATCATTAACATTTAAATCATTCACTAATTTAATAGTTTCCGCAAGTCCAGATTTCAATAATTTTTCAATTAATTTCGGCACATTACACAAATCATTTAAAATTTTAATTAAAGGTAAAATACTTTTTCCTTGTTTTTTACTTAATAAAATTTCAATAACACTTTCATGTCCATCTTTTTCAATGAAATTTTTAGCAAGTTCTTGATCGATTAAATTTTGTTTGATATTCAAAAGTTTCCAAATAATAATTGCAATTTGATAAACAATTTCTTCTTTTTGAATGTTTATTATTGCGAGGTCTTTCAAAATATTAATGCCATTTAAATCGATGATTATTTTTGAATTCAAACGAATTTCGCTGTTTGGAGGAGAAATTAAATCTGATAATGATGTTAATGAAATTATTATTAATTTTGTGAATTTTTGGTTTTTTTTTGCTGAGTCTAATAAAGATTGAATTAAATCACATTTTTCTTGGAATTTTTTATTTTGTTCTTTTTTAAGTTCGTTGAATGATTTTACTGTTGATATGTTTGTTTTCATAAAAAATATTAATTAAAAATTATATTTAAATTAATTAATTATTAATTTGTTTTTACTATTTAAAATAATAATAATTAAATATTTATTTTTTTTTTAATGGGTTGTAATGTTTGTAAAAAAACAGTTGATGAAGAAAAACAAAAAGAAATTGAATCTGATAAAAACAAAGACAAAAATGTTTTTGTTAGTAATGAAGAAAATACCAAATTAAAATCAACCAATAATAATTTAAATACAAAAGAAAATAATAAATTAACGGAAGAAGATAATTATAATAATTTAGATAATAAAGCAATTAATGAAGTAAAAGAATCTTCTAATGATTTTATACAAAATAATTTAAATAATAATAATATTAATATTATTAATTATGAAAATAATGATAATAATAATAATATTAATAAAATTGATAATGTTAATGATAATATTGAAAATGATAATTTTATTAATAAAGAAACTGATGATATTAATAATAATTTTAATCAAAATGAAATTTGGAATAAAGAAAATGAAAGTGGTAGTGATCAATTTAAAATTAATGAAAACATTGATTTTAATCAAAAGGATGTTAAAAGCATTAATGATGAAGATAATAATGATAAAAATGAAAATAGTATTAAAAAAGAAAATGAAGAAAATAACGAAAATAATAAAATTCAAAATGACGAAAATAACGAAAATAATGAAAATAACGAAAATAATGAAAATAATGAAAATAAAATAGAAAATGATGATAATAATAATAATAATGAAAATAAAGAAATTGAAAATAATAATGAACAACAACAAAACAATGAAAACTATGATTTTCAACCAAAAGAAGAAACAAACGAAAATGAACTTCCAAAAGAAAATAAACCAGATGAATTAAACAATTCTCAACAACAAGAAAATGGAAATCAAGAGCAAATAACTGATAATAAAATAGATGAAAATTTAGAACCAGAAGATGATTTTAGTAAATATATTTTCGAAAACATAAACAAAATAAGAAATGACCCAAAAAGTTTTATTCAAATTATCGAAGATAATAAGAAAAAAATAGCAAAAGATAAAAATGGAAGATTAATTTATAAATCAAAAGTAAAAGTAGCTTTAAAAAAAGGAGAAGAAAGTTTTAATGAAGCTATTAATCAATTAAATCAAACAAATCCAATGGAAAAATTAATTTTTGTTCCGCAATTAACAATTCCACTTCCAACAAGCGAAGAAGAAATTAAAAATAAAAATTATTTAAAAAATAATGTTACTGAAAAGTTAAAAAATATTAATATAAAAAGTTATTGGAGAGACATTGTAAAAGATCCTGAAACTAGTTTTATTTTAATGATTGTTGATGATAGTGAAAAAAATGTTGGACAAAAAAGAAAAAATATTTTAGATCCTAATATTAAATATATTGGAATTAATAGCACAAATTTTGGAAAATCTTTTGCTTGTTATATTTTATTAAGTGAAAAATTAGAAAAAGAATAAGTTTTAATTTTATTTAATTTTATTTTATAACATTTTTTATTTTTAATTTTATTAAATAAATTTTTTTTTTTAAAAATTATTTATTAAATATTATTATAAATAATAAAATTAATAATATTTTTTTATAATAATTAATATTTTTTGTTTAGATAAATAAATGAAATAAAAATATTTAATTGG
>JAEEGK010023854.1_pt1 | contig 12728 bp, 11 predicted proteins | sample 8958771 | NCBI WGS metagenome assembly JAEEGK01 (sample SAMN16246547, study PRJNA631951) | gut metagenome | biome: gut microbiome; feature: rumen; material: SC-attached | host: Bos | place: Iran: Karaj | collected 2018-10 | reverse complement strand
CCCTTCCGTCCAAACGACTTCAGGTCGACGTAAAGCATCACGACAACCAGCCCGTAAAACAATATCCACGCCCACAAGGGCATCACCATACTTTCCATTCTGACTGCAAAGATATAAAATAAACCGCAGATTACGCAGATTACACAGATTAATCATTGAAAAATCAGCGAAATCTGCGCAATCTGTGGTTATTTTTTGAATTTTTCTATGTAATCTATGGCATTTTTTGTAACTTTGCAGCGTTAACGTTAAGTGATATGAAGAACAAACCGTTTGGAGAAGCTCCGTTGCTGCGATTGGCCGTCTTTCTGATGGCAGGGATTGTCGTGGGAGATAACATAGGGAATTGTGATTGGCTGTTGCCGATCTTCGTGGTGATGGTTGTGGGGATAATGCTACTGTGGAAGTATGCAGTCTTGCAGTCTGTGGGCATTGCCGTCTGTTTCGTGCTGTTGGGTTGGCTGTTAGTCCAGAGGCAGGAAGCGTCTTTACGAGTATCATGGCCCGATAAGGAGGTCTGCTATGAGGCAGTGGTGCTGAGTGAGCCCGTAGAGAAGGCAAAGACGATGGCTGTAGATATCCTGCTAACGGAGAGTGGAAGGAAGCTGAAGTGTTATTTTTATAAGGAGAAAAGGAGGGAAGGAGTAAGGAGAGAAGGAGTAAGGAGTCGGAGCCTGAAGATTGGCGACGGGCTGAGGATCCAGTCGCGCATCAGACCCAACAGCGAATGGCGCAAAGGCTCTTTCGACTATCGCCGCTATCTGGAGGTGCACGGTTTTACCGGCCAGACCTTTGTCTCGAGTTGGAAATGGCAGAAGGTGGAACTGTCTTTAAAGAGTCTTTCACGACTGGACCGCACCCGACTCTATTTCCTTACACTCCGCAGCAGGTTGTTGGAGCGCCTCGCGACTGATCAGACCACCCCTAACCCTCCCGCTCGGCTTTGCCGCTTGCTACCAACGGGACGCAAGAACTCAGGAGGGGAAGCCTACGCAGTCGTGGCAGCAATGACTTTAGGCGACAAATCCGCCCTAACCCATGACCTCCGCGATATCTATGCCATCACAGGCGCCTCACACATCCTGGCCCTGAGCGGCCTCCACCTCAGCATCATCTTCATGCTCCTCACCCTCCTCAGCGCCCGCCCCCATTTTACCTTTTTACCTTTTTACTTTTTTACCTTTATCTGTCTTTGGTCCTTCGTCTTCTTAGTTGGCATGCCCGTGAGTGTCATTCGTTCTGCCACGATGCTCACAGTCTACGCCCTGCTGTCATTAGGCCATCGCGACAAGATGTCCGTCAACACCCTGGCCTTCACAGCCTTGCTGGTCCTGATTGTGAGCCCACTGTCACTCTTCGACATCGGTTTCCAGATGTCCTACCTGTCCGTATTCGCCATCCTCCTGATCGTGCCCTTGTCTGAACGTCTGTTCCCTGTGGGCTATCTGATGACGCACCGTGTCATCAGATGGTTCTGGGGGATGGTGGCAGTGTCATGTGCTGCACAGATCGGTGTCGCACCTTTGGTTGCCTATTACTTCGGACGCCTGCCAGTCTTTTTCCTGCTGACGAACTTCATCGTCATCCCAGCTGCCATCCTCATCCTCTGGCTCTCGCCCGTGGTGTTCCTCTTCCCTTCCCTCGCGAACATATTATTATATATAGTGTCTGGACTGAACACCCTGCTCACCACCATCGCCGCCATCCCTGGGGCGAGCATCGACGGACTGCACCCCACAAAACTACAAGCCACGATGACGTATGTGGTCATCGTGGCTTGTTATCTGTTGGTATTCCGGCTCTCCCGGAGAAGACGCGACTATAGGTAGCCCAGCCAGCGCAGGATATCGTTGAGGTTCGCCACCACCATCAGGAGGATGAGGATGCCGAAGCCCACGTATTCCGCCCGGATCATAAAGGTCTCAGAGGGTTTGCGACGCGTGACCATCTCGTAGATCAGGAACAACACATGTCCACCGTCGAGGGCCGGGATGGGCAGGATGTTCATGAAGGCAAGGATAATCGACAGGAAAGCGGTCATCTTCCAGAAGAGATACCAGTCCCACATGGGCGGGAACAGACTGCCGATGGCCCCAAAGCCACCCAGCGACTTCGCACCGTCAGCCGTAAACACGTACTTCATGTCACCCACATAACCCGCCAGCACGTTCCAGCCATATTTGATCCCCGCAGGAATACTCTCGAAGAACCCATATTCCCGTGTGTACGGCTTATAAATACCAGCCATCGTCTGTACGAAGAAGCCCAATTTCAGCTCCGGAGTCAGCACGACGGTGGCAGTGTCTTTGACCGCGTCGCGGTCAAAGACGATGGTCGCTGTCCTCACCTTCAGACTATCCGTCTTCGTCTGTGCAGCAGTCATCATATCCGCGAGGATGCCGAGTTGGTCCGTAAACTCATTATAACTGTCGACGGCCTTGTCATTGATGGCCACGATCTTGTCACCCTTCTGCAGACCGATGGAAGCAGCCGGGCTGTCTGCCATCACACTGTCCACCACGGCAGGAATCAACGGACGCACGAACGAGGGTTCTGCCTTGAGCATCCCCAGCAGGTTCAGGTCACCGGGCAGATTCAACGACATCTTCTTGCCATCGCGGATCAGGTCTACACGCTGGGCCTCGCTGATATCACGATAGAGGTCAGCCGAGAAATCCTTAAACTCGCCCTTATCTGTACCTATCAGGATATCACCGTCCTTAAAGCCCAAGGCCTTCGCCTCCGCATTGAACTTCATACCCAGCGTCATATCCTTCACGGGGATATACGTATCACCCCAATGGAAGAGGATCATCGAATAGATGAACAGCGCCAGGAGGAAGTTCACCAGCACGCCGCCAATCATGATCAGCAGTCGCTGCCAGGCGGGTTTGGCCCGAAACTCCCACGGCTGTTCGGGTTGTTTCATCTGCTCGGTATCGAAGCTCTCGTCGATCATACCGGCAATCTTACAATAACCGCCAAGGGGCAACCAGCCCACGCCATACTGCGTGTCACTGCCCTTGGGTTTGAACTTAAACAGGCTGCCGTCCCACTTCCAGATGGAGGGGTCGAAGAACAGGTAGAACTTATCTACGCGTACACCGAAGAGTTTGGCGAAGAAGAAGTGTCCACCCTCATGCAGCAGTACCAGCAGGCCAATGGCCAGCATGAATTGAAGTAATCGAATCAAAAATATATCCATTATACAATCTTTTCTTTTAACAACGAATTAAGACGAATTGCACGAATTTCACTAATTATTATTTCGTATTTCACTAAAATGTTTTACTGATTTTAATTCGTCCAATTCGTGCAATTCGTTTTAATTCGTTGTCGTTATTAATTCTTGTTCATTAATTCTGTAGCAATCCGACGGGCCTCATGGTCTGTACGGATGAGGTCGTCGTATGACGGGTTAGTGATGATGGTCGTGCGCTCGATGGTCTCCGCGATGATGTCCGCCATCTGGAGGAACCCGCACTGGTCCTCGAGGAATCCCCGGTTCACAATCTCGTTGGCGGCATTGAGGATACACGGCACGTTGCCGCCACGCTCTATCGCCTCGAAAGCCAGCGCCAGACAACGGAACTTGTCCAGGTCAGGCTCGAAGAACTCCAGCGGATGGTTAAACAGGTTCAGTCTCTCCCCCGAGAGTGTCAGGCGCTTCGGATACGAGAACGCATACTGGATGGGCAGGCGCATGTCGGGCACACCGAGTTGGGCCTTCACGCTGCCGTCCTCAAACTGCACGGCACTGTGCACCACGCTCTGCGGATGCACCAGCACCTGTATCTGACTCGCCTCCACACCGAAGAGCCACTTCGCCTCGATCACCTCGAACCCCTTGTTCATCATCGAGGCCGAGTCGATGGTGATCTTCGCGCCCATATTCCACGTCGGGTGTTTCAGGGCGTCAGCCTTCGTCACGTGGGCAATCTCTTCCATCGTCTTCAGACGGAAAGGACCGCCACTGGCCGTCAACAGGATCTTCTCGATGCGGTTATGGTCTTCGCCGACGAGACTCTGGAAGATGGCCGAGTGCTCACTGTCCACAGGCAGTATCTGGGCGTGGTAGGCGATGGCGAGGTCACAGATCAGCTGTCCGGCCACCACGAGCGTCTCCTTGTTGGCCAGGCAGATGGTCTTACGCGCCTTGATGGCGTGAATCGTAGGAGAGAGTCCTGCGAAACCCACCATGGCGGTCAGCACCATGTTGATCGGTCCGGCCTCCACGATCTCGTCGAGGGCCTTCGCCCCGGCATACACCTTCACCTCAGGCATATCACTCATCAGCTGCTTCAGCTCGTCATAGCGCTGTTCATTGGCTATCACGACGGCAGCCGGCTTGAACTGATGCGCCTGCTCTGCCAGCAGTTCCACCTTGTTGTTCGCTGTCAGACAATAGACCTCATACAGGTCTGCATGTTCCCTGATCACCTCCAGGGCCTGCGTGCCTATGGATCCCGTGGATCCCAAAATAGCTATTTGTTTCTTCATCTCATTGTATTTTTGTCAGTAAACTATTAATATGCGTTTTTATCATGAATGAAAAACGTCTTGAACGTCATCCAGATGATACGGATGTCGAGCCAGATGCTCCAGTGCTCCATGTACCATATGTCGCGCTTCACGCGGCCTTCCATCTGCCAGAGTTCCTTCGTCTCGCCCCGGAATCCCGTCACTTGAGCCCAGCCTGTCACACCCGGTTTCACGAAATGACGCACCATGTATTTCTCAATCAGCTGCGAATACTGTTCTGTATGTGCCAACATGTGGGGCCTCGGTCCTACGATCGACATATCTCCCTTCAGCACGTTCCAGAACTGCGGCAGTTCATCGATATTCGTCTTCCGCATGAGGTTTCCGAACGGATATTTCCTCGGGTCATCCTTGGTGGCCTGCACCTTGTCTGCATCGTCATTCACATGCATCGAACGGAACTTATAGCAGTAGAACTCCTTTCCGTCCAGACCTGTACGCAACTGTTTAAAGAACAACGGACCAGGGCTCTGTGTCTTGATAATCAGCCAGAGTATGGGCATAAACGGCAGCACGATAGCCAAGATCAGCAATGACATTGCGATGTCAAAAGTACGCTTCGCAATCATGTTCACAGGGTTCATCAGCGGATTCTCATACGTCGTGAAAACCTCCATATCGTCCAGCATCTCCCGCTTCAGGTTCAAGCCAATCGTCTCCACCGACACAGGTATGTAGAAGAATCTCACCATATGTTGGTCACAGTACTTCGAGACATCCCGGATCCTGTCACGCTGCAACCTCGACACACACATGTACAGCTCTTCGCCCAAGTCCAGTTCTTCATTTTTCTTGATAGTCTCCATCAAGTCCTCATATGACCCAAGCCTTTTTAACCTGACGGTGTCCTTCTTATAATTCTTCTTATTCTTCTTCTCCAACTCCTCAATCTCATCGACCAGTTTCTCCAGATGCTCGTCACCATAATAGCCTGTCACTTGATAGCCTAATGTTGCATCATTTTTCAGTCTTCTGAGAACGCCTACAAGTTCCGGATCTGCTCCGACAAATGTCACCCGCCTTGTATTTCTACCTAACATTCGGTAATACTTAATGACCTTTCTCTCGAAATAGCGGGAAAAGAGCACCACGAAAAAGAATACGGTTCCGACCTCCATCAACTGTGTGCCAACCTTTGTTTGGGTAAGGCTAATGCCTTTCATAATTATATAAGCAATTAGAACGGTCAATCCAACAAGTTTGACAACCCTTTGAACGATATCTACCATAGTTACCACTCTAAAGTGGATGATGGGGAAATAGAAGTAGTGACTCATCAATAATGCCAGATTGAGCGTAATACTAAAAAGCCTCATCTTGGTAGGCGTCCAGTCGGCAATCCTTGGATAATAAAGTATACAAAGATATAACAGTACATTGAGCAGAATAAAATCTGCTACTATTACTGCATATTTAATCAGACTATTGGTCCTATTATTATTAGTCATAACAGTATCGTTTATGATTTTGAATATGTCAAGTTAGCCCAACATCTCCAGAATGGCTGTCCCATCCGGAACAAGAACGCAAAAATCACTTCTCCAGGGAAATAGCGCCAAAAGCGCAGATTCTTTTTTAGAAGTGACGATATGCGAGTGATGCGCGATTGGCCTTTGAGATTTCCAAACCGGCTGTCATTTTGTCCAAAATTGCCCGTCATCATAATCTCTTCAATCAACATTTGCCCAATCTTTTCGTCAGGATGAGCCAGAAGATATCGTTCATCGAGATTGAATACAACTTTTAATAAATACATGACAGCTTTGGTGAAGCCCATTAGTCCAAAAGCATCCAGAAGTCCACACAATTCGTCCTTCATGGCACAGACATCATCGTTCTTGATGAGGAAATAATAGTCCATGATCTGCCTGAATCCAATCCCCTCATCAAAGAAATGATGACGGATATGTGCCATTTGGTAGATGACGTTAAACTTTGCTGTCGGTCTGCAGAAGCTGCCCTGTGGCAATTCTACCCGATTGCTGCATTGCTCTTTGGCTACTGCCTTTATCCATTTTTGGAATCGCCTGTTATAAAGTGGGTTATTCAAGAACATGGGAAAGAAATGTACCTCCACCATAATACCTTTGAATTTCGGATATTCCAAATGGTGATAAAGCATCTCTGTGTTAGGGAATTCCTTTTTAACATATTTGAAGATACGTCCCCTGTCAGCCATCGGCCAAAGATCAATGTCTCCAGGATTACGTTGTTCTGGTATTGGGTACAACATGGCATTTCCTTGTCCCTTCAAGACGCAATTTGGGAAACCATCCTTTTCAAATTGGCGCGTTATCTGAACAACAGCAGAATTTATTCTCTCATTCAATTCCTTGTTAACTCCTACCCGCGCATACCAGTTTCCTATGATAGTCATCGACGGTTTCTTTTCCTTGGACAGTTTGACCATGCCTGGATAAAGCACGCCAGTGATACACTGCTTTTCCGAGAAGTCATAGAGTTCTTCCCAATCTAGATCATCCAGATGGCTGAACTTGGTCAGCCTATCATCTAAAGCAAATCTGATAAACTCGAATATCGTCTCATTTCTCATCGTCAACCTCAATCAAATGGATTTTTGTAAATTCCCAAAAGCTGCTTCCCGAAATACCAAAAGAATTTCATGTCATCGATGAAATAACGTTTGAACAGCCTTCTGGGCTCCTTACAGAATCGGTAGAACCATTCCAGACACAACTTTTGCCATATCTTTGGGGCCCGTTTCACGTTGCCAGCCTCAAAATCAATCGTCGCCCCCAACGCCATCCAGATTTTCACTTCCGGCAATAATGACTTGTGGGCATCTATCCATTTCTCCTGTTTAGGGCAACCCACACAGACGGGTACCACGTTAGCGCCCGACTCCCGGATCATCTGAACAATCTGATTGTTCTCTTCCGGCTTCTTCTCAAACCCGAATGATGGAGAGAAAGCCCCCACCACGATCTGCCGGCCAACCTTCCGATTGATGTTGTCCATGGCTTTTAGGGCCACGTCACCCATGCCTCCCAACAAGAATATCCGACAATCCGGATTGTCCTTGTGATGCATATAAAAGGCCGGAAAGAAGCTGCTTCCGGGGATTGCCTGAGGAAGTGGTTTCGGAAGCAGCCGCGCAAACAAATACAGCAGCCGGCTGTCGCAGATGACCCACTCGGTCTGCTTGTAAAGTTCATACAGTTCACGGTCTTCCTGTAACTTCACCAGATGGTCTATATTGGGAGTCACCACGACACCTTGCCGCAGTTCTTCCAGCAACTCCTCTTGGGTTGCTGCCACCACCTCTGAATTCAGTATCCTAATCTTTTCCACTTCAAGCTGCAAAGGTACTCATTTTTTCCCTAACTGCCAAATTATTCTCTCCCAATCTTGTCTTTTCTATCCAATTCTTGACCCTCTTCACGAGAATGCTGCCAATCACGGCGGTTCATCCAGTATGATGTGTTCGAATTGTGTCAGAAAACGGTTGAACTGTTCTGGTCGTTCGCGATGGAAGACACAGAGAATCCTGGCGACCATCTCGAACTCGATGGATTTTAGTTCACCTTTTTCAGACTGTTCAGACGAGTAGAGCCAATCTGACACTCCCGGCGCACATACGCCGTCTTCAGGCCAGTATCCTTCATAAAGTCGGACACGGCCAAACCCAGCAGACTTGTCTTCACTGGGCTCGCATACTGTTTTGATGCCATTTGTAAATGAATTTTGTTAAAGTATTTAAAAGCGGTTACCGATATGTCGGTAACGAAATTTGCATATTCCTAATGATATAGATAAATTTGTCACACAGATATTTCTTAAACTTAAACATTATGTCAGAAAAAGTAACAAGTATCCATCAGGAGCAGGCGCCCATTGATGAGACCGTGCCCAAAGACGACGCCTTCAGCTTAGTAAGGAGCAGTCAGGCGAAGTTATGCCAGGCAGCGAAAACTGCAGCAGCCAACAGGAAACTCACGCCACGCGAAGAACTGCTTCAGTATCGTTTGACGCCAGAGACCGTACTGCCACCCCTTGAATTCCTGTTCAAGATGAACGGCACAGAGTGTTTTCCGCTCTCCGAACTCGTGGCCAACACGGGTAAGGCGAAGAGCGGCAAAACGCTCTTTCTCTCTATCGTCATGGCGTGTTGTTTGAAGAAGAATGTGCTCGGGTTAGAGCGCATCCGCGAAACGCCTATCCGTGTGCTGTGGTACGATACTGAGCAGTCCGCTCAGTCCACCCAAAACATCCTCGTCCACCGCATCATTCCTCTTTCACATCAAGAATTAGAGAATTCGAGAATTAATAATTCAACATCTAAAGACTCGGAAGACTCTAAAGAGGCTGCTATTAATGACAATTCGTGTTCAATTAATGGCAATTCGTGTTCAGAAGAAAAAGATCTTTCTGCGGTTTCTGCTATTTCGGAACCTTCTCTTAATGATCAATTCTTTGTATTCAACGTCCGTGGTATTGGTTGGGAGAAGCGGCGCGAACTATTGACTGTCGCCATCAGCGAGATACAGCCCGACCTCGTGATAGTCGATGGTGTCAAGGACTTGATCACCGACATCAACGATGGCACACAGGCCACGATGGTGGTAGAGGATCAGATGGGCCTTGCCCAAACCTATAACTGTTGCATCGTTGATGTGCTCCATCAGAACAAGAGCGACACCGACCGCAACATGCGTGGCTGGATTGGTACCGAGCTCACCAACAAAGCCTTCGAGGCGTGGGCGTGCTCCATCGTGCCTAATACCGAGACCTTCAAGGTAGAGCATGTTATGTCGCGCATGAGGCGATGCCAGGAGAATCTCTATTACCAGTTCGACGACGCAGCCCTGCCTGTCACCTGCGAGAAACCCGACGAACAGCCTCGCGAGCCTAACGGTCGCTTTGCTTCAAAGAAGAAGCCTGAGGAGCAGGAGGCCAAGCCCTCGTTTAAGGTTGACTGGGGCAAGCTGAACCGTGATTATATCCTAAAGAACGACATCGAGGAGCCATTGCCCCCCGAAGAGATTCCGTGGGATCTGGCGAAGCTCTTCACCGATGCCATGGAGGGTTGCTCGTTCAAGCGTTTCAACCAGCTCATGGCTATTGCCATGCATATATCAGGCATCGAGGACAACAAGTACTATTACTATTTGCTCAATCGTGCCAAGGAGCAGCATATCATTGCCCCCGGCAAGGATGGCTACAACCAGCAGGGTTTCTTCTTCAATTCCGTTGAGCAGCGTCAGCGCATCCAGGCGTATGAGGAGGAGCAGCGTCGCAAGGCCATGGAGCCTGTGCAGTCATCACTTCCATTCCCTGAGACCGACAATAATGATGCTCCACCCTACTAGGCAGCCCCCTATATATCGCCCTTTTTTATTATTAAATAAAAAGGGCTCTGTATATATATAGGGGCTACGCCTACCCCGCCGCAAATTCGTGTAATTCGTTGTCTTAAAATGAAGTTATCGGAGTTGTTATCTCGTTGGACATTCAAGTCAATTGGCCGTGAAGTCGGCCTCGACGTTCAGATGGTCGAAGGTCACCTGGTGTGTACACCACTTGACCCTGACGACCCTCGCTACTCCATGGACTTCGTGATGCCCTCTATGAAGATGATCTCCGCCTGTCGTGCCGACGACTTCGACTTCTTCCAGCCCTTTATCGCTGCCGGTAAACTCACTGTCGAAGACATGCACCATGCAGCGCAGCGTTATCACCTCGGCAAGACCAAGAGCGGCCAACCCATGTACTGGATGATCGACGACATGCTTCAGCCCCTCGATGCCCATATCGGTCAAGGCACCTGGATCTCCCAGCTCCTGAAGAAGCGCGAACCTCTCCTCAACTCCTGGCAAGTGCATCATTGCCTCTTCGGTCTGCATTTATTATGTTCCGAAAAACCTATCTGCGTGGTTGAGAGTGAAGAAGCAGCCGTGGTCTTGTCTGAGCTCTTTCCTGAGAGTATCTGGATGGCCTATTGCACTGTCCCTCATTTAGACATCGAACTGTTCGAGCCCCTTCAGGGGCACACAGTCAACATCTATCCCTGCACAGACCCCTGCATGACTAATCTCCTCTTCTTCGAAGCACTCCGTGAGTCCGTCTGCAAGCACTACGACATCACCATCTCTGTCGACCGCACACTCGAACACAATGCATCCGACGATCAGAAGTCCCGCTGCATCGATCTCCTCGACTTCCTCCGCGAATCCCTATCGTGATAATTCGTGTTCAATTCGTGGTAATTCGTGTTTAACTACAACTCAAATTTGTGTTTTATGTTCAAAATCAAATCCTACGGTAAATCAGAATTCGCCTGGCTGATGTTCCCTAAGATGAAGGATCCCAGTTCAGCCCAGGACAAGCTCCTTCGTTGGATCAAGAAAGACCCTCGCTTTCATAAGCGGCTCTTACGCCTTGCCAACACCAAGGATGACAACAACTACAGTAAAGAACAGATTCAGCTCATCATCGACAAATTCGGCGAGCCCGGAGAGTATGATGACTACTAATTCCGGTTTTTGCCGTCACCTGCCGCCATTTGCCGTGTTCTGCCGTTATCTGCCGTCAGTGAGGCTTTCCGAATGTTGTACCTTTGTATCGTCAATGCAAGGCCGGATTTACCGGTACGTGTACCCGGAATTACTCCTACGTGCACTATGAAGTTTTCCTACGTGTACCCGTAAAATCCCCTCGCAGCGACAGTGAGTTAATTTTCCATTTTCAATTATCAATTATCAATTTTTAAGCTATGGCTCTTAAAGTAAAAGCAAAAGAAAAGCTGCAGAAGATTGGCAAGTACGTCGGCGAGTACCGCTACGTCATGATGCCCGAGATCTACTCAGCCCTCAACCAGGAGAAGGTCATCCGCGAGGCCGCCCTCCGCAGTGGCGTCAGCCAGGGCGTGATGCAGGCCTGCTGGGATGCCGCTGGCGAAGTCATCAAGGCTTGGGCCACCGAAGGCCACTCCGTCGCCCTCCCCGGTCTCGGCACCATGCGCTTCGGCCTCCGCGCCAAGTCGTGTGCCACGGTCAACGATGTCAAGACATCACTCATTAAGACTCGTCGCATCATCTTCACACCTAATGTCGAGCTGAAGGACGAGCTGAAGAACACCGCCATCCAGATCACCTGCTACGACCGCAATGGTGAGGAAGTCAAGCGTGTCACCTCGTCCGATCCCGCAGTCATTGAGGATCCTGAACAGGACAACGGTTCTTCGGAGGGTGAAGGTGGATCTACGGAGAATGGATCTACGGAGAACGGAGATTCAAACTCCGGCTCTAACAGCGGCAGCGTGACTCCGAGCGTATCTGCTCCTTCGTTCGCGGGTAACACGCAGTTCGAGGAGAGTACCCAGGTGACCATCACCGGTCCGAGCGGTTCTGAGATCCACTACACCGTGGATGGCTCTACGCCTACCGCTGAGAGTCCCGTGTACAGTGAGGCCCTGACCTTCACCGAGACTACTACCCTGAAGGCCATCGCCATCAAGGACGGCCAAAGCAGCTCTGTCACCACCCGCACCTACACCAAGTCTGACGGCAACGGCAGCGGTGAAGACGAAATGGATCAAAACTAATGTAGCAGCGAGAGCAATGACAAGCGATGGAGCAGCGAGCGGAGAGCAGAGCTTGCTCTAGCTATCCCGAGTCGCGACAGAGTTCGAGGAACTCAACTCGTTTAATCATTGCCGAGTCGCGCCCATTAGTCGACCGAAGGTCAACTGGCAACGCCTAGTTAAGTAAGATGTCTGAGGGAAGATGTAAGATGTATCCGGGGCAAAGCGATTCCAAACCCTGTGGGAACACTGGATCAATTCTCAATTATCAATTATCAATTGGAATGAACGCAGCCTGTTCATCTGCATCTCCCTCTTCTCTACGCGCCAGCCGATAAATGACTCATCGCGTGTCCCGCGATACCAAAACCCAAAACTTTTTGGCGGTTTCCGCAAAAAGTATTTTAAGCCCCTGCCCTGGAGAGGGCTGAGGGGTTTGGGGAGAAGGTTGAAGCCCATTCTTATGAAGAAGGGGTTGGGGTTGATGGAAGTTTTGCAGGTCTCCCTGCATTAAAGCCGTCCCTCTCTGGGACTCTAAACTTTTGGTTCGTTTTCTCTGATTTCTAAGTAAAAACCAAGAGAATGCCTGTTAATTAATTTTAAAGAGCATTATTTTTTTGTTTTTTGAGGATAAATCCACAGT
>JAEEGK010023852.1_pt1 | contig 12729 bp, 4 predicted proteins | sample 8958771 | NCBI WGS metagenome assembly JAEEGK01 (sample SAMN16246547, study PRJNA631951) | gut metagenome | biome: gut microbiome; feature: rumen; material: SC-attached | host: Bos | place: Iran: Karaj | collected 2018-10 | reverse complement strand
ATAATAATTTATTAAATAATTCTTTATATTTGAAATGTGCACCGAATTCATAATAATTTTTTTTATTATCATTATTATAAAAAATTCCTTTATAATTTTTTTCCATGTTTTTATTATTATATTAAATTTTTATATTTTATTTTATTAATAATTTATTTTTAATATATTTTTTTTAATATGAATTTTTATTTTATAACAAACATAAAAAATAATATCTATTATAAATTATAATTCATATAAATAAATAAATTATTAAAATTTTTTTTTTTTTTTTTTCAATTCATTTTTAAAATATTCTTTTCAATATTTTCAGTTAATTTTCTTTTGAAATTTAAAGATATTATTGATAAAATAGGTTTTTAAGATAGAAAGAAGAAATATGTAAGAAACATTAATTAAAAATATATTTAAATAATATTTTATTGAAATATCAAACAATAAAAAAATAAATTTATATTTATAAATTTAAATTAAATAATTTAAAATCTAATGGCAATAAATGACCCATCATTAACAAATGAATTAAGAAAATTAAGAAAGGAAAATACTGATCTAAAACTTAAAAATGAGCAATTAGAAAGAAAAGAAATGGTTTATGCTCAAAAATTTATGAGAGCTAAAACAATGATAAATAACACAGAAAATAATAATCAAAATGAAGATAGAGAAATTAATGATTTAATTAATAAATATAATTCAAAAAATGATGAATTAAATGCAAAATTATTAGTCATAACTGAAAAATTAAATACTTTTTTAAATGATAAAAATATGTTACAAAATGAGAAAGAAGAAAGTTTAATGTACAAAAAAAAATATGAAGAAACTTTAACTAAATTTAATGAACTTCAAACTAAATATAATAAAATGATTGAAATAAATGAAAATAAAAAGAAAAACCATATTATAACAATCATAGATAGATTTTCTATTAATTCAGTTAATAAAAATTTAAAGAATCAAAGTATAATATCAAATGATTTGAATTATAATATAAATCAAATAAATAGAAACTTAAAAAATGAAATAATGTATGAAATAAAGGAAGTATTGGGAAATCATAATATTTATTATCCAAATAGAAGTTTAAATAGTTCTGTAAACAGCAATTTCAGTAATTTAACATCAAGTCAAAATCAATCAATTGATTCTTCAAATAGTTATAATTTAAATTTTGGAGATAAAATTAAAGCTTTTGATAAAATGGCAATAAAAATAGAAAATGACTTAAAAGAAAATAATATTGAAATAGATTACTTTGATTACAATATAGATTTATCAGATCTATTAAAAGAAGAAAATATAAAATCAAAAAATGAAATTGAAATTAATTTCAGTAAAAAATATAATGATGAAAATATTAAACAATTTATTAATAAGAAAAAAGATATATTAATACCAATTTCATGTATTACAAATGGGAAAAGTCAAAATTCATATAAAGGTTTTTGCAAAGTTTTAAATTCTTTGATTACTTATGCGGATAATTATTTAAATGTCAAAACAGATTTTTTCACATTAAATAGTAAAAATGAAAAAATTCCTTCATTTTCAAAAGATAAAGTAAATCAATTAAATATTAAGTTATCTTCTTTAGATATTCAAAATCCTTTAAAATTAATTACTTATTCAGGTGATAATCAATTAATTTTTGATTATTTAACAATAAATTATCTTTCAATTTGTGTTATTTCTCTTTTATCAAAATCAAATATAAATCTATTAAACAAAATAATATTTAATGAAAATAAAAATCATTCTTATCCTTTAATAATTATCCATAATTTAAATAATTTTTCAAAAAAATTAGATGTAGAATATTATATTAATCATTATTTACTTAAATGGATAAATGGAAAAGAATCTGAAATTAAAAAAACTTATATGTTAACAATGAAAGATTTATGTGAAGGAAAAGTTCAAGGCCAATCAAAAAATTATTGGTATTATCATCAAAAAACTAAAAATTATGAGAATATAATTCATTTAATATATACTAAAAATAAAACAGAATCAGGTGAATATTATAACTATACAACAATTCAATTTTTATATTCTTTTATTAAAGAAAAAGGAAATTTGATTTTAAAAAATAATACTTTAACTCTTGATAAAAATATTCTAAATTATTTCAAAGAAAATTTCACTAAAAATAAGGATTTAGATAAAAATGGATATTTAGAAACTTTTTCAAAGATACCAGAATATTCTTATATGATAAAATATCAAGGAAGTGTTCTTTTAGTAATAATTGATATATGTGATTTAATTGATGATTTAAATATTAATATTGAAATTCAAGATAAAAATCATTACTTTTCTATTACTGGAGAAAGAGTTTTAAAAGAAATTGTTATTAATCAAAATAATCAAACTGCTTTTAATAATAGATGGAATGGTAATTTTTCTTTAAACTTTAATATTCCTTCAATATTATTAAAAAAAGTTAATTTCAGTATTAAATATCAATCAATTTTTTATAGGGATGGAAGTATATTCATTCAATTCGGAAGAGCAAAATAAAAAGAATAAATTATAAATATTTTAATATATATATTTCTGGCGGTATAAATAAAAATATAATATTGAAAAAAAGAAAAAAAATCGAAATAATAATATAATATAAAAAATTTTAACTAAAATAAAAAACTTTTGTTAAATTAAAAAAAATATAAACATTAATCATCATAATAAATTAATTTAATATTATGCATTTTATCATATTCTTCTTTAATAATACTTGCCATTTCTTCTACATCTTTAAATTTATTATAATTAAATTTAATGACAGGAATAACTTGGCTTATTTCTGCTAAGAATTCTTCATAAGCATTATATAACTTAGTTAAATATTCAACACTAATACCAGTTTCACATCCTCTAGCTCTTAATTTAATTCTTCTTAAAGCTTCTTCAGGTGAAACATCTAAATGAATAATAAGTGTATTTTCTTTCATAAAATTACTCATATTTTTAAATAAATTTAAATAAGTTAAATATTCTCTTTTTTCCATATTTCCATCTTCATAAAGAACTTTAGCAAAAATAGAATCTTCATATAAAGTTCTATCTTGAATTCCTCCAGTTCCATTCCATAATATTTGTTGATGTTGTCTAAATCTTACATTTAATAAATATATTTGAAAAGAAAAAGAATATGTTTTCATATCTGCATAAAAATCAGTTAAATATTCATTTTCTATTATTGGCTCATAATACACTGGTAAATTCATTACTTTTCCTAAAGCTGTTGCTAAAGTAGTTTTCCCTGCTCCTATTATTCCACTTATTCCTATAAATATATCTTTTCTTGCTAATATATTTTTTAATGTAATAGTTTCTATTTTTGGAGAATCTTCTTTTTCTCTTTTTGGACTCTTTTCAGGAGTTGTTGCTGTTTGATTTGATGACATTTTTTTTTTTTTGAATTTTTGAAATTTTTTATTAGGTTTTTAAAATTTATTGCTTTTTCTTGGCGGGATAAATTTTATTAATTTTTGTAAATTGGGTTTTTATATTTTTTAAGTGTATTTTGTGCTTTTTTTATATTTTTTGTGATTTTAGCTTATATTATATTTTTCTTTTTTTAATAACTTTTATATAAGATTTATATATCACATTAATCTATAACTTTTATTTTCTTATTAAATAACAATTAGATTTTTATTCTATTAACATTTGTTGAATATATTCTACTACACCTTTAGATTTCAATTATAAATTTTTATCAATAAATTCATAAAATATCTATACTTAAAATTATGATAATAAAATTAGAATAATGTAAAATTATAGTATTGAAAAATCAATAAAAGTTTAAAATTGAAAAAGATGATTACTCAATAAAAAATTATATTCATAAAAATTAAATTTAAATTATTTATGGTTAAATTTAAAAAATAATTTTTAATAATTAAATTAAATTTAATTTACAATTGAATATAAAAATAAAAAATTAAATGTCTTTTAAACTTTCATCACGGCATCGTAGGTATTATAAAGACCTAAAAATTAAATAATAAAAAAGGGTTCCAATATTTTAATACTATTCTCTAATTTGAGGGTCACTTTTTTTTTATATTTAGAATAAAATAAAATGATATTCTAAACCTAAATATGATACTTTTTACACAAAATATCAAAAGCAATAATTCAGAAAATTCCAATTATTTTAAAGAATACATTGTTATTAAACTATCATTTTAGAATTTTGATAAACTTTGATGAAGATTTAATAACAACACATTTCCAAAATTTTTTGTTGTTTCTATTAGAAAAAATAATATAAAATGTAATGGCTTTTATTATGGACTTTTTGAGTTATGTAATAATTAATCTATTGTTTATATTATATAAAATCTAATTTAAATATACTATTTATATTATTAAGTTAATGATAATGAAAAATTAAGACTATAAATGATTATTATTTTTATAAATAACAATGGAAATATATTATAAGTGTTATTGCAGATAAAGGACAATAACACAAAAATATGGAAACAAAGAATTAATGCATAATAAATTAAAACCAAATCCAAAATAAAAAAATACAGGAAAATAAATTGATAAAAATAAAAAAATAAAAAATACAACATTTGTAAGTGATAAACTTATAAATAAAAGAAAAGGTGAATGATTTAAAAGAATAAATAATTCAATATTAATCAAATTACTTCATTCTTCAGAAAAGATGGTGAAAATATATATAATTTAGGAAAAGAAAATAATAATAATAAAAGTATAATGTAAAATAATAAGATATTACAAATTATTCATCATTAACATACAGAACAAATATGTTGGAGATTTGAATGAAATTGATGATATAATATTAGATTTAAGAGAAGAAAATGATTACAATACATTTCCAGATGTTTTTATTTCAAGAGATAAATTTTTACCTGAATTACTTTCAATGAAAAATAAAGATATAAAAATGATTATCACGCATCATTTCGATGAAAGAAATGGAATTGTTATGCTAATTTATTATATCAAAAAGGATTTAATAATTTTTTTTAATTTCATGAGGTAATGAAGATTTTCAAAATATTTATCCTGAATATTTAGAAGGAAGTTATAATGATAAATTTATTAATTTGAAAATTCAAAGAAATAAAAACAAAGAATTATTGAAGAAAAAAGAATTGGAGGGAAAATAACTTGGATATGAAAAATAAAAATAATATTGATAAATAGTTAATTTGAAAAATAATTATAAATAAATTATTTTGATTAATTAATGATTTAAAATAATTTATTTTTTTTGTTTCAAATATTCAAATTTAATGTCTAAAAAAGATTTATACTTAAAGTAAAAATTAATATTGAATATTATAAAGTAAAATTGAGTATGATTTTAATAAAAGAAGATTAAAATAAACAATTAAACTAATGATCTATATAAAATTTGAGTAAAATAATTACTTTTTTTTTTAAATATTATTATTTTAAAATATTTATTTTCATTTAATTAGGAAAAAATGGACAAAGGAAGTATAGGAGATGAATTATCAGGAGTATCAGTAAACAGTTTTTACATTCCATCTCATAAATCAGAAAATTTTTCAAATATAATTCAAATATTAAAAAGTGATTTACTTACTATTCAAGATATGATAGATTCAATAGGAGATATTCCCATGAATCAATTAGAATCAAAAAATCCAAAACTTTTTGAAATAGAAGAAACTAGAAATATAAATGGATTCATTGATAAAATAATAGAACAAAGTCAAAATATTGAAAAAATTTATGATATTTATGGAACCGAAGATCCAAATGATTGTATTCAAAAATTATATTTAGAAAGTAGTTTAAATGATTTACTTATTAAAAAAACTTGTGATTATTTCACTTTAATAAAGTTAAAACATTATAATGATGATACATATCAAGATAGTTTATCTAAAATTATTAAAGATTTTACAAAAAAAATCCCATATAATGATACATTAAAAAAGCGTAAAATTACAGATCAAAGTGATTTATCAAATAATGATGAAATAAGTAAAATAAAAGAAAAATATGAAAATGAAATATATGATTTAAAAGAGAAATTAAGAAAAGAGTCATTACATTTATCATCAAATGAAAATAATAATCCTAGAAATGAAGATAATATTCTTTTACAAGAAGAAAGTAAAATAAAATCACTTCATGATATTTTATCAAAAGGAAAATTAATATATTTAGATACCTTAAATACTAATAAAGAAAGACATCAAGGTGTTTTAGCTTTTGCTAGACAAACAGAAGATCTTACTGGAATTTTTGCAATAAATTTAAAAGATGAAGAAACAAATTTCATGTTAGATTTTTCAAATTTATTTGGAATGAATCGTGAAGAAAGTGAAAAAGCAAATTTTAATACTATATGTTATATAGAAGATTGGTTAACTGATGGAAGAGGAGATTTTTATTTTATGAGAGAATTAGTCAATGAACATTTAACTAGGAAACTTCCTCCTTTTTCATTAATATGTTTTAGTTTTTCTATTGTACCATTCAATGAAGAAAATTATAAAAATACAATGGATAAAAGTAATGCAAGAATGATAACAGAAATAAGAATGAATCCTAAAAATTATTTAGATTCATTTCAATTAAGTAATCAATTAAAAGAAATTTTAGAAAAAAGAATGTCAATAGAAGAATTTGCGAAATGGTATTATTATACAGTGACTTTATTAACAAAATATAATGTAACATTTTATGAATATATAAAAAAAATAGAATTTATTCAAGAAAATGAAAAAAGTAATTTATTCTTTAAATATATATCTGAAATATTTAAAATGAAATCAGATTTGCAAAACACTCCAAATTATAATTTAATAGAAGAAGCAGAAAATATATTAAGAGGATGTGACTTAGGTCCAATATGTGTAATAACACCAGAAATAGGAAGATGGAGTACCGTAGGTGGACTTGGAGTAATGGTAGATGAATTAAGTCAAGGTTTATCAAATTTAGGACAAGATTTAATTATCATAAGTCCATATTATGATAAAAATAGAAATGGAGAACATGATTATTTAGCAAATGATCCTTTTGATATTCATTATACTCAAAATATTAATGTAAAATTAGATGGTAATTATACTTTTGGTGTTCATTATGGTGTTGGTAATGGAGGAATTAAATATTATTTTCTACATAATTATGGAATTTTCCCTTATCCTTATGCAGATGGTTATGCACCTGAAATTTTAAGACGAACATGTCTCTTTGCAAAAGCATCACTTCAATTACTTTGCGACTTAGGAAAAATCCCAAATTTAATAGTAACAAATGATTGGTTTACAGGTTTAGTTCCAGCATATGCAAAATGTGGTCATTTTGGTAAAGTATTTAATGATACAACATTCTTTCATATTTGCCATAATTTAGAACAAGCATATGAAGGTAGAATATATCCATCACCTTGGGATGGGACATTAGATTATATTCATCAATTACCTGTTGATTTACTTGTAGATCCATTCTGGATGGAAACTGTAATTAATCCTTCGAGATGTGCTTTAATTATGTGTGATCAATGGGGAACTATTTCTCATTGTTATAAAAATGATCTTTTGAGAACTTCACCTTTGGCTCCTTTACTTAATAGGAAAAAAGAACCTTTTTCATTTCCAAATGGAATTTTTAAAGAAAGAAGATTGAGAACATTATTAACAAAAGCAGGTGATGATAGATTAGAATGTAAAAGATATATACAAAAAAAATATTTTAATTTTGAACATCCTGATTTATCAGTACCATTATATTCATTTGTAGGACGTTTAACACAGCAGAAGGGAGTAATGTTAATATTAGAATCAGTGGAAGAATTAATAAGAAGAACAAATGGTAGAATAAATATACTTTTGGGAGGAAGTGGTAATAAGCAAGATCCATATGTAGAACAATGTATAAATAAAATAAATTATTTAAAAGGAAGATATCCACGTTCATTTTGGGCAAACCCAAATGAATTTTTTACAGATGGTCCTAAAATAAATATGGGAAGTGATTTTGGATTAATACCTTCAATGTATGAACCTGGAGGAATTGTTCAACATGAATTTTTCATTGCTGGAACACCAGTAATTGTTTTTTGGACAGGAGGATTAAAAGATATTATTTCAGAATATAATTATTCTAATAGAAAAGGAAATGGTTTTGTTTTTGAAGAATATAGTACTACTGATTTTATTAATGCAGTATTAAGATCATTAGATATTTTTGGAAATAAAGAACATTATCAAAAAATAAGAAAAAATGCTTCTGAGAGTGTTATTGATATATCTGAAGTTTCATTAGCTTGGTGTAAAGAATTTTATCGTTTAAGAGGAAAAGTGTTTTTCAATGCAAAAGATATATTATATAGAGAAGAAAATTCTGAATTATCAATGTCAGTTTCAATGAGTGCAAGTTCAGAAGAAATAAATGAAGAAAGAGATAGAATTCAAAGAGCAAATGAATTTTTAGAAACAGTAGATGAGTATTTTATAAATAAATATATATTTAAAAAAGATGATGATGAATCATATTATGATGTGGAAAAAAATCCAAGTAATTTACCAGGTGTAGCTCCGATGTCTGTTGTAGTTGATGGAGCAATTAGAATTCCTATTACTTTTGCTTTTGATATTAATTATGGAGAAAAAAGAGCTAATTCTCTTCAAGTTTGTGGAAGCTTTGATAATTGGCAAGTCAGAAGACCTATGAATTTTGACCCTGTTAAAAGTCAGTGGACTGTTACTTTAAAAATTAAAAGAGGTAAATATTTTTATAAGTATATTAAAGATGGAGAATGGGTTGTTAATCCTAAAGAAGAAATTTTTGTAGAAGAAAATGGAATAGTTAATAATATTGTCAATATTTAATTTATATTTTCATTCTTGCTTTTTTCTTTGAGAAATTCAGAGCTTTGGGATTTTTTATATTTTAAAAGGGTTTTCTTTTTCTATTATTCATAATATTATTATTTATTTGTTTTGTCATTTTTATTTTATTTTAAAATAAAAAAAGATTTTATAACAATTATATTAAACTAGAATTCAAAAATATATATTATTCAAATATAAAGAAGAAGGATTTCTTCTTAATAAAATAGAATTTATTCTCTATGAAATAAGAGAATATCCATAATATAATATAAATTTTTGCTTTATTCATATATAATGAAATATATTTTATAGTAATATTATTTTGAAAAATAAATAAATGAATTGTAGAGTAATTAAAGATTTCCAATGAATGAATTTTTTAATTTTCTTCTTTATAAAATATATCATTTGTTTATTATATCTTGTTGAAAAAAAGAATTTAAAATCCATTTTTAGATTATTATACAATTAATCTTTCCTCAAAAAGACTATTAGATAAAAATAAAATAATATAGAATGAATTAAAAAAATTAATAGAATGAACATATACTTTAATTTAATATCTATTAATTATTACTAAAAAAATACTGATTCTAAAAATTATTCTTTTATTAAATTATGAATATAATTTAAGGTTTTATTTTAAATTTTTTCCTAAAAAATAACAAAGAATTTAATTCAATTTAATTTTTTTAGAAAATCCAATAAAATCCAAAAGAAAAATATTAATATTTGTTGAAAAATTTTTATGTATTTAAACTAAATGAAATTCTCATTAATTAATAAATAAATTTTTTTAAAAATAAATTTTTTATATTGAACTTATATTTAATAATTTTAAATTTATTTTTTTGTTGTAAAGTAACTCAAAAAAGAACCATTTAATTATCAGAGTAATTATAAAAATTCAAGGACCCTTGGTTAAAACATTAAATAAGAAAAATTTTCACTTTTGATAATAATAATTTAAAACTTACAATTCATTAAAAGATTAAAAAATCTAATTTTAATCAAATATTGAAGTCAATAAAAACAATGATTAGATAACTCAAGAAAACAATGAATTAAGGAAAAGATTAATGAATTATCAATTAAAATTTTCAAAATTATACTTTTAAATTTGAAATTCTTTTTATAGAAATGATATAAATTTAATTTCTGAATGGTAATTCTTTTAAAAATGATTTAATTTTTAAAGTTTAAAATTTTTAATTGTTATGATAAAAATAAAAATAATAAATCATTTTAAAAATTCATAAAGATGCAAAAAACGAAGAAATAATGAAAATTGATTAAGATGAAAATTTTATTAAAATCTTCTTTAATAACTATAGTTAAAGAAAATTAATAAATGTTATTCTTTATTAATAGTTTGTAATTTTTATGAAAAAAACAAATAATTATTAGATTAAAGTGATTGGATCGCGGTTAAAAATTATGAATATTTAAATTTCTTTAAATCTTTAATAAAAAATTTGGATTTTTAAAATTTATACTTTTATAATAAATTATATTATTTATTTTTTAATGAATTGATATAATTAAAATTATTATATTTTTCCTAATTGTTCAAAGAAAAAGGTTTTCTCTCAATCAATTTAAATGAAATTTGATTTTTAAGATAAATGGTTTCGAAACATTTCTTTTTAAAGTATAATAATAATATATATTAATATCATTAATAGATTAATTATTTCCTTTTTTAACAATTTTTTAATTGAAAAATATTCCTCATTACAATTAATCTTAATTCATTCTTGATTTTTTTTTAATTATATTATGAGACAAAGCAAATTAATTGATTTTAGATTGATTCAAGATATTTCATTAAAAAATACATTAAAATATGACCTAAAAGAAGGAATATGAATTAAAAGAGTGGAAAAGAAATATATAAATTTTTACAAAGTAACTCATAAAAGTCTAACCTAGTATTTTGGTTTTAAAAATTAATATAATTAGTTACTTTACTATTATTTTCAAAAAAGTATTTCATAGAATATGAATTACAAATTTTCATCCAACGAACATAATTTATAAAATTAATAAATTTCTGAATATTTTATAAATGATTTTATTTTAAACTATAGGTTAATTAGATAAATTCTGTAAGAAAATTAATCTTGATAATTTTTTAAAGTCACTTAAAATAATAAAAATATTAAAATTAATTCTTTAAAACTTCAAATGGTAAATATTATATTACATTAATATTGAATACCAACTAATTATAATTTATATATAATACAATAAGTAGTGATTATTTATCCACATAAAAAAATCATAAAAAAATGAAATATTCAAAGTTTGAAATCAATTTAATTATGCTCCATTTTTACTATTCTGATATAATATTATTAAACTTGACTTTAATATTTTTGGAAGAATTAATTTTAGATAAAGTTTTTTTACTTTGTAATTTATTCCTAAATGCTTCCATTTCTTTATTAAAAGAATTATTATCTCCTTTTTTTTCTTTTTTTTTGTCAAGAATTTCCTGAAAATATTCAGAATAAAATAATTCTGGATTATTTAAATTAATTTGATTTCTTTCAATATTTTTATTAATTGTAGTGAGTAAATTTTTCTGTTTTTTTTTTTTTTGTGTATTCAACTTTGGTTGATTAAAATTTGTTGTTTGACTATTTAAAATTACATTTTGTGTATATTTTTTGAATTTTTTTCTTTGTAATCTATTAGAATCAATTTTCTTAACAAATTCATTTATTTTTTTATGTTTTGGTTCAAAATAGGAAATACTTCTTCTTTTATTTCTTATTTTTGGTTTTGTATCTTCTTCACTAGATGATTTCTTTGAAAACAATAAAATATAGTTTTCTTTTTCTTCATCTTCTTCTTTCTTTTCATTTTTTTTTTCTTTTTTTTCCAAAATATTTCTTATTTTCTCCCTTAATTTTAAATCTTTTGAATACTTATAATCACTTAATTCATTTAAATTTTCATATTCACTATGTAAAGAAAATGATATTTCGGTAGAAGAAATGGAATAATTAGAAAAATTTTTTTCTTTAGTTTTTATTAAATAATTTTTTTCTTTAGTTCTTGTTAAATAATTATTATTCTCAGTTAAAAAATCTAATTTAAAATCATATTGTATGTTATTTATTTCATTTTTTATTTTTTTATAATGTTTTTCATCATATATGACTTCATTAGGATAAATTTCTTGATTTATTTCATCTTCTCTGAAAGGAGTTAATTGTTTTTTATTTTTATCATAACTCTTCGAATCTGAATCATCATCACTATTTCTTGAAGAATTGAAATCATTTCCTTCTTCATCATCTTTTTCTTCATAAATAATATCTTTTTCACAATTTGAATCTTCCTCAGAACTTCCATAAAATTTTTTTTTATCATAATTATTATTATCTTTATATATATCACTATTGTTTAAATTCTTTTGGTTATTATTTTTTTTATTCAAAGGTGATAATGTTAAACCTTTTTTCATTATAGATCTTTTTTTTTTCAATTCACTGTGGACAGAATCAATATCATAATTTGAATCAGTAAATGATGGAATTGATTTTAATTCTCCATTTGATTCATTTTGATATGAAATTAAAGAATATAAATCTTCATCTTCGTTGAATGACTGTTTATTATATATTAATCCATGATTATTTTGAAAAATTTTTATTATTTTATTCATTAATCTTCTTATTTGTTCATAATTAAAAAGAGATTTTTGATTTATTTTTTTCCATATTAAAGGATAACTTGTTGAAATTTCTATTGCTGCTGTTTTATGTAATAAAAATAATTCTGCTTTTTGGGTTTTAGTTCTTAAAATTAAAGGAGATCTTAAATTTAAAAACATTAATATATC
>JAEEGK010023849.1_pt1 | contig 12730 bp, 13 predicted proteins | sample 8958771 | NCBI WGS metagenome assembly JAEEGK01 (sample SAMN16246547, study PRJNA631951) | gut metagenome | biome: gut microbiome; feature: rumen; material: SC-attached | host: Bos | place: Iran: Karaj | collected 2018-10 | reverse complement strand
AAGAGTGAAGAATTTGCTACCGCGCGACTTGCATTTCCATCAACTCTGCCAGAGATTTTCTCTGACATTGCAAAATTATCACTTTTCCAGATGTCATTGGCGGGTTATGGCGGGCTCACAGGAAAGAAATTAGAAATCATGCGGAATATCCGTTACTTTCATCCATTTCCCGTCAAAGAAAGTCTTCAACTGGAGTTCCCGAACCATTTGCTGGTAGAGTGGCGAACTGTTGATGACCTTCTGATCCTGCAGGTCGCGGGGCAGGTCAATACAGTAGTCTTCGCAGACATACATCACCGCCTGAGGCGGCAACAGCCTGGCATGTGGGCTTACCCCCATCTCATCAAGAATACGCCGTCGAGTCGCCAAATAGCGTGAGAACGTCCTTTCCGACACCCCCGCCAGTTCCGCCAGCCTCTTCTTGCTTATAAACTTATGCTTATCATAAAAGTTGGTCATAATTTTTAGTTCTTTAATCTGTTCTTTCAGTCGCTACGCTTTGTGAAAGCGGCAAAGCCGAGCGCTTCTGTCTAAATATTAATGTTATTTTGTTATTATGTCTTTAATCTGTTCTTATGTCTTTAAATCGGTATTCTGTCAGAATTCACCGAGTTTGACGGCACATTACGGTGAGGATTCTGTAATAAAGTCCAAGATATCAATACATCGCTCTTTCTGCTCCTCAGAAGCATGCTCCTCAAGGAGACTCACCACCGACAGATCGATATCATAAAGCCTTCGGGCCTGGTCAGCCAGTTCGAGGAACGAGACATAAGTACAACCAGTAGGATCCGTATGAGGATAGATAGAAACAACACAGCCCTGCAGGGGTGCCAGCTTGTCGACCGTGAAGTTAGAAGGGTAGCTGTACGCCATCCAGATACATTCCGGGAACAACTCACTCAGCACCACCGCCGACCGCTCAGACTCCACAATCGCCACAGTGCAACAGTAGGGACTGACACAAATGTCCGCAACCTCTGGTTGCACAGAGGGGTCTGTCCCTAGTGTTGCACTCCTCAGTTGCATCCCGAAGAGGCAGTGTTTCGCAACGATATACCGACCGCATTCCGGATAGCGGCGTTTGAAGATCATCGACACCCAAGTATCCCCGATGCGACCATCACGAACGATGCCACGCTCATCGATCATCCAGAAGATAGGCTTGCCGTTCTTGCTCTTGCCAAGACGATAGCGTTCAGCCGCATGAGCCATCTGAGCCTCAGAGAGCCAGCCTTTCGCAACGACCTCCTGACAGAAGTCAGCGTCATCAGCCCGACAGAGTTCTACGAGCGACTTGCCAGCAGGCGGCAGCCCAAGCTCTTCAGAAAGAGCTTTGAAGGTGTTACAGAATACTTCGTTCCAGGTCATCGGCTCGCGCGTGATAATTAATTAATAATTAAATTTAATTTAGCCCCCTGTAAGGGGGCAAATATAATTAATTTCCCAATGGTCAAAACGGCAGCACTTGATCGCTTAGTTCCACCCACGTCTCGTTCTTCTCGGGATGGGTCAGTTTCTGGATGATCCCCTGACGGACGGCCTCCTCGATAGTGGCATAATAGACTTTCCGATCCGTAAAGCCACACTTCTTGAAGGCCACAGCCATAAGCTCGTTGAACGGGCGCTGCCTTCTGCCCTCCATGGCCTCGGTGAAGAGTCTGATGAGCGTATCGCAATCAGTCGAGATGGCTTCAGAGTCCTTCTTCGTCCAGCGTCCTAAGTCGTCGCGAGGCTGCTCCTGGAAACCGGAACATGTCGTGGGGAGTCCCTCCTCAGAGATGCGGTAGTAAAGCTTATGCTTCATCTTCTGCTTTCGGGAGTAAGTCTGGGTCACCTTGAAAGTGCCCGACTCCTCGATGATCTCACACTGGAACACCTCGAAGGCCTTGTTGGTCAGTTCGGTACCGATGCTGCCACGCATGTTGCGATCCTGCTCGCTCTTGTTCAGATGGAGCACACAGACGATACAGCAGTTCGTGTCCTTGGCCAGTTTCATAAGTTTCTCCATGATGACCGTCGCCTGCGCAGCATCGTTGATGTCAGTCATGAGATCCTTGATGCCGTCGATGATGGCAATATCAGGCTTGATGGTACGGATGGCCACATCCACCAATCTCTTGCGCTTCTCATACCCATGACCGCGCAGGTTGAACGAGTAGAACGTCGCGTCGTCGAACGCCTGGATCCCTGCCAGTGGCAGGATACGCTCTTTCTGAATCTCCTGGGTCGACTGCTGGCTCTGTTCTGTGTCAACCCACAGCACTTTCAGAGGCGCCTCACAGGTTCGTTCAAGCGACAGCACTTGCCGCTCTGTCGGAGGAGGGCAGTCAGGCTTTAAAGCCGCTGCCATAAGAATTGACAGGAAATACGTCTTTCCCGACTTGGCCTTACCGCAGTCAGCCACCAGTTCGCCCCGATAGAAACAGGGCACGTCGAACATCTCAAACAGTGGCATCATGGGTGGCAGATCCGTCTCAGGCGTAATCCGGTCTTCAAACAGTTCGTCGATCTCTTCCTGCGAGGGTTCAGACTCGCCCTCAGTAGCCGATCGTTTTCTCATAGGCAGACTGCCCTTGACGAGATTCAGAGCATGTTCTCTATCATCACCGTGCTCTGTGTTGCTATTACTTCTTAGCATGTGATAAAAGGATGTTTTAAGTTGTGAATATTGATCAGGGCAAAGATAGTCATAACGCCTCAAACGAAATCGAACCCGTCCGCCCTGCGGACACAATATAGTTTTATTAACAGTAATTTTCAATTCATTAAGTGATGAAGAACAGATTCGTTCTAAGCACGCTGTCATCCGCTCATGCGCTGGCAGTGAAAACGCTGAAGGAGGCCGACCGAGCCTTCTATCGCCAGCGTCGTATCATGGAGGATAGCTACAGTCTACCTCATGGTACCTTTCAGGGAATCTAAACCGGAGAAATCTCCGAGGACTTCGAGTTAAGAACCTCCCAGCTTCTGGCCATCTGGCGCGACATCCTCTCGCACTATCAGTCCCGCCCCGACATCCAGCAGCAATTAAAGAACGAGTTCATCAAAACCATCGAAAGAGAAATCACCCCTCCTCCCTGAGCCCCGCTCTCTATCGTTCGCTCCCGCCCATCTCCGTCATCTCCCTGTACCTTTAAAAACGAAAAATAAATAGAGAATAGTATAATACGGTGGGAAGTTGGAGCCACATGGCTTTAGCTTCTTCACCGCAGTGATGATTAGTGCAACATATAATCATTGCCCCAACAACATAGGTTCCCACCCCTATGAACTTATGTTCGAGAGTCTAAGAACAATAAATGAACTTTTGGAGCAGTGAGCGAAGTGCCAAGTTTGTTTGAGCAATGCCGAGTCGCGACAAAAGTGCATGGTAAACGTAGTTTAGCATGAACGTAATCAAAACCGCCATAGATGGCGTCCTGATAATCGAGCCCCGCATATTCGAAGATGCGCGTGGGTATTTCTTCGAGTCATTCTCTCAGCGGGAGTTTGATGAAAAGGTTGTTCCAATCCTTGACATACGGTAACCTTTATCCAGGACAATGAGAGTAAGTCTTCATACGGCGTGATGCGAGGCCTGCATTTTCAGCGTCCTCCCTATACTCAGAGCAAACTGGTGCGCTGTGTGAAAGGAGCCGTACTTGATGTTGCAGTGGATATTCGTAAGGGTAGCTCTACTTACGGTCAGCATGTGGAATGTCTGCTATGTGCCCATGACGAAGAAGGTGAGCGTATAGCCAGGGAATATGAAAACAAATCTCGTTCCAGTGCGATGAATTCTATCATCCTGAGGCAGATGGTGGCATCAGTATTCTGGATGAATTATTAGGCATTGACTTGCGAATACCGAAAGACAAGGCAATTCTGAGTGAGAAAGATACGAAGCATCCTATGTTGAAGGATTTCGATAGTCCATTCTATATAAATGAAAATTTGTACATGTAATTATGTTCAACCTAGATAAATTTATAGCAGATAGCGTTACCAAACGCCCTGTCAGTATGTTTGCAGCAGACATTGAGGCAAACAAAGGAACGCTATCAAAGGAAATAAAGGACAAGAAAGTCTGTGTAATCGGCGGTGCTGGCAGCATAGGCTCTAGCTTTATCAAAGCTGTTTTGCGTTTCGAACCCAAGAGCGTGGTGGTCGTCGACCTCAATGAGAACGGCTTGGCAGAGCTGGTACGCGATGTGCGCTCAACAAACGGCTTGTTTGTGCCCGATGAGTTCCGCTGCTATACGCTGAACTTCGCTGACCCTATCTTTGAACGCATATTCCGCGAGGAGAAGGGATTCGATATTGTCGCCAATTTCTCAGCTCACAAACATGTACGTAGCGAGAAAGACCGCTACAGTGTGCAGGCACTGATTGAGAACAACGATATTAAGGCAAAGAAACTGATGGACTTGCTGACGGTCTATCCGCCTAAGCATTTCTTCTGTGTAAGTACAGACAAGGCGGCCAATCCTGTGAATATCATGGGAGCCAGCAAACGCATCATGGAAGATTTGGTGATGGCATATAATAAGTATTTTAAAGTTTCCACAGCCCGCTTTGCTAATGTGGCCTTCAGTAATGGTTCTTTGCCCGATGGCTGGATTCACCGCTTGCAGAAGAAACAGCCTCTAGCAGCCCCAAGTGATGTGAAACGTTACTTCGTCTCCCCCGAGGAGAGCGGTCAGATTTGCATGCTGGCTTGTATCCTTGGAAAAGGAGGAGAAGTGTTCTTCCCGAAGTTGGGTGAAGATCAAATGCTGACGTTCTGTAGCATTTGCGATAAGTTTGTTACTGCCAATGGTCTTGAAAAAGATCCATGCAGCAGCGACGATGAAGCCAAACGCAAGGCTGCTGCACTGGGATGGGATGACAATAAGTATCCCACAGTATATTTCGGCTCGGATACAACAGGCGAAAAAGCCTACGAAGAGTTCTTTGTTCCTGGCGAGAAGATTGATATGCAACGTTTTGCTGCGCTGGGTGTGGTTGAGCAGACCACACGTCATGATATGGGCGAGGTGAACGGCTTCTTTGAGAAGCTGGAGAGTATCTTCGCGAGCGAAGATTTCACTAAGGCTCAGGTTGTCGAGGCCATCCGACAATTCTTGCCAAACTTCCAACATGAAGAAACTGGCAAGAATTTGGACCAGAAAATGTAATTCCGAACTTCGAACATGAAGTGATGCAAAGATAAGAATTGCGGCAGTATGTGGAAAGGTAAAAACCTCGATCAGAAGATGTAAAAAAATGTTAGCTATAATATTAAAGAAATAATGATTAACGTTGGAATTATCGGATGTGGCTTCGTGGGGGGAGCCTTGAAGGATTGGTTAGAACATAACAATCCTGAATGTAAGTTGTTTATTAGCGACCCATATAAGGGCTATAATGATGATCTGAGTAATATAGATATAGCATTTCTTCAGATTCATGTACCTACAGAAGACGATGGATCACAGGATTTGACGCTTATGAAGGAGTTGATTACCAATCTTCCTGATGTGCCAGTGTTCGTTCGTACTACTATTCTCCCAGGAACTAGCGATAGACTTTCTAAGGAGACTGGACATCAAGTGTGCTATATGCCAGAGTTTCTTACCGAACGCACCTTTATTGAGGATTTCAAGAAGCAGACGATGGTCTTTACTGGCGCTCACGAACTGCTTACCAAGATTTTTGTGGGCAAGAAGTTTACCGTTATGACGCCATTGGAGGCAGAGCTGACCAAGTACATGCATAACGTTTTTGGAGCTTATAAGGTTACATATTTCAATGCTTGCCGCGAATACTGTGAGCAGATGGGGGCCGATTGGCGCAAAGTGCATACCGGTGTTCTTCTTTCGGGATATATTAATGATACTCATACATACGTGCCTGGCCCTGACGGAAAATTTGGATATGGTGGTAAGTGCTTCCCAAAGGATGTTAACGCCTTTGCAAAGATGACAGAAGGGACACCTCTTGGAACGCTTTTGGAACATCTCCATGAGTTGAACGTTCATTTCAGAGGAGTTGAGGAACATATTTAATAATAGATTCCAAATATAAAATTATGGAATTCAAGAAGGTAACAGATTTCATACACGATCTATATGGAGCGCAAGACTTTGTGCCCCTAGCAGTACCAGTGTTCATAGGAAATGAAAAAAAATACCTCAACGAGTGTATTGAAACAACATTTGTTTCTTCAGTTGGTAAATTCGTTGATCGATTTGAAGAAGATACAGCCAAGTATACAGGATGTAAAAGAGCAGTTGTGTGTGTAAGCGGAACAAACGCGTTACATATGTCTTTGATGCTGGCTGGAGTAGAGCGTGATGATGAGGTTATGACACAAGCTCTTACTTTCATAGCAACATGTAATGCATTGAGTTATATTGGTGCTCATCCTGTCTTTATTGATGTTGATAAGGACACTATGGGATTATCACCAAAGGCAGTAAGAGAATGGTTGTTCAAATACGCAATTATAAAGAATGGTGAGTGTTTTAATACACACACAGGACGTAGAATAAAGGCTTGTGTGCCAATGCACACATTTGGCCATCCTGTCCATTTGGATGAGCTGGTAGAAGTGCTGAAAGAATATAACATTGAGTTGGTAGAAGATGCAGCAGAAAGTATTGGCTCATTATATAAGGGTAAGCATACTGGCACTTTCGGCAAAGTAGGTGCTTTGAGTTTCAATGGTAATAAAACCATAACTACTGGAGGCGGAGGCATGATGCTCTTTAATGATGAAGAATTAGGTGCTTATGCAAAGCATATCACCACCCAAGCCAAGATTCCTCATCGTTGGGAATTCCGACATGACCATATAGGATACAACTACCGAATGCCCAATATTAATGCAGCCCTTGGCTGTGCGCAGTTGGAGCATATCGAGGAATATGTAGCCTCAAAACGTGAAACTGCAAAAGCATATGAGGAATTCTTTGGGGATATTCCTGAAATAGAGTTCTTTGTTGACACGCCTGATACAAGAAGTAATTATTGGCTGAATGTGGTTATCCTCAAGGACAAAGATGCACAACTCAACTTCTTGGAATACACCAATGATCATGGAGTGATGACTCGTCCCATATGGGAATTGATGAATAGACTTCCTATGTTTGAGAAGTGCGAGAATGATGGTCTTATGAATACCATTTGGTTTGCAGAAAGGGTAGTAAATATTCCAAGCAGTGTGAGGTTATAACTTATACCAATGAGATATTACATTTTATTTTATTCTATTCTATCCTTATCGTTTTCTTCTTGCAATCTTGAAGAAAACTCTCATTATATTGATGAAGAAGCAGATTATAATACTCCTTATGTAGATACAAGTATATTTGAGAGTAATTATTCTAATATCTCATACACTACAATTCAGATTGGGTCACTACATTATAATGTTCTAAAATATAATGTTTTTCCCAAAGATTTGTCATTAAGACCTTATTTTAATTGGCCTATTCTTACAAGCACGAATCTTGGTACAGTTCTGGTGGCATGTACAAACCTCCAAAGATTTGGTACAGATTGTGAAATGGATATTGTTTTAGCTAGAAAAGAAAAAGAATCTGAAATATGGGAAATAAAGAAAATCTATCAAACTGATACAAAAAAGGGCAGAGTTATGTGTCCAGCATTTGTAATTGATAAAACAACGGGCAGAATTTATTTATTTGCAAATTATTTCAAAAAAATTTATGCTGAAGCTGAAGATCATACAACTGATGAAGTAGAACATGTATATAAATATTCAGATGATGATGGAAGAACATGGAGCATCGAATTTAGTTTAAAACATAGTTGGAACTCAATAATAGATAATTATAATAATGGTTTTAGTTTGTTTTCCAGTACTCAATCTGAGTCATCAGAATACAATTCACTTTGGTATAAGGATTATGGTAAATGCCCAAACTTACATATTACAAACGATAATTTAATATGCCTCACATGTGGTCCAAATGGCATATCACTTGATAATGGTATGCTTATAGTACCCTCATGTGTCATTATAGATAGAGTATGGCGTTCTGCTTTGATGATTCGCGAAAATGGAAAATGGCGTTATTCTCGCCCAACACCCAATCCAGGTGATAGTGAATGTACAGTTTATATAGATAATGAAAACCGAATAGTTTTAGATTGTAGAACAAAAACAACTCAAAGAAGAAAATATCTTTACAATATGAAAAGGGATGAATATACAGAAACTAATTCATCTATAATAGGTTCTTATGTGCAAGTGTCTGCTGAAATAATAAATGATGATGGTCTCTTTTATATGTGCTATCCAGAATCTCCTAACAACGAACGTAAGAATTTAACTTTTTACGGATCCAAGGATGGAATAAATTGGAAGAAAATCTTTTTAATTAACTCGAGTTCATCTTCTATTTATGGTTATTCTTCAATTACCCATAATAAAAACATGTTGATGATCAGCTATGAGACACCTGATGGTATTATTATGATGGATATTTCATCATGTAGAGATGCTATCAGACAAAACATTTTGAATGATTAAATATAATATCCACCTTGAATATGAAGAAGTTTTATCTTATTCTTTTTTATCTAATTATATCATCAACAATAAGAGCTCAATTATATTTTGGAGGGTCTGTTGGATTAGCCTTCGTAAAACAAAATGGTAATGATACTGAAACATTATTCAAGTTTGTTCCAGAAGTTGGTTATGTTATAAGTCAAGATTGGTCTGCAGGTTTAGCTTTTGGATACAAAAAGGGTTCGTGTTTGGTAGGTAAAGGCTATTATGAGCAGAATGTCAAATCGAAGGCCATAGGGGTACAACCTTATATTAGATTTACTCCATTACATGTTTCTATAGTTGATGTTTTTGTGGATGGATGTTTTACTTATGAAAGCATCATAGATGAAGGTACAAACATGAATGTTGGATTAAGACCAGGAATTTCTATAAGGCCAATTAAGCATTTGACTATAGTTTCACACATTGGCTTTCTGGGGGCAGAACTTTACAAGCCCAAAGATGGTGGGTCTAAAAATGGTATTGCAGGTCTTGATTTAGATGCTAGTAATTTAACATTAGGCTTGTTTTATAATTTTTGAATAAATTGAATATTTATTTGGTATTTGAGAATTGATTATATTTTATGATAGGAGGCGAGTTTCAAATTGCAGTAACTGATATTCTGAATGCTCAGAACCGGCATTTTGATGCGCCTGATGTATATGCTTATTCATCAGGCAGAGCAGCCTTATATCAGATACTTAAATATCTCAAGAAAGAAAAGGGAATAACTCATGTACTTCTGCCAGATTATCTTTGTAGCTCTGTTCTTGTTCCTATTAAGGATTTAAGGTTGGAGTATACTTTTTATCCGATTGATGGCCAATTAGAACTGATTGAATCAGAATTCTCCAAATTATATACAAAAGGCTCAGTTGTCCTACTGATTAATTACTTTGGATTAAAAGATCTTTCTAATCAGATTAAAACAATCAAGGGAATAGATGAAAATGCAATTATCATAGAGGACGATGTTCAGGCATACTATGAATTTAAGAAACCTCTTGATAGAGTCGACTTTAAATTTACCAGCCTTCGGAAGACATTTGCAGTGCCTGACGGTGGTTTGGTTAAAACCAAATATCATTTGCCAAAGGTCTCAACACCTAACACCTTTGGGCAGTATAAGGCAGCTGCTGCTTTGTTGAAATCCATGCGCGAGGGTAATTTCAACGACCAGATTTATTTGGAACTTTTTGAAAAGGGAGAGTCATTGATTGATAGTGAACAGGAATGTGGCATGAGTCAAATTGCGGAAAAACTATATTCTTTTATGAATGAGGATCATGTGAAGGTACGCAGATTAAATAATGCCCGCTATCTGATTGATGAATTGAAAAAGATTGGCATAGAACCTTTACTTCCTTTTAAAGAAGATTATGTACCTCTTTTTGTTCCTATCATAGTTAAGAATAGAGACAAAATACGTAAAACTATGTTCCAAAAGGAAATCTATTGTCCTGTTCACTGGCCATTGGATGGCATGGAGATTAAAAGAGGTGAGCAGATGGCAAGAGAAGAACTTTCACTGATTATAGACCAGCGCTATGGTCGTAGAGAGATGGATGAAATAATCTCTGTTTTAAAGGACACAATGAATGCATTATAAAGTTTGCATAGTAACCGCTGCGCGTTCTGAATATGGCTTATTGAAGTGGGTCATAGATGGCGTGTACCATGATAAGGAACTGGAACTACAATTGGTGGTGACAGGAGCGCATCTCTCAGAAGAGCATGGCTTGACCTATCGCTTTATCGAGGAGGATAGATACCCAATAACCGCCAAGGTGGATATGCAACTCTCTTCTGATGACAAGAAGAGTATTGTTCGTTCAATGGGTAAGTGTTCTGAGGGATTTGCTGAGTCGTTCGCTCAATTGCAACCTAATTTAGTCATGGTTTTGGGTGATCGATATGAACTTTTACCAATTGTCAGTGCAGCTTTGGTGATGGGAATACCAGTGGCTCACCTTTCTGGAGGAGATGTAACAGAGGGCGCTATTGATAATGAAGTGCGCAATGCAGTTTCGATGATGTCTGCCATTCATTTCCCTGGCGTAGAAAGTTCTGCAGAGAATCTTAGAAGGATGCTTGGGAAAGATGCTCCTATTTATACAGCAGGCGAACCAGGATTAGAAAGTTTTCTACGCTATGATTTGATGGATCGGGCAGAGTTGGCAGAGAGCCTCCAGTTGGATGTTAATAGGAAATGGTGTTTGGTAACCCTTCATCCTGAGACGAAATTAGGCCTTGATGCCAACATAAAGATGGTGAAAAACCTCTTTGCGGTGATGAGTCATACAGACGATGTGCAGTTTGTGATTAGTAAGGCCAATGCTGACTTTGGCGGCAAGCAGATTAATGATTTTTGGGATGAGGCAGTCAAACATGATGAATCTAAGTACAGACTCTTCACTTCATTAGGCCAAAGACGTTATCTTAGTTTTATGCGTCAGGCAGCCGGAGTCATTGGAAACTCATCCAGTGGCATCGTGGAAGCACCTTTCTTGGGAATTCCAGTTGTAAATATCGGTGATAGACAGAAAGGACGCCATCTTTGCAAGAACGTTATACAGTGTCGTAGAGATGTATCCAGTATTGAGGATGCATTTAGAAGAATGTTGGCACAGCCTAAGATTGTTGATACTTATTTTGGAGATGGCCATACATCGACTTTTGTGATAGAAAAGCTGAAGGCTTGGTTGAATACAAGAATTGCATGAATATAAAAATAGTAGAGCACTGGGATGAGGTGCTTGATACGTTCCTGCCAACAGAGCGTGACATCTATTTTAGAGAAGAATATGTTAGGCTCTATGAAACGGATAAAGAAAAGGCTGTATGCTGCATGCTAAACGATGGAGATCAAACGATGCTCTTTCCTTTTCTTAGTCGCACTTTTGACTATCAGGGACATACTTTGCATGATTTTGAGACTGCATACGGATATGGGGGGGCCATTTGGCATCAAACTGATGAAAAGTTTAAATCAGTAGCATTACAATTGATGGTAGATGAATTGAAACGACAGAATTATGTTGCTGGCTTTGTGCGCTTTCATCCACTGTTAGCTAATTATGATGGTTTTTCTGTAGGCAGACTCATTGAAGATAGAAAGACCATAGCCATTGATCTCTCATTAGAGGAGAATGAAATATGGATGCAGGAAATTCATACTAAGAATCGTAATGTCATCAAGAAGGGTGAAAAGAGTGGATTGACCTTTGTGGTAGATAATGACTATAAGTATCTTCCAGAGTTTATACGACTCTATGATGCCACGATGGATAAACTGGATGCAGCAGATTTTTATTATTTCAAACAGCAGTATTATGAGAAGTTTGTTAAAACATTACCCCATAGCTTCTTAGGCGTTGTATTATATGAGAATAGAGTGGTATCAGCCGCTATCTTTATGTATGAAGGTAGTTATGGGCATTATCATTTATCAGGAAGCGATGTTTCTGCACTGAAACTATCTCCAAATAACTATATGTTATGGAAAGCTGCTCTGGAACTGAAACGGCGAGGCGTAAAAGTGCTTCATTTGGGAGGTGGAACTACATCTGCTATAGATGACTCGTTGTTTTGTTTTAAGAGTCGTTTTTCAAACCATACTTATCAATTCTGTTTGGGTAAGTTGATATTTAATGAGCGACTCTATCATGATATCTGCTCGGATTGGGAGGCAAAGAATCCCGAGAAGGCAGAACATTATAAGCATTTTCTTTTGAAATACAAGTATTGAAATGAGTGTATATATCATAGCCGAAGCTGGCGTTAATCATAATGGTCGTTTAGATTTGGCTTTAAAACTTTGCGATGCAGCAAAAGAAGCAGGTGTTGATGCTGTAAAGTTCCAAACATGGAAAACGGAGAATATCGTGACAGCATCAGCCAGGCAAGCAGCCTATCAGACAGAAAATACTGGTGTAGAAGAAAGCCAGTATGATATGTTGAAGAAACTAGAGTTGAGCTATGCACACTTTGAAGAGATCCTGCATTATTGCAAGAAGATCGGTATTGATTTTCTATCTACTCCTGATGAGGAAGAAAGTCTGGAATTCTTGATGAATACGCTTCATCTGCCATTGGTAAAGATCGGTTCTGGAGAGGTGACGAACATACCTTATCTTAGAATTATAGCTTCCTACCATAAACCCGTCATTCTTTCAACGGGTA
>JAEEGK010023848.1_pt1 | contig 12730 bp, 10 predicted proteins | sample 8958771 | NCBI WGS metagenome assembly JAEEGK01 (sample SAMN16246547, study PRJNA631951) | gut metagenome | biome: gut microbiome; feature: rumen; material: SC-attached | host: Bos | place: Iran: Karaj | collected 2018-10 | reverse complement strand
AGAATACGCCGGAACAGACGGCTGAGCGCTTCCTCGAAGACCCCTTCCGTCCAGGCTACCGCATGGTGCGCACCTCAGACTTGGGTTATATGGACGAGAACGACAACCTGATACATTGCGGACGTACGGACAACATGTTCAAAATCAATGGTTTCCGTGTGGAACCTGGAGAGGTGGAGAACGTGGCAATAGCGTTCCCAGGCATCAGCAACTGTGCCTGCGTGAAGAAAGAACTGGACGGTGGCGATGCGCTCTGCTTGTTCTTCGAGGCTACCGAACAGATTGATACCGAGGCGTTCCGTTCGTTTATGGCTAAGAAGTTGGCCCACTATATGTTGCCAGAGTTCATCGTTCAACTCGACGAACTGCCACGCAATGCCCGTGGCAAGATTGACCGCAAGTCGATGCCCGACCCCAAGCGCACGACTGTTGCCCTGATGATTGCCCCCGTAACCTCTCAGGAGCAGACGTTGTTTGATATTGCAAAGGAGTATCTGAATACCGATCAGTTTGGCGTTACCGACAATCTCTTCACCCTGGGTATGACCTCCTTATTGGCCATGAAGATGGCTGCCGATGCAGTCCGCAAGGGTGTGATGGTGAAGGCTACCGACATTATCCGACTGAAGACCATCCGCAAGGTGCTCCAGGAGCAGATGACCATGATGCGATGGTTTGGCGACTACGACCCAACGAAAGAGACTGCCGTGTTCACTCATGGCATCAGCATCACCTCGAATATTCAGGAGAAGTTGAAGATTCTCTCCCGTCGTTACAACGTTTTCACCATTGAGCCTATTCACGAGCACTACCACTACATTTTCGAGGGTGAGCCGATGGAGGAGGTCATTGCTTTCTACTATGCCCTGATGGAGGTCTATATGCCTGCTGATGTGCGTATAGGCGTCTTTGCTGGTGTGTCCTACGGTGGTAAGATAGCCTATCTCATGGCCTGCAAACACTTTGAGAACAGCGGACAGAAAGCCGCTGTCATTCTGGGCGACTCGCTGCTTCAGGTTGGTCCTGCAATGGCTGCCATCTACAAGTCTGGAAAGATGGAGGAATACCGCAAGGCACACAATCTGCCACCCTTCGCTGAAGCCATGCGTGAGCGTATGTATGTGACGTTCGAAATTGACTTCTTTGGTGAGCATATGCCAGCCTACGACGGAAAGGTCATCCTGCTGCATGCCCTGAAGAAAAAGGCGCCCTTCGACAATTCAGCCCTCTGGAAAGCGAAGGCATCGTGCCTGCACATCATCCCTGTTGACTACACCCACGATGAGATTTGTGTGGACAATCCTAATACGCTGCCTTTCTGGGCAGAGGCTGTTGAACAGATAGAAAAATAAAAGAGCAAAAATGGAAACTTACATCCACAGATATATTGAAACAGCAGCGCAATATCCTGATCGCACTGCCGTCGTAGATTTCGATGGTCGTTATTCCTACAAGGAAATCGACCACGACAGCAACCTGCTGGCAAGACGCATCGTAGAACTCACGGGTGGTGCCAACGAGTATGTCGTCATTGTGTTGCCCAAGCGCGCGCTTTTCACCAAGAGTGTTCTTGCCGTCAATCGTGCTGGTTCGGCGTATGTGCCGCTGAGTGCAGACTATCCTGCCGACCGTATCGACTATATTATTAAGGAGTGCCAGCCTGCCGCTGTCATTACCACTCGTAAGATTTGGAAGGAGAAGACTGCCGACGGAGCAACATGTGCTGCTGAGAAACTCATCATGCTCGACGACATCGACTGGAAGGCTGATGCTGGCGAGTCGGTGAACCTCAGCACCATAGACCGCAGGGCCATGATGATCTATACCAGCGGTACGACAGGACGTCCCAAGGGCGTCATCCACTCTTTCAGTTCGCTGACCTACATGGCCAACCGCCATCAGTTGTTTGCCAAGTTGCCGTTATATTCCACGGCCATGATAGCCGACTACACGTTTATTGCAGCCTTCAGCGACAGCTTCGGTCCTTTGACGGTTGGTGGTACGATACACCTGATAGACGATAGCGTGCGTGCCGACCTGAACCGTCTGAACCAGTATATCACTGACAACCACATCATCCGCATGTTCATGGGCAGCCAGATGGGTGTCACCATGCTGAACATGTTTGACCTGACGCTGAGAGTCCTTATCTTGGGTGGTGAGAAGACCACCGGCATCCAGCCTGGTCGCATAGGCAACGTGAAGGTGATGAACACCTACGGCATGAGTGAGTTCACTCCTGTGGCAACCCACCAGATTCTCGACGGAGAGACGGCACCACCCATTGGCAAACCCTATACGGATGTGGAATGTTACATCCTCGATGCCGATGGCCAGCGCATCACGGAGCCAGGACAGGTGGGCGAACTCTATGTTTCTGGACCAATGATGTCGGTAGGCTATTTCGGTATGCCCGAACTCACTGCCGAGCGCTATCTTGACAACCCCTTCAAACCAGGTACCAAGATGTTCCGTACGGGCGATCGTGTGTCGCTGACGGAGGACGGTGAACTGATACATTGCGGACGTGCCGACAATATGTTCAAGTTGCGCGGTTTCCGCATTGAGCCTGGCGAGGTGGAGAATGTGGCCATGCAGTTCTCTGGCATGGGCAACTGTGCGTGCTTGAAGAAAGTGGTGAACGGTGAAGAGACGCTCTGCCTCTATTTTGAGGCGTCAGCGCCCATTGATACGGAGGCCCTCCACACGCATCTGTCATCGACGCTGGCTCACTACATGGTGCCCGACTTCCTCATTCAGTTGGACAAACTGCCACGCAATGCCCGTGGCAAGATTGACCGCAAGTCGATGCCTGACCCCGACCGAAAGACAGAGTTGCTGATGATAGCCCCCGAGAGCGACGACGAACGTACGCTCTTCACGATTGCTGCCAGTCTGCTGGGTAAGACGGAGTTTGGCGTTACCGACAACCTGTTTGCTGTGGGTATGTCGTCCATCATGGCCATGAAGATGGCTGCTGAAGCCCAGCGTCAAGGCATGGCGGTGAAGGGTGCCGACATCATCCGCCTGAAGACCATCCGCAACGTCATCCAGGAGAATATCCAGATGGTGCGCTTCTATCGCGAATACGACCCCGCGAAGGATACCGTTATCTTCATGCAAGGCATCATGGTAGCCAGCGACACCGTTAAGAAAATCGACCTGCTGGCCGAACGCTATAATGTGCTGGTGGTTGAGGCCATCCAGGAGCACTATCACTACGTCTTTGAAGAGGAGCCGATGGCTGAGGTCATCGAGTTGTACTATAGTCTGGCCGACTACTACATCCCCCGTGAGGCGCAAGTGCGGCTGGTTGTCGGCATGTCGTTTGGTGGCAAACTGGCGTGTCTGATGGCTGACAAGTGGCAAAAGGAGCATGGCCAGCAGCCTGCCGTCATCATGGGCGACACCGTGATGGTGGGTGTTCCGGCTATGGCACATGCCATCCTTAATGGTGAACTCGACAAATATATCGAAGAGAACCATCTGCCCAAGGAGGTGTTTAACGAGAGTTTCAAATATCGCATCACCATCGTTGCCCAACTGGAGAACCGAGGCTACAAGTTGCCTGCCTATCAGGGTAGGGTCATCATCATGCATGCCCAGATCAGTACCGGTGCCTATGAGGGCGACAATCTGGCACGCTGGCGACGTGTTGTTCCCCAACTCGAAGTGGTGGGTGTTGACTATCCGCACAACATCGTCTGCTGTGACTCGCCCGAGACCTTGCCGATATGGCAGAAACTGTTTAGTGAAATCAAATAAAAAACGATAACGATGAATAATCCTAAGATTACAATTATTGTCCCTGTCTATAATGCAGAGAAATATGTTCGCGAGACGCTCGACTCGCTGAAGTCGCAAACACTGAAGGACTTCGAAGTGCTGATGATTGACGATGGCAGCCCCGACGGCTCACCAGCCATCCTGGACGAGTATGCCCAGGCAGACAGTCGTTTCCGCGCCATCCACAAAGAGAATGGTGGCGTCAGTTCTGCCCGTAACCTCGGACTCCGTGAGGCTAAGGGCGAATGGCTTATCTTTGTCGATGCCGACGACCTGCTGCCTCAGAATGCCCTTGAGGCGCTCTATGCCGCTGTTGACGACGAGACCGATTATGTCCTCGGCAGTGTCATCAAGTTTGGCGACGTCCCCGAGGAACTGATAGAGATTCCCGTGGAAACGAAGACCAAGGCTGTGCTGGCGCGCGTGCTCAATCCAGCCCCCTGGGGACAACTGTTCCGCAAGTCGGTCATCGATGCCAACCACCTGGTGTTCCTTGAAGACCTGGCCTATAGCGAGGACTCCTTGTTCGTCTATACCTTCAGGCACCACATCCGCCAGTTGGCTTTGGTCAAGGCCCCTGTCTATCGCTATCGCATCTGTAGCGACTCAGCCACCTTCTCGCCCAACATGATGAAGCGTGCTACGCACCATTTGCGTGCTGCCTATTACTTCCATCGCCTTGTCACGGCCCAATCCGACCAGCAGGCTGCTGAGATGTTGAGTTCCGTGCGCAACCACATCCTGGGCTTCGCCGTCAGCGAGATGCTCCAGGCACAGAATCGTGAGGAGGTAGAGGCAGCCTTGCGCCAGCAGTATGCCGACACGTTCGTCAAGGACGGCATCAGCATGGGCGACTTCGACACACTCGTTAACACAGTAAAGGCTTCTCTTTCTTAACACGCTATGGAACAGCACGTCACGACACGTGATTCCTATCTGATCACAAAGGCCATCAGGTCGTTTATCTTTGCGTCCATCCTGACGGCAGCCATCGGTCAACTCATCGTGGTGACCCATGCCGTCATCGTGGGACAACTGCTCAGTCCGCATGCCATGTCAGCCATCTCTATGGCCGCTCCAGTCATGATGATTCCCACCATGATATACCTGCTGCTGGCATCGGGAGCCACCGTTCTGGCCAGCAAGGCAGCCGGTGGGCGCGACTACCAGAAGGCTGCCCAGGTGTTTACCGTCAGCGTCGGCTCCACGCTGGTGTTCAGCCTGCTGTTCAGTCTGCTCTTTACCGCCTTCGGACAGCAGTTTGCCGTTCTTCTTTGTAGCGACAGCATCCTGCAACCTTATGTTGTTGATTATCTGCCTATAGCAGCAGGCTTGTCGTTCATCACCGTCGTCTTCCAGACGCTGTCACTCTTCACGGGTGTTGACGGACATCCGCAACGCGTGTCGCGCATCATGCTGTTGTCGCTGCTGCTCATTGCCGTCTTCGATGTGGTGTTCATCCGTTTCCTGGGCATGGGCATCCGTTCCACGGCACTGGCTACGGCACTGGCCGACCTCATTGCTGCTATCTATCTGTGGGTGGGCTTCAGACACTCGGTGGTCTATCACCTGTGTTGGCCCAAGGGACAACTGAAAGCCCTGTTGGCCAAGAATCTTAAGACGGGTGCTCCTCAGATGCTGGGACTCTTGTTGCTGGCTTTCTTTGCAGCCCTCTTGAATGGCTTGGTGGTCAACAACTTCGGTGCCGTTATCATGTTCACCTTCTCTATAGCCATCTCGCTCATCAATCTGGTGAACCTCTTTACCACAGGTGCGTCGCAGACGTTCAGAGCCATCGGAGGCATGTTCTACGGACAGCGCGACTATGCCGGACTACGCATGCTCAACAATCGCCTGATACTATTGTTGGTTTGTGTAGGTATCGTGTGCACGCTGCTTGGTGAATGCCTCACTCCGCAACTGGCCATGCTCTATGGTGCCGACACGCCAGCGCTCATCGCCAGCGCCAGTGGAGGCTTGCGCATCATGTTACTGATGCTCGTACCCTTCATGATACAGTTGTTCCTGCCTGCTGTCTATATTGTGCTGGGCCATCTCAGATTGGTGACCTTCAGCGTCATGCTGTTCAATGTCATGATGGCTGCCGTCGTCTTCCTGTTCTGTCAGATGGGACGTCCCGACCTTATCTGGTGGACATTCCCCATAGCAGGGTGGGGTGGCTTGCTGTTGATGATGCTCGTCACCTACAAGGTTCATCTCAGCCAGCCCGACAGTCACCCGCTGACGCTCTTGCCTTCCAACGATGGCTTCCTTGACCGCCTCTTCATCTCCGTGTCAGCCACCCGCGAAGCCTTTGAACAGGCTATTGACGACATTCACCAGTTTGTGCTGCGCCAACAACTGCAGTCCCAAACCGCTTATGCCGTCGATGCTTGCGCTGAGGAGTTGCTGAAGAATATCATGGAGCACGCCCGGCTGACCTCCCGTCACTTTGTCGATGTGTCAGTCACCCGCAGTGACAGCGAACTCATACTGACCATCAAGGACGATGGCCGTCCCTTTAATCCCTTTGTCGTGACCGACAAGAACCGCCACCTGGGCCTGTCCATCGTCACCGGTCTCTGTTCCAAGACCGATTACAACTATCAGTTCGGTCAAAACATGACGTTCCTGACGTTTACTTATAATCAATAACCAACAAAAAACCGCTTGACTCTCTCAAGCGGTTTTCATTTTGACATCTTCCCTCTTCTCTTACATCTTCCCTCTTCTCTTACATCTTCCCTCTTCCTTCTTACATCTTCCCTCTTCCTTCTTCGACCAAGGTCGAAGTGTGGCTTCTCAATACTAATAGCTATCTTGTGTCATAATGGTAATCTTAGAGTAGATTGCCGGAATGCCAGAGATGCTTTGGCTGGTATGAACAGGAGAATTGGATATCAGACTATTTACAATCATAGCAGTGTTGTATGCCATGTCCTTCAGGTTCTTGTCGATGGTCATGGTTTGCCAGCCTTTATTGATATAATCCTGAGCCGTTGCGGTATTGTCCTGACCTGTGATGACTGGCATATTTGTAATACCAGCTTCCTTCAGAGCCTCAATAGCTCCCTGAGCCAGATTGTCGTTGGCAGCCAGAATCATATCCGGATAGTCGCCAGTTGAATAAGCGGTAAGGCGGTCTTGCATGGCTTTCTTGCCGTCGGCAACAGTCCAACTGTCAGCCTTCACCTGAGCATATTCCTTCTTGCCACTCTGAACTACAAGTTTTCCGCCGTCGGCAATATATTTTCCGAGCAGTTCCATAGCTCCGTCATAATAATCCTTAGCGTTGACATCGGTCTGAGGACCCTCAAGGATTTCTATGGTCATGGAAGCGGCTCCTGTAGAATGGAAATGATTGAGGAGGAACTGGGCCTGAGTACGCCCTATCTCCTTCAAGTCGGATGAAGAAACATAAGCTATACGAGAGTTATTAAGAATCATGCGGTCATGGCATACCACCTTGACATCGGGATGCTGCTCAAGCAGACCAGACTCGTTGATTTTCTTATAGTCGATAGCTGTCAGCACGATGTATTTCACTCCGTCGTTGATGGCACTTCTGAGCTGATTGACCTGTTGCACCGCACCCTCTGGACTTTCCGGAGCAACGTAAAAAGTAGCCTGGAAGCCATACGAAGCCATCACAGCCTCCAAGTTTGCCTTATCTGTAGCCCAACGCGCAAGATTGACACCATCGGGAAGCAGCACAGCCACCTTCTTCTGATTATTATTGTTATCATCACTGTCGCTGCACGATGTCAGCCCTGTCATCATTGCTCCACACATCATGATGGTGGCAAGCAACAAAAAGATTCTGTTTTTCATAAATAGTAATTATTAAAGTTCAACACGGCAAAGATACAACAATTATTTTATTCCAAATCATTTTCATATATCTATTTTTTTGCTGTATATTTGCCCACACATTCAAACAAGACAACTAATAACCTCTAAAACACTAATTATTATGGCTAAAGAACTGAAAGGCTCGAAGACCGAGCAAAACCTGTGGGAAGCTTTCGCAGGAGAATCGCAGGCAAGAAACAAGTACACCTACTACGCTTCAAAAGCCAAAAAGGACGGCTACGAGCAGATGGCACAACTCTTCCAGGAAACTGCCGACCAGGAGAAGGAACACGCTAAAATCTGGTTCAAACTCATCCACGGCATCGGCAGCACTATCGACAACCTGAAAGACGCAGCTCAGGGCGAATACGACGAATGGACCGACATGTATCCTCGCATGGCTCGTGAAGCTCGTGAAGAAGGTTTCGAGGAAATAGCCAAACTCTTCGAAGGCGTTGCAGCAATAGAAAAAGTGCACGAAGAGAAGTACAAGAAACTTCTGGAAAACATCGAACAGGGCATCGTCTTCTCACGCGACGGCGACACCGTTTGGCAATGCCGCAACTGCGGACACATCCACATCGGCAAGCAAGCCCCTGAAACCTGTCCCGTTTGCAACCACCCGCAAGCTTACTTCGAAGTAAAGAAAGACAATTACTAAACAAAAAAAGACCTCAGACTGCTACAGTCCGAGGTCTTTTATTTCATTCAGTCATTAAGTCTTTCCCTTAATCAGTGCCCTCATCCAGAGCCCTTACTCTGGATTATAACCGAACAGGTTCAGCTCCTTATCCGAATTGCGCCAGTCCTTATCCACCTTCACGAATGTCTCCAGATAAATCGTCTTGCCGAAGAAACGCTCCAGACTCTTCCTTGCCTCCGTAGCCACCTTCTTCAGAGCCTTACCCTGATGACCTATGATAATACCCTTCTGACTGTCGCGCTCCACATAAATAACCGCATTGATGTGAATGTGGGTATTATCCTCCTGAAAACTCTCCACACCAACCTCAACCGAATACGGAATCTCCTTATCGTAGTAGAGCAGAATCTTCTCGCGTATAATCTCCGACACAAAAAACCTTGCCGGCTTATCCGTCAACTGGTCTTTCTCAAAATACGGCGGACACTCAGGCAGCAACTCCTTTATGCGCTGCAACACAGGCTCCACATTGAATTTATGCAAAGCGGAAATAGGCAGAATCTCAGCCTTCGGCAATATCTCATGCCACTGCTCAACCAGTGCCACAAGATCCTTCTCGTTGCTCAAATCAATCTTATTGATAAGCACAATCACCGGAACATCCATCTTCTGCACCTTCTGCAGGAAATCGCTGTTCTTATCTACCTTCTCCACAGGATCCGTAACGTAAAGCAACACATCAGCATCCTGAAGCGCACTCTCCGAAAACGCCAGCATCGACTCCTGAAGCTTATAATTCGGTTTCAGCACTCCCGGAGTATCACTGAAGACAATCTGAGCATCCTCATCGTTTATGATACCCATGATACGGTGACGCGTAGTCTGAGCCTTGAACGTAGCAATCGAAATGCGCTCACCCACAAGCTGATTCATCAACGTGGACTTACCCACATTCGGATTGCCCACAATGTTTACAAACCCTGATTTATGCATACTCTTTTCCTTTTATATTATATACTTCCACTCGCTAAGCAACTCTACCCCTTCCGTTATATAAAATCAAGAGCGCAACGTGTTTATGCGATGCGCTCTCACTAATGTTATGTCGTTTGTTTACAATCACTATTTCTGCAGTTTGCGTTTCGCATACCACTCTTCACGACTGATCTTGCCTTCCTTGTAGAACTCTGGAGGATTATCAGCAAACTTACTGCCGTCATAACCCCAAACCATATAACTCGCTCCCCAAGTGAAACCAGCACCGAAAGCCGTAAAAATCAGTTTGTCGCCACGCTTCAACTGTGGTTCATACTCCCAAAGACAAAGAGGAAGAGTGCCGCCTGAAGTATTAGCCATGTGGTCGATATTTATCATCACATGATCTTCATCCACTCCGATGCGACGGGCAACAGCACTCTCAATACGAACATTTGCCTGATGAGGAATCACCCAAGCAATATCGTCCTTAGTCAGATTGTTGCGCTCTGCAATCGTAGCAACAGCGTCAGACATGTCTGTTACAGCATGTTTGAACACTGCGCGACCTTCCTGGTAAACAAAATGGAGACGCTCATCGACAGTCTCGTGACTTGGCATACGAGCCGAACCACCTGCTGCCATATGAAGATTGTCATAACCCTGACCATCTACACGAAGATAACTGTCCATAAGACCGAAATCCTCTTCCGTACCCTCCATCAACACACACGCAGCACCGTCACCGAATATCGGACATGTGTTACGGTCCTCATAATTCGTCATCGACGACATATGATCACCGCCACAAATGATGATACGCTTGTAGCGACCGCTACGGATAAATCCCGCACCCGTCTCCATTGCATAAAGGAAACCGGCACAAGCTGCCTCCATATCGAAACCAAAGGCTTTCTTCAAACCAATGTTACCGATTACCAACGAAGCAGTTGATGGGAAATGATAATCAGGAGTAGTTGTAGCACAAATGACAGCCTCTATGGTGTCAGGATCGACCTTTGTCTTGTCGAGCAACTGACGCACAGCCTTGGTCATCATGAATGATGTACCAGCACCCTCTTCGGGCTTCAGAATGTGACGAGTCTTGACACCAATACGCTCCATAATCCACTCATCGCTCGTATCAACGATAGTGGACATCTCATCATTGTCAAGAATATAGGTTGGAACCCATCCGCCTACACCCGTAATAACTGCATTTATGTTTTTCATCAGAGATGAACAGATTTTTTAGATTGCGTCTTCCTTTACGATTGCAACCTTGCCGCGGTAGTAACCACATGCAGGGCATACAGTGTGATATACGTAGAATTCACCACAATTTGGACATACAGCAAGTGTTGGAGCTACTGCGCCATCATGAGTTCTTCTCTTTCTAGTACGTGTCTTTGATTGTCTTCTTTTAGGATGTGCCATTTTCTATAAATGTTTTAATTAAGTTTTAAATTCTTTAATGCTGCCCAACGGTCATCCACCAATTGTGAACCACCATCGGTCTTTGAACCATAGTCATCATCATCCTCCTGATTGCTTCGGGCAACCTGATGCTTGCTGAGTTGGAGCATCATCGATTCATCACATTTCCCAGGTTCGTGACAAACCGTAATCGGCATGCTGAGAGCTATAAATTCGTAGATGAACTGCGCAAGGTTTACATAACCTTCTGTCTCAGGAACAATAACACAGTCACCCTCATCGGAGTATTCCGTACCTAACTTGACAAGCAATTCGTCATTGGTCTCAATCCGCAATTCGAGATCTGCAAGACACCTGTCGCACGGTACTGTAACCTCTCCTTCTGAACTAATCTGAAACCTAAACAGCGAGCCGGTATTCTGGCAATCAACAATAGTATGTATATTACCACGATGTATAAGTCCGTCTATTGCTCCAAAAAAACTATCGTCCAAATTCCATTCCAGACGCGAGCCCTGAAGCTTAGAACTCAACAAATCGACTCTATAGGCATCTAACTTGCTCATTTGGGGTGCAAAGTTACGAGTAAGCTAGAGAAAAAACAAATTTATTGAGTATTTTCCTTGCTACTCCCCTTAATTCTTCTGCAATTCAATACGGAAAGTAGTACCGACATTCAATTCAGAATCCTTGACATATATCTTTCCGTGATGATACTCCTCAATAATACGTTTAGCAAGAGAAAGACCAAGTCCCCACCCTCGCTCTTTCGTCGTAAAACCAGGTTTGAAGACAGACTGGAAATTTCCAGTCGGAATACCCTTTCCAGTATCACTGACCTCTACATATACATTCTTATCTGTTTCATCCACATATATATCAATCTGCCCAGAACCGCCCATAGCATCAACAGCATTCTTACACAAATTCTCAGCTACCCATTCAAACAGACTGGATATCAGGTTAACCCGAACAGGAGCTTCAGGGAAGTGAGTGACAATTTTCACCTTACGACTCGTACGCTTATCCATATATACAACCACACGCTCCAATACATCCAATATATTTTCCTGCTTGGGTTCAGGAACAGAACCAATCTTAGAAAATCTCTCCGCAATCCTCTCCAAACGCTTCACATCCTTCTCCATCTCCGATATAAGAGGATCGTCCGGATACGCCTCCTTAAACACTTCATTCCAAGCCATCAACGAAGAAATAGGAGTACCCAACTGATGCGCCGTCTCCTTCGACAAACCAACCCATACCTTATTCTGTTCCGCACGAGTCGTAGCAAACAATGCAAAAATAGATATCAACACAAAAAGACAGACAATACACAACTGAATATACGGATACACAGCAAGACGACGCAACATTATAGACTCGTCATAACATACAATAATGTAATCATCATTGTCGTAATCCGTAGTCATATCTATCTTTATCTCCTTGCCCATAGCTCGATAGTTTTCTGCCAATCGGGATATATAAGCAATCGAATCCTCATTCTCGCGAAATTCTTTGTTTATATTCCTGAAAGTCAACACTTCGCCTTGTTTATCCAAAACTATTACAGGAATAATATGATTACTATTAAGAACTCGAATCACAAGACTCAAATCCGTATTCTCATCAGCATGATTAAGTGAACGCATCGCCTCCGACCATATCTCAACTCTCTCTCTCTCCTCTGCCTCCAAATCACGAATCATCAGACTGGACACAATAAGTGAGCCGACAGCTATGCATATAGCTACCATTACAATGACATATTTTATATGTTGAATACGTTCAAACATCTTTCATAAAACGAATACGAATACATTTTATATTTCAACGCGCAAATGTACAACTTTTATTATAAAATAATAGCACCAAACACTATAAAAACATCAAGAGCCCTCCGTACAATATAGTACAGAGGGCTCTCTCATTAAGAAGGCGGCGACCTACTCTCCCGCATTGCGGTGCAGTACCATCGGCGTGCCCGGGCTTAACTTCTCTGTTCGGGATGGGAAGAGGTGGAACCCCGGGGCC
>JAEEGK010023846.1_pt1 | contig 12732 bp, 6 predicted proteins | sample 8958771 | NCBI WGS metagenome assembly JAEEGK01 (sample SAMN16246547, study PRJNA631951) | gut metagenome | biome: gut microbiome; feature: rumen; material: SC-attached | host: Bos | place: Iran: Karaj | collected 2018-10 | reverse complement strand
CAGAAATTTTTATTTTCATATGATTTAATTCATTTATTAAATTAACTTTATCTAAATTTAAATTAATAATTTTTTCATTTAATAAATCATTTTCGATTTGAACTTGAGTCATTTTCTGATGAATATTTTTATATTGTAATAATTCATTTTCTAAATTTGATATTTTTTTTTCTGAATTATTATTATCTAAAGACATTATTATTTATTATAATAATATTATAATATTATAATTTTATATTAATATATTTAAATTTAAAAAATTTGATTTTTATAATAATATATGCAAGGAAACATAAATAAAAAAGAACAATATAAAATGACATTAAATAGAATAAAAAATTCTTTAAAAAATTTAAAAAATGATATTGAATATATTAAAAAAGTAATATATATTTTTTAATATTATATTAATATTATAGAAAAATCAAAAAGCTTTAGATGAATTAATTGATTCTATTCCTATTATAGAAAAAAATAATAATAATCATGAAAAAAAATTAATATCAAATAATAATAATAATGAAATAATGTATCAAACTGAATTAAAAAATTATAATAAAGATTTAAATAATAAAAATGAAATTAATAAAACAAAATATCAAATTGAAATACAAGAATTGAATAATAAATTAATTTTATTAGAAAAACAAAATATAAATTTATCAAATAATTTATCTTTAATAAAATCAAAAAATAAAAAAATTGAAAATAATTTAAACAATTTAAAAAACAAAAATATTATGAATAATATTTTAAAATTACTTTGTATTGATAAAATAGAAGAGGAAAATATATTTAAAAATTTAGATAATTTAATTATAAAATACGATAATATTATAATGAAAAATGAATTTATTAATGGAATTTCAATGATATATTATAATTTAGGTAATAATTCAAATTTTTATTTAGACAATGAAGAAAAAATAAAAACTTTATGGAATTGGATTAATTTTATAATAAAATCAATTAAAATTGTTAATTCAGAAAATAATAATATAGTATATAGTGCAAAAATTCAAATAAATGAAAATAATGAATATAGAATTATATGTGAAGAATTATTAAAGAAATTAAAATTGAATTCAATTATAGAATTAAAAGAAAAAATAAAATATATAAATTATAAAAATTTAAAAAATAAAAAAAAAATAAATAAATTTAAAAAAATATTATATATTGCACATAAAAATATTTAATAATTAAATAATTAATATATAATAAAAAAATGTTATAAATTTAGTTTTGATATTTTTATTAAAAATTGTTATTTTTTTATTTATTAATATTATTATGAATAATAAAAATCTTCTTTGCTTAAATATGAAACAGTATTCAAAGAATTTAAAAAATCTTGATTTTTTTTTAAATAAGAATTATTTTTATATCTATTATTACTTGGATATTTATTTTTATATATAATTGAAGAAGCTAAATTTTTTTTATGTTTATTTTTTATATTTGAAAATATATATTTAGAATATAATTTTTTACTTTCATTTGTTTTATTTTCTTCTTTATTAATATTTTTATTTATTTTTAATGCTAAAATTCTTTGATTTATTTCTTCTAATTCATCATCCTTTTTATTTTCACTATTATTTATATTAAATTTATTTTGTGTAACATTTGAAATATATTTTCTATGAGTTTGAACTTCTTCTTTATTTAAATTTATAGAATCTTTCATTTTTTTATAATTTTCTCTACTTGATAATTTTTTATCTATAACAATTGTTTTATTTTTATTATCAGTAACAGCTTTTTTTGGTGAATTAGGTTTATATAAATCATAATATTTTGATTTTATATAGTTGTATTTATTTTTTATTTTTGATTCATATGTATTATTTAAATTAATAGCTGTTTCTCTTCTTACTCTATTTATCTCTTCAATAATTTCAGCATTTTTTGCTTGAAAATTTTTATTTATTAATTCATCAGATACACCTATTTGATCATATAAGTACATTATAGCTTGTTTTTTATTTTTAACTTTATCTTTAATTGATTTTTTATTTTTATTTGCGTTGTAAATTTTGTTAATATCAAATATATTTTTAGATTTAATTTTTTCTCTTATTTTTTTCATTTTTTCTATATAATTATCAATAAAATATTTATTTGTTTTTTTATATTTTATTGCTTCAGATATTAAAAATTCAACTTCAGTTTTTGCTGTATAAACTAAATATTTAAATGTCATTTCATTAATTTCAAATTTATAAATTGAAATATTAAAAACGTATTTTTTTGATTTGAATATTTTTTGAAAAATTATAAACCAATTTGCTGTTTTTTTCATATTATAAAATTCCTGTAATTTTTCTTTTATTTTTAAAAGAAATTCATCATATAATAATTTAATAAATAAATCAAAATATTTACTTTGTAATATATTTATTATTCTATGGCTATAAGCATCCATACTAATTAATTTAATATTATTTTTTTTTGCCATTAAATCATTATCATTGTTTTCAAAATTATTTATTCCTAAATCATTTGGATAATTATTATTAAATTTATTTTCTCGTTTCATTTTAAATTGTTTTAAAAATAATAATTAATTATTTATTATGATTTTTATATTTTAAAACTTTTACAATATAATTAAATATTATATTTTAATAAAATAATATAAATAAATAATTATTAAATTAATATTGTATATTTAACTGAAATTATTTATAATTATTTATTTTAAATGATAATAATTTTATAATTTATATATTATCTTCTTAAAAAATTATTATATATTTTTAATTTTCAATTTTATATTAAAATTAAATATTATATTTTTTCATCATTTTTTCCAATAATATAATTATATATTTCATAATTTTTTAATAAATTATTTTTATAATCATTAATATCGTTCATTAAATCATTTACACTTTTACTTTTATTTAAATTATTTTTATGATAAAATCTGGAGTAATTATTTTTATTTTGCCAATATTTTTTCTCAAACTCTAAAAATAAAGGAATATATATTAATTTTTTGCTTTTTACTGGTTGAAATTTATCTTTATAATCTGAAATTTTATTTCTAGAAAATAATAATTTACTTTTCATTATATTTAAATTATTTTTACATTCTGATAATTCTTTTTGATTAAATCTTTTTAAATAATTCTCAACAAATATTTTTCTTTCCATTTCTTTATTTTCTTTATTTAAAAATTTTAAACTGATTTTATCTAATTTAGTTAATTTTTTTTCATTATATTTACTTAATTTATTTAAAAAATTTTTTGTAATATTTTTTTTATTCTTTAAATAAAAAATTAAATTTGAATAATTAACATCTATTTCTCTTTTTTTTTGTTCATTTATATCATTAAATATATTATAATAATTTTTATAATTTCTTAAATTTTGATTACTATAAAAAATATTATTTTTTTTTCTTTCTATTTCAGCTAATATTTTTTTATTTAAATTATTAAAACAATTTTCATTTATTATTTCTGCTAAACTATATTTATTTTTTATTTTTAAATTATTTTTATTTAATGTTGAGTGAATATTAGTTTTTTGATTTATTATTGAAGATTCATTTAATTTATCTTGTAAATATAAATTTGTTTGATTTTCAGGAATTTTAAGTTTATTTAAATGTAATTTTAATAATTTTACTTTTAATTTATTTCTATTTTCATTTAAATTAATTTGAGATAAATTAGATGAATCATCTGTTTTTTTTTGATTTTGTGATGACGTTAATTTTGAATTATTATTATAATTAATTGAAGGAGTTGATGATGAACGTAATAATTCAGGAAATTTTATATTTGATGAAGAATAATTATTTTCATTTAATATAAATTTATTTTGAATAAGTGGATTATAAGAATTTTTATTATGATTTAAAGATTTAGATAAATCATTAATTATTTCATTTCCTTCTTTAGTTATTATTATTCTCATTTATAAAACAATAATTGTTAATTTATTTTTATTTAAAAATTTAAAATAAAAAAAAATAAAACTTTTTAAATTATAGAAATTTTGATTAAAATTATTTATCTTTTTTATAAATATTAAATTAATTTATATAATATTATTTATATTAAATATAATTTATATAATTAAAATTAATAATATATTACCAAAACGGACACCAACCTAAATAACTTTGTGCTAAATTTTCATGTGAAGTGGCTTGTTTTATAAGTTTTTCAACTTGTTCTTTATAATTATACACAATATTTTTATCAAAATCAGTTCCACTTAATTTATTTTTTATTCTATTAATTACAATTTGAGCTATTTTATTTAATTCTTCTGATTCAATTTCATCTCTTTCTTCAAATAATGTAAAAATTTGTCTACTTTCATTTTCCATTTTTTTTCTTTGTTTTTTTTCTTCAACTTCTAAATAAACAACATTATTATTTTCATTTATTTCATTATTTTCTTCTTTTTCTTCTTTTTCTTTTTCATCTTCAATAAAACTAGCTTTATTTTTTTTTAAATCTTTAATTATTTTTCCTTCTAAATCTTCTTTATTTTTAATATTATCATTTATTTCTTTAATTTTATTATTTTTTGATTCTTGATTTTCTTCAGTATTACTATTTTTCCTAATTGAATTATTTATATTATGTAACATTTTATTTTTTTTCATTATCATAGGAATCATTAATCTAAAAGATATTAAAGGATCATGTATAAAAGATTTTAAAATAGCTAATAACGAATCCATATTATTTCTACATATTCTCATCACATTTTCACATGTTAATTTAAAGGTACCTTCAATTCCACTCACTTCCAAAGCTTTAATTAGCATCCTTGTTAATCTAAAAGGAACTTTTTCAGGAAATTTATCTCTTTTCATCGCAACTTCAAAACAATCACCAAAATCAATGTGTATAATTTTCCCACTTTCTTTATCCATCATTAAATTACTTGGATGCCGATCTCCTAAACCTAAGATATATCCTACTATACTCATAACTGCTAAAGATCTGGAATATGAACTTCTTCTTTCTAACCATCTTTCACAATTTTTACTTTTTGACCATAATATTTTATTCAATTCATTTCCATGTGTTGCTCTTAAAGCTTCTTTAAATATTTCGACTTTACTTAAAAATGTTGTTGTTTCAAATTTAGGAAAATATGCATACATTGTTCTGTGTTCAACATTTGGAATTATACCTGTTTTTATTCTTTGTTCTTTTATTAATTGATTTAATGTATCACAATTTGGAACCCACCCTATTAATCCGGTATTGTGACTTAAAGGGAGAACACCATAACATTGAATATATAAATTCTTATTTGAAGTTTTACAATCACTTGATAATAATGTATTACATAATTTAAATAATTGCATGGCTCTTTCATCTTGACGTAAATCTTCATGACCCTTTAGTAAAAACATATATTCTTTTTCATCAGTTCCATATATATTTATTTTTCTAGGATGTTGTTTAGTTAAAAAAATATGTAAAATAGGGTTTAAACTTTTAATTCCTACAAATTCATTGTTTTGAGAATAAATTCCTGGGATTGAAATTTTACTTTTCTTTAAATTATATAAAATAGGAGAAACATTTTGAAGATAAATTGTATTAAATGATTTATAATTTTCATTTATACTTCTATATATTGAATGATATATTTCCCATGCTTGTTTAAGTTCTATTATATTTTTAGAATCTAAATAATTTTTTATTAAATTTTCAGCTTCTCTTAAATTACTTTGATATAACTGATAAAAATGTATTTCATTCATTGTTTCTGGTTTTTTTTTCATTTTTTGATGTAAACCTAATAATAATGTTATCATTCCATTTATATCTTTATTAGTAAAAAATAATTTTGCACTTTCTTCTATAGTATCAAACCATTCTTCATGTAATAACATTGCACATCTATTTAATTCATCTATAAAAGTACTACATTCATTTATCAATTCTTTATAAAAAATATTTATTTCAATTATTGAATTTAATACATTTTCTGCAGCTATTTTTCTATGATGACTTCTTGAATTTTTCATTACTATTAAAGGATAAATTAAAGCTCTTGGATGTTTTTTACCTATTTTTACTAATAATTCACTTAAAATTTTAAAAATTATTTTATTTTTATTCATTATATCAATTCGGCAAATTAATTGAGGAACAACATCTAAATAACAATCAGTATTTATCAAATTAAAATTATTACTAATTAAAGATGATATTTCATTTGTATCTGAACCATATTTAAAAAATAGGTCAATTAAACGTAATAAATCTTGGAAAGTTTTGCTTCTATTTTTATCTCCTATTATTATACTATTTGTAAATCCATTAATTGCATTTATAATATATTTTCCTGTTATTTTTTCATTATTATTTATATAATCAATGTATTGATAATTAATCATTGCAAAATTATGCCAACTTTGATAATTTTTATTATTATATGAAGTACTTATAGATAAATTTTCAATAATGTTATTTAAATCTAAATTGTTATTATTTTGTTGTTGAGAGAAATTTATTCCTTTTATATAATAAATAGCATTCGCACAATAAACTTTACTTTTTATTTTATCACTTATACTATTTGAATTTTTGACTTTATTTATTAAATTATTACTATTTTCTCTTGCTTTTTCAACATCACCTGATTCAAAAATACATCTATTTAAATTCAAATCTAATTTTATTAATATATCATCTTTTTTATCTAAATTATTTAAATCTAATTTATTTTTTATTCGTTTTATTATTTTCATACATTCATCATATTGATTTAATTTTCTATAAATTTTAGATAATTTTAAATATTTCATATAATCTTCATTCATGGTTAATACTAATGATCTAACACTTAACATTTTTTCAATAATAATTGGATCTTTTCCAATAATTTCTAATCTTTTATCCCATTGTTTAATCATTTTATTTTTATATAAATTCTTTTCATTATCTTTTAATATAATATTTTTATATTCTATAATTTCTTCTAATTGATATAAAACTTCATTTTTTACTAATAAATCAAAACTTCTTGCATAAGATTCTTTTAAAAGAGATTTAATTTTATTAATTATATTATTTTTATTAATTATTATATAATTTTTAGCTTCATCATATTTTTTTAAATTCACATTAACAATTATATTATTTAAATTTATATCAAACATCATATCATCTAAATTTTCATCATTATTCATTAAAATATTATTTTCATTTTTTTCTATATATTTATTTATATTATCATTATATATCTTTAATTTTTCCCAATTTCCTAAATTAAGACTTGCTTTTGATAAAATATATTCTATTTCCAAATCATTATTATTTTGTTCAGAATATGAATTTAATAATTCTTCCCAATCACATAAACCATCCAAACAAATTATTCTATCTTTAATAATTTCCGGTTTTATTTCTTCTTCTTTTTCTTTTAAATTTTTTATTTTTTCATCTATTAATCTTAGACCTTCATTATATTGATGTAATTTTATATACCATTTATATTCGTTATTATATAAATTATTTTCTTTAAAATTTTTTTTAGCTAATTTTATTAATCCAAAGGCACTTTCTGGTAATTTAACATTGTAATAAATTCTTATTAATTGTTCAAAATTTTCTTTATCATTTTTAAGCATAAAATCATTTTCTTTATAATATAAAGCCTTTGCATAAGCTTTACATTTAAAAGCGACTTTACCTAATTTAAAAAAATCTATAAATCCTATGTTTTCATTTTCTCTTTCAATAAATTCGGATAAATTTAGAATAGTTAATAAAATATCATTAGGTGTTTTTGGATGATCTAAAGCATCATTTAGATTTTGAATTACTGTCATTTTATGATAATCATTTAAATTTGTCCAAACACTAATAAATCCATAATTATATAATTCTATAATTAAAGGAAAATGATAATCTGCAACTATACTACAATAATATAAAGCAAATGAAGGACTTTGTTCAAATAAAATTTTTGATATATTTTTGAACCATTCATTCCAATCATCTTCTACTTTACAATTTTTTGAATTAAATGCATTTATTATTAATTCTTTATCAGCTTGTGCTTTACGATTTTTAATCATTCCTAAAGCACTATTTGATTCTCTTGATAAATTAGAATTTGATTGTTCTTTTTCAATAGGATCAATAAAATAACATTTATTATTAAGTCCTAAATTGCAATTAAATTCACATTGTTGAAGAGAATATAAATCAAAATAATTTTTTTTATTTATTTTATAATTTTCAATAAAATTGTTATTAAAAATTAAAAAAAAATTTTGATAGTATCCATTTACATTTTTAAAACAATTTATTATTGAAGGTAAATAAATTACAAATTGATTTCTATGTCTTTTATTCATTTTCATAAAAATTTCCAAACTTTTTTTTAATATGTCATTATTTGTTAAATTTAATTTAATTTTATTTAACATAGTTTGAATTATAATTGGATAATATGTTTCTGAATTTTCTATATAAATTATTTTATTAATAAAACTTAAAATGTTTCTAATAATTTTTTCATTTTTTGAATTAGTATATAATTCTAATATTTCATATAAAATATTATATAAATAATTTGATATGTAATTATTTTTTCCCATTATTGTAAAACAATAAACAATATTTGATGTTTCTGATGAATTTTCTTTTATTAATTTAATAAAAATAGGAATAAATAAATGATAATATCTTTCCATAAAATTATTAAATTCTTCAAATATTTTTGATAATACTTTAAAAATAATATCAAGATAATTCTCTTTAGATATATATTTTAAAATTAAATTTATAATATCATTTAAATAATTTTTAAATTTTTCTTTAAAAATATCAAGAATTATAATAATATTTTCAAACATAGATTTTACATAATTTATTTCAAATTGAGGAATCATTTCAATTATTGTTGGTAAAATTATATCTATTAAATCACTGTCATTTGGTTGTAAACATCTAATTAAACTACCTAATAAAGAAACAATTTGAGAACTTATTTCTTGTTGATTATTTTCTCTTAATATTTTCATTAAAGATATTATTGCTTGTGTAGTTGAAGGATCTATTCCACTATTATTATTATAACTAGTTAATTTATTTATAATTGGATTTATTTTTTTATTTTGATAAAGAAGATAATTATATTTTTCCAATTGAGTTGGATTCATTGCTCCACAATGTCCGAAAATATTCAAAATATAATTAATATAATTATCATTTATATCATTTATTAATATATTTTTTAATATGTTAACAATATTAATTTCTTGATATATATCTATATTTTTTTCTTTAATTACATTATATAATGTCATTAAACTTATTTTCATTTTATCTCTATTTATTCCTTCTTTTAAATTATTTATGCATATATTTTTAATTTGATTGAAATAATTATCATTTTCACATTTATCTATAATTTCATTTAAAATTTTTAATGATAATGTATTAATTATAGGATTATCTAAATTTTGAATTAACTCATTCAATAAACTATTAAATATTTTTTCTATAATTTCATTATCTAAATAATTTTTTGAAATATTTATAAAATAAAATAAAAATAATATTTGATCTTCTTTTAATATTATATCATTTGAATTTTCTATTGTTAATAATATATTAATAATAATTTTTCTAATGTATGTTATGTAATAATTTTTATCATTTGAATAATTTAATAAATCTCCTATTAATAAAATTACATTGGAATTTAAAACATTATCATTAAGAGATAAAATTGAACGAATTTTATTAAAAAAATATATTCGATTTTGAAAAATAATTTCAATAAATAATTTATTTTTTCTTAGTGCATTAATTGTTTCAATTTTAATTTCTTGAACATTGTCATTTATTATTAAATTTATTAATGAATCTACAATATTATTTAATATAAAATAGGAATTATTTTTATCTTCAGGATAAATTTTAATAAAATTTGAATTAGAAATTTCTAAAATTTTTTTTTTAAGTTCGATAGATTTATCATTTAAAATATTCATTAATAATTCATTATAAAATATAAAAATATCTTTTAAAAATTGTTGATTTTCAATTTTGGATAATAATGAAATTGCATTAATTTTTATTTTAACTTTTTTATTTAAATTATTATTTTCATTATTATTATTAGAATTATCAAGAATATTTAAAAAATTTTTTAAATATTTTTTTGTAATTGCTAATCTTTTTTCTTTATCATTTGGAAGATTTACATTATTATTCAAATAATTTTCACTATATTTAAAATTAAAATCTTGTTCATTTAATATATAATTTATTACATTCAAAATGATATATATAATGAATATATGTTCTTTACTTTCTGAATGATATGTTTTTAAAGCACTTACAATAAAATTAATAAGTGAATCACTAAAACCAGTAGAAAATATTTTTTTAAATAAATTAAATATATCAAATATTTTTATTACTTTTTCTCTAAAAATTCCATTATGATTAGATAATAAATCACTTAAACATTGAAAAATTTCTTTATCATAAATTTCTTTATCTAAAAGAATTTTAATATAATTTAAAATATCATCTAAATAAAGTTCTAATATTTCTGATGGTAAATTATTAAATAATTTTCCTATAGAAATTAATAATATATTTTTAATTTCTGATTTATCTTTAATATTCAAAATACTTTTTATATAATCTAATACATTTTTACTATATAATAATTTTAAATTATTATCTTTCATAAATTCTAATAAATCAGGTAAAAATCCAATAAAAGAAATTTTTACTTCAATAGATTTAGAATTTTTACATTTAAATAAAAGTTCAAAAATTATTTTATAATTTTCAGGTTCAGATAAAAATTTTTTATCAATATGTTTAATTACTAAAATTAATCCATTTACAATTGGACCACTATTTGGAATATCATTATTTTCTTTACAATTATTAGTATAATATAGAATTAGTTTATTTAATATTTGTTTATTATAATATTTTTTTGATTCTGTGTCTCTATTTGCAATCATTTTTTGAAAACTCTCAATTAATCTTCCTATTGATTTTCGAATTTCTTCTTTATTATCTTTAAAATTTTCGCTTATGACTTTTAAAAATAATTCAAATGTGTTTTTTTCAATTACTTTATTAAATGCCACTAATGGGGAATTTGATATAATTTCACTTAATAAATTAATCATTGCATATTTAGCATTTTCAAATTTATATGATTTAGAAGTGTTTGAAAATTTATCAAATAAATTTTCTATATTACTTTCTATTATTTGTCTTGTAAAAATTCCACCTTTTAAAATTAATGAACCAATTGTATTTAATATTTTATCTAATTCTTCAATTTTTTTATCAGAAAAATAGATTAAATTTACTAAAATAGGTAACATCATATTTAAAAAATTTATCATTTGTGAATTTTCAGTTAATAAAGGTAAAACTTCTTCTATTGTTTTTAAAATAATAAAATCAGATAAATTATCATGAGCATTGAAAAATAAAGAAATACGCTTTATTATTTCATCTGTATTATTTCGATTTTTATTTATGAAAATACATAATAATTTAACTCCTGATAAATTATTTTGTTTATCATTTAATATTTTATTAAATATTTCATTTAATTCATTATTATTTAAATTATTATCATTTTTTTGAATCGGTAAAATTACTGACATTTAAAATTAATATTCAAAAATTTAATAGATTAAATTAATATTTAATTTTTTTTAATATAATTAATGAGACAAATGAATATTTTATTTTTAATAGCTCAAATATATTTATTTATATTAAACTAAATTAATTATAATTCAATAATCTTAAAATCTAAATTTTAATTTTTGTGATTATAAAACAAAATAATAATATTATTATCTTTTTATAATAATTTAAATAATATAATAAAATTTTTTTAAAATATTTAAAAATAATATGAATGATAAAACAATTTTAAGAACAATTATTCCAATTTCAATGTTAGGAGATAGTCAAACAGGTAAGACATGTATTGTTTCCACTTTTAATGATATAAAATTTAACGAAAAAAATATATCATCTATAGGGGTTGATTTTTTAGTAAAAGAAATAGAAATGAAAAATGGAATTAAATTAAAACTAAAAATATGGGATACTGCAGGACAAGAAATGTATCATTCAATGGCATTAAATTGTTTAAAAAGTGTATTAGGAATTATTTATATTTTCGATGTTACAAATAGAAAAACTTTAGATTCTATAAATAAATGGGTAAAAGATGTAGATGATACTATTGAAGCTGATAAATTTCCTTCTGTTTTGGTTGGAAATAAAATAGATTTAGAAGATGAAAGAGAAGTTACTTTTGAAGAAGGAAAAAATTTAGCGGAACAATATGGTTTTAATTATATAGAAACAAGTGCAAAATCAGGTAAAAATATAAATGAATTATTTATTGGATTAGCGGAAAATATTTATAAAAAATTTAAAGATGAATTTCCTCAACCTAATCAAAATATTGTAATTAAAGCTGAAAATCTTAAAAAAAAAAAAAAGAAAAATTGTTGTTTTGCAAAAAATAAAAATGATCAAAATGATGAAAATAAATAAAAAATTATTTATATATAATTTAATTTTTTTTTATTTATTTATTTATATTTTTTATATTTAATTCCATAATATTTTTATAAATAAAAATAAATAAAAATGTTTTTTATTTATTTTATTAATTAAATTGGGGATTGGGGATTGGGGATTGGGGATTGGGCCCAATCCCCAA
>JAEEGK010023844.1_pt1 | contig 12732 bp, 7 predicted proteins | sample 8958771 | NCBI WGS metagenome assembly JAEEGK01 (sample SAMN16246547, study PRJNA631951) | gut metagenome | biome: gut microbiome; feature: rumen; material: SC-attached | host: Bos | place: Iran: Karaj | collected 2018-10 | reverse complement strand
CCCAGCCTTCCCATTAAACATGAAACATTAAACATTAAAGATTAAACATTATGAGTAAGAAAGAGACATTAAAGTTCATCGTACAGATGATAGCGAGTATCGCTACAGCGATAGTAACCGCCCTAGGCGCCACCAGCTGCATGGGCCTGTAAACAAAGAAATAGGGTTCGCAATTTTGTTTGCGAACCCTATTGTTATTATTTTACAAATACCGTAGGGTAATTGCCGGGGGTGAAGGTGTAGTTAAATTTGGTGCGGAATTTTTTTGAATTAGACTCATTGCTATAGAAAGCATTCAAGTCATCGTTCAAACCATTTGTCGGATTCTCGCCATCAGTACCATCAATAAAATTAGTAAGGAACTCTTTTGTAAACGAGGTGATGTCGCTGGCTTGGTAGCAGCCTACGATGTTGCCGGTTTTATCTCCATCGGAGTTGGCGCCTACCAGATTGCCTGTGCCTGTGTAGTAGCTGGCATGGATAGTACCGGTGTTGGTACCTACCAGGGCGCCAGCGCCTTCGCCAGAAAGGGTAACATCGTCGATAACCTTACAGCCACCGATGATACCTGCATTAGTACCAGCCAAGGTGCCATTAGTAACATTGCCAATGGCGGTGATATGCAACTGCTCAACACATGCACTCGACCCCAGCTTAACAAACAGCGGACTACCATTTAAGCGGTTGATGTAGCGATCGCCACCCAGGAAGGTGCCGTTGAACTCCTTACCACCCTCGCCTATTCCTTTCCACACATAATCGCTGGCAGTAGCGCTGCTTTGCATGGTGATATCAGCATCGAGTCGCACATATTTACCTGTGAAATCGTAACCACTATTCACCTCTTTAGCAAACGCCAACATCTGCAAGGCGGACGTGATACGGAACGCAGTGGCAGCACTAGTACCATCGTTGCCATAGACATCCTTCACGACATTGTTGGATTCATACAGCCAGATAGCATCGTCGATATTATCTACCTGACTATGCGTTTTAATGGCGGTATTATCTACATTAGTGATATAGGTAGATTTTTTACGCAATTCGCCCAAGTCGGGAGTAGCCACAAAGCTCCAGTCGCTATACTCTGCACCTAAGAACATCTGCTCGTCCTGGTGGTTAAGCGAAATGTTAAGTGTGGTGCATTGACCCGAATTAAAATTCACCGTCTTTTCGAATGCGCCCTGGTAAGTTTTAACCAATGGATTACCCTTAGGATTCATTGGGTCGGGATAGGTTACGGTAAACGAGAACTGCAAAGGCTGCTGATTATCGGTAATCTTATGATAAGTCTCGTCCTGTGGCGTGGTAAGACCATAGAAGGTAAATGTTTTACTCTGAGCTGTACCCTCGCCATCGGGTTTAGGGCACCAGAGTTTAATAGTCTTCTTATTATTATCTGCGTACTTCACCACCGAAAGGGTGTTACTGCCCCCACCCCATGTGTATTTGGCTGGCTGAAGAAGCAGCTGAAAATCGCTTACCTTTGTTTGGGTATCGGTAGCATCAGAGCTGGCAGCAAAGTTCTTGATATTAACGATAACACGTACATTACTCAGGGCATGGGTAAGTTTAACCTTGGTTGTTACACCATCCGACTCTGCCATAGCATCTTTATTATAGTACAGCAGCAAATCGTGTTTTGCCATCTCTTTATTACCATTTTCGAGAGACGAGAAATCGAGTTCGTCCATACCAGCACCTAACTCGGCAGGATACTCTCCATTGCCATCAAGCTCCCAGCTGGTGATAGCCGAAGGCAGACTATAGCCTATAAAGGTGTGAAACGATGTTCCATCAGTCCAATAGATTTTCTCGGGATCCTTTAGGGTGCCGTTACTGTCGCGTTTCCAGTTACCATCCTGGTACTTATAATGGATATTACGATATGTAAAAGAGTCGAGTGGATGATCGGTACGCTTTATCCAAGTAAACACAATTTTATCACCGTTTGCAAACGCCGTACGTCCAATGGTATCCTTTAACTCGGACACCGCACGCGTGGTGGCACCGGTACCATTATCGATGCTTGCCGTAATACCCTTTAGCTCTATGGCGCTGGTAGGCAGTAGAGCTTCGTCGTTGGCAGTACAAGCTGAAAGGAACGCCAGCGCGCAAATATATAAATACTTTATCTTCATGTTTATTAAATCGTCATTTTCAGGGTGTATAAAGTGCCTGCTGCAAACGCAGTCTGGCTAAGCGACAGGCTGTATCGTTTGTCGAGCTTATCGCCAGTACGCAGCCAGATGGTAGCTTTATTAGTTCCCAAATCGCAGGGGGGCACAATAAGGCGGAACGTATTAGTACCAGGTTCACGATATGCCGTATAGGTGGCATTATTACTGATTTTATCAAAGCCCTTGCAACTGGCTTTTTGAGCGGAATCGTTGATAACAGCAATGCCTAACACCTTACCATTATCGGCAACACCACAGCTGCTCTTTATGCGGTAGCTATAATCGTAATTATCGTTAGCCACATTTACCTTGCTGGCACCGGCATAGTAATCGCCAACAATCACTTCGGCCTGATCGATATCGGGCATACCCTCGACGGTGAGCACGGCATTATCTGTAGTAGCGATACCCTCGACATTAATCTGCAACGCTGCCATCACATGCTTAAAACTAAGGTGTACATTATAAGAACCCGTTTGCTGAATGGTCTGTGCCCACATCACATCGCTGGCCTTATAGTTGGCCACATTGCTCTGGTTGGCGTGGAACACGTTGCTATACTGCTCAACACGAGTTGGATTATTTATACCTGCTATAAATATCTGCTCCTCGGTCCAGGTCTGCGCCGTAAACACGTAGGGTGTGGCCTGTGCCAGGTAGCGCTCAAAAAGGTTGGGTGCATTAGATGGACTAAAATCACCATTGATATCATACTTCTCGGTTTCGGTAGATGTAAGCACCTCCCATTGTTTGTTCCACCTAAGCAACCAGAATCCATCGAAACTAGCGCTATAGGTACTCTCGCCATATTCGGTGTTAGTTGAGAATGGGCACACTATCTTAAGTTTTATTTTGTCGCCCAGTTCAAAGGCATCACCCTCCAGATTGGTACGGGTAGCTGGCTCGCCCTCAAACTGCTGTACCGATGTGGTAAACGAGAGCGTGCCAGCCTGTTGCTGTGTGGGCTGCGGCTCGTCGGCCTGACAGCCCACTAACAGCAGGGCAATAGAGAAAAAGGGTATCTTGAAATTCTTCATCATCATACGGTTTAATTATTTTGTTCCAGCGGATTCCACTTACTAACACCATCGGGTGCTTCGGTTGAATGATATAAAGTGGGATAAAGATGCGTGTAGCCTACATCGGATGTGTGATACCACATACTGCAGGGATACTTCTTACCGATATCCGAACTGTTATACATCCAGATAGCATAGTTCATAGCGCGCCATGGTGCCAGGCCATACATCTCCTGTTTCATATACGAACCCAGCTGGCTGTACTTCAAATCTGAGCCAAGCAGGTAATCATTCTTGGCTTTCAGGATGTGCGACTTGCTACCACGGATGTACTGCTGGGGCACATAAGTGGCGGTAATAGCGCCAACAGCATTGGTAGATGGCGACTTCTCGACATCGTAGTAATTACACATAAACGAGCCCCACTTAAGCTTACCTGCCGTTTGTGGTGTAAAGAACTGGGATTTGGCCTCGCTGGCATAAGCGCCTAACAGCGCACCGGTGCCAGCAGCGATACCATCGGCAGCCTGCATACAACCTAACATGGTAAGGTTAGAAGCCGAACCAACCAAAGCGCCACCATTAGAACCCACATGACTGCCCACATGAATACAACCCACCACATAGCTGCTACCAATCAGACTGGTAGCGATGGCATTGGTGGCAGTAGGACAAAGCATTGAAACGCCTGCTATATAGCAGCCCCAACCAGTATCGCCACTGGATGTAGCCGAACGGAGCAAGCAGGTATTATGGGTGCTCTCGATCATCAGATTGGTGATGGCGGCATCAGTCACGTAGTCGAAAAGATAGCCGCTACCCATGTTCAGGTTAGACAGCGTATGTCCGTTGCCATTGAAAAAGCTGCGGAACGGCTTGCTGCTATCGGTACCGATGCTACTTAATACCCAATCGTTGAAATCAAGATCACTGGTTAGTTTTACCTCGAACTTCTTTTTGTTCTGTGTATCGTAGAAGTTGAACGCACCTTGCACACACAACTCTTCGATATAAGCGCCTTGGGTTGAAATGCTGGGATGGAACTGATAGTAGAACAGATAACCCAACTTTTCGGCATCTTCTTTCGTCATAGGATCGGGCTCGCCATCCACTATCCACCAGTAAGAGTTAACAATGCCCGTTGTATCGCGCACTTCGCCACGCGTAATACCACTTGTATTAAAGTTTTTAGTACCATTAACCAGATCGGTAAAAGCCATAAAGGCCTGCTGAGTGCCAATCTCGAATACAGGAGTAAAATCTACCTTAATACTTTGGTCGGCCTTAGCTTTCTCGGCTTTTTCGTTGGCATCGTCAACAGCAGATTTGAAAGCGGAATTAAACCACCTGTAATCAAATTTATCCTGATCTACCTGGCGGGGAGCGGCAGTTTGATCTTCGAGCTTAAAATTAGTCCACGAGAAATTATCGGATGCGGTAACAGTTAAAGAATCGTACTGATAACCCACGCTGAACGAGTAGCTGTAGCCAGCCTTAAACGTCAGGCCGTTCTCAAAGGGTTTATTTTTATCCTTATCCAGAATGTCGCCAAGTTTCAGGATATGACATTTAGCCTCGTGCTTTCCACCACTTATGATATCGTTGCCATTCACATCGTAAAGCCACACCTTAAAACGGGTGCAGGCAGGGAGCACCAAGGCCTGTCCGCCATGTTCGTCACTCATATCCACGGGGATGGTCATCATATACTGATAGCCGTTATTATTATTGAATACGGGGTGCTGAACGCTTGCTGTAATCTGCGAAGGCGACAATTTTCCCATGGTTACAATGCCGGTAGTATCTTTCTCGAAGTCCTTAAAACTGGTAGTATTGTTGTAACGACTCTGAGTCATTGCTGTGAGCAGGAATGTCTGGTCATCCACACCAGCAGGCATGCACATCTTATTATAAACATCCATCACCTGTTTAAGCTCGTCATCAGCATAATCATTGGAATCGAAACTTAACTCCACACTACTGAACTGATTGCCTGGCTTATAAACAAAAGCTATACGACTAGCAATATGGCGCATGGTAAGTGGAATATTCTGTGTGGGACCCGATACGGTTACCCAGTCGCTTACAGTATAGTCGGGATAGTAACTTTCCTTAGTACCACTATCCAGACAGCCCGAGAGATTACTACGCCCCCAGGCACGGAAACGCACCGTACGTCCATTCTCCCAAGTAAGCGAGTCGCCTGCAGTCTGATCCTTATGGTTACTATGCGGACGGGGACCATCCGATTTCCATTTGCCTGCCATAGGGTTCCAGTCGGAATTAAGCGAGATGGCAGTACCGGTGGCATAATTCATCTTAAGATAATAGGTGCGGTAAATCTCTTTAGTTTCATCGAACGTTGTACCGTCGTCATTGGCATACTGACGGAAAATGCGCATCTGGTCGCCCTCGTTAAACGAGCCATCGTGATGATAGGTAGTGCGGGTAACAAACTGATCGGCCATGGTGGCACTAAAGTTTACCCCCTGCCCTATCAGCTGCTGCTGTTCGGCAGACAGCTGCCAGTCGGCATCATCGGCTACACAAGCTGTCAGCAACGCTGCTGCTATCAGATATATCGTGTTTTTTATCTTCATATACATCATATTTATTTATATTCAGGGATATCCGGTGTATGATCTTCAACAATGGGTTTGCCATCCGTATCCTTACAATTATTTACATAGCCCGTAATGCTGGCACCATCCTTAAACAGTTTGCCACCATCAACAATCGCATTAACCATCTCAGCACGCCAACCTTTGGTGGGTACCCAGATGCCTTTTTCCAGGTGTACATTAGCCTGCCACTGAGCGTACGGAAGATTCACGACCTGCTCCTGTTTAGTTTCATAGGTACCATTAAGTCCGTCAAACAACCAGTTATGTTCAGTTGTTGCATTTAACAATGTAATGGTATATCCCTGCGCATCAAGATGGCCTGTAAACACAAAACCGGGATCAAATTTCGAAATATCGATAGTGATGTTATTCCTTAGGATAAAGTAGTCGCCGTGATGCGCGCCACCCACGCAGGCCTGCTTCAACAGTTCCACAAACTTATCATTGCTAACATATTGGTTATCTTGATATTGCTTACCATCCGATACTGCATCGGTTAAGCTGTCATTGGTGTAAGCACGCTGCCAACTGCTACCTGCATCCGACAGACTATGATCGGGGTTATCCACACCATAATAATTTTGGCTATTGGCAACCGTTTTCCACAAACGCGAACCTGCGCTGTTATAATCGATACGCTCGGGGGTTACACGCAAGAATACCACCGTTTCCTCGTTGGCATTCAGGTCGAACTTAAACGCCTTCTCATACTCCAACCCATTATCGAGCGTGAGTTCGAAGATAATCTGGTTTTCGCCATCAGCCGATGTAGTAGCCTCGTCGTACATCACATTGGTACCGGAGGTGGCCTCGGTATAGGTGGGGCGCACAATCAGGTCGTAACTGGGCACCTGTCCATAATCTACCATCGAATAACCACTATCCTTCCCCTTACCTTGCTTTTCGTATAAATCATGAGCCGTTTTCCACTCGCCATCGGTGGGAAACAACAGCTCGCCGGTAGTTTTCTTATAGATACGGAAAGTATTCCAAGCCACCTGATTATTCTCAACGATACTACCCAGTTCGCCGAGGTAATGAGGAATAGCCTTGGTAACCGTTTTCCATTGGGGCTTACCATCCTTTACATAATCAAGCATCTGCACCTGACAGAAACGTAGCATAGTTTGATTGCTATCGTGTTTGTCGCCAGCCTGATAGCCTTTAAGTTTGGCGTTCAGAGTGTCATCAATCAGCACGTAAGCCTGCACACGAGCAAGACGGTGCTGCAAGGGGATAGTGATTCGTCCTACCGTAGCCGAAATACTGGTAGATTGAGGTATAGCGGTGTAATGTTCCAAGTCGTCGTGATCCTGAGTCGCATTCTGTTTTTCCAGTTCTTCGGGAATATAAACGCCCTGAAATGTATGGGCACCGTTATCAAGCCACTTAGCAGGCACATTGGTCAACTTATTATCAGCATTATACGCGTTAAGGTGGTAGACGGTAATATTTCCATCGGATTGTACGGGCTTACCATCAGCGTCTAACTGAAGTGTAAGTCTGGCCTTCTGCTGCTTGTCGTTTGTAAAATAGGTAATATCCATACCACTGGCCAACCCCAACTTAAGCCAATCGAGCGACTCGGCTGCCACTGGTTCGCTAACAGCACGGGTAGCGGCAGTAGCAGTAAGCAAATTGCCGGCATCTACCCCACCCACGTGGATGATTTTATCATCGTTATCCAGCAGAGCCTCATCGTGCTGAGTACACGATGCCATCAGCATTCCGCCCATAACCAGAGATAAATATATATGCTTTGTATTCATCATCGAATTTATAAATCTGTCTTATCTGTTGGAGTTTGACTATTACGTTTACCGATAGTAGCCTCAACACCGCGGGTGCAGGTGCCTACAGCCTTACTATTCTTGTCCCACCAGTTACCCTGGCAGTCAATTGTGGTTTGGGCGCCATCGTTTTCGGCAAAACCCAAGATAGCGCCGCGGTAATTATCCTTCATATCACTAAATACAATAAAGCTTGAGCAGTCGGTAATCGTTAATTGTGCTTCTTCGCCAGAATTCGCTTTTTTCTCAATACCGCCTACAATTCCACCAAAATAGATAATGGTTGATGCATCCAGATTCTCGGCAGAAGCAAGATCATTAAACGCAGAATGACAATTCTGCTTAATAGAGCCTTTAGAATAGAACGCACACTGTGTGACGGTGGCCTTTGATGCGGTTGACACGATACCACCCGCATACTTACGAATTTCACCAGTTGTAGGATAAGCCACCCAAGCCTGTATATCGGCCAACACTTCGCAATTTTTAACGGTAGCATCGCCCCAAGCCCAAACCACTACACCTGCTGGGTTAGCAGCCTGAATACGTACATCTTTGGCCGTTTTAACCTTAATATTGCTGATTTCGGCTTTGGCGCCATGCACCTCTGAAGCCAACGCTGCTATACAATCCATAGCCTGTCCCTGAGGTTCGGCAATCAGATTCTTAGAAACCAACACTTTCAAATCGTGCACCTTATTGGTGATTTCATTAAAAATCATAACCTCAGTGGTTATCTGCTTGCCATTACCATCCAGCTCGTAAGTAACATTGCCCAAGGTTCCAGTATTCTCAGTAACCACAATATCCTGAGCCAGGCGATAACGCATATCAGGTTTTGTTTTTTCAAATTCTGAGGCATCATCAATGATACCTGTGTATCGCTGCGATTCAAGGGTAGCATTACCTAATGATTTCTCATCCACAGTAGGCCAGGCGTTATTGGCAAAAGCGCTACCAGTATAAACGCCCGCAATATTCTTATGGGTAACATGGTTCTGACCCAAGGTAATGCCATACTCGAAGGTATTGTTTACAACCTGGCCATCGGCATTACCCACAATACCGCCACCAGCCTTACCGCCGCTAACACGATTGGTTACGGTACAGCCATCAATAATAGCTGGTTCGGTTTCGGTTGACAGCGATGTGGCAGCAATACCACCCACATAGTCCTCGCCATCGGCACCTGATACACGTAAGTTGGAGTAACATTTAGAGATATTACCATGATTGGTCTTTACCGCTCCAGCCACAGTGGCACAGGCATTATTATTTGCTGTCGTAATCTTTACATCGTTAATAGTACCATGGTTTGTTTCGGCTATAGCTTCAGCAACGGTTCCACCTATCTGAATGTTACCATTCAGCAGACTAGCAGCTGCACTCATGTTTTTTAAGAAACGATAATTGCTAATCAGCGTATGTCCGCCCAGACTCAGGGTACAATCCAGGTTTAAATCATCATACCAGTCTTCTAAGTCTATATCAGCTTTAACCAGCGCAAGATTACCTTTTTTGTTGGCAGTCTCGCTAGTAAGAAAGTCATATAATTCCTTGCGATTAAATATCTCGATAGGTGCACCCGAATTACCATGATCGTCGCAGATGGTATTGGTTACCTCTTCGGTCCAATCCTCGATATATGCAGTCATCAGCGTCTGGCGACTATTACGGCCCAGCGTGATGGTAAGTGTAAGGTGCTTACCTTCGGTGAGGTTATAGTTTTCCTCGCTACAATTCCCATCGTTTTCGCCCTTGAACGAATACTTCTGACCCGACAAACTAATAGTGGTTATCAACTCACTGGCTCTACCCTCGAAATAATTATGAGGCGACACAATGGCCTCGTAGCATGTGGTGCTATCCTTAGTGTTTTCGTCGTAATCGATCTCAACACCTCGTGCATAAGGCTTGATGGGAAGTGCCACTGTAGAGCCTGCTTTATACGAGTAGATTTTTGCCTCAATATCTTTTTTTGCAGCCGAATAATACAACGACTTACGACTAACGCCCTCGCCGGCTTTCAGTATAACGGTGATAAGCGCACGTTTGTGCTGCATAAACAGAGGCACTTTTTTGTAATTCTCTTCGGAATCAAGACCTTTCTCTATATTATAGGCCTTCCACTTTTTGGCTGTAAGATAAGTTTCGGTACCAGCCTCGGCCCTACCCTCCAATCGATCCTGCTTTATCAACTCGTCTTGGGTTGACTGATCGGAAGCAATCTCATCAGTACCTGCTGTGGCAGTAAAACCATACTTGATAGCTGTACTGGGCCAATACAGAGATTTTTCATCTTCAGCCTCTAAACTGCCAATAGCATCGGATGTGGTGTGATACATACCCTCGCCTACAGCCTTATCGTCATTCTCCTGCAGCATCGATATTTTAAACATGTAATACTCCTTAATTTTCTGAGGAATATCATCTACACTACGGGTAACTGCGGCGCTACGTACCGACGAAGAGAATGTTACCTCATCGCCCTCAGCAATACCATCCGAGAAGAGCTGCTCGAAGGTTTCGCGACAACTCGTGGAAAGCATTGCTACACAGAGCATCAGCAGTAGCTGGGTTATCTTATATCTAAAACTATTGTTATTCATCTTCATTAATTCTTAATAGTGCCGTTGGCTTCGTAGTTGCTTTCATCAACTTTCCAATCAGCAATCTCGGCTACAACCTGAGCAATCACACTACGACGCAACTCAATATTATAGATGTACTTTGTGCCGCTTACAAGTTTTACATCTATAGCCTTCTTCAGGATGGCTTTATGCTCTACCTTTGTATCGGCCTCGTACCAGGTAATTTGGATACCCTGCATGGTGCCGTAAGCGATACCCTCGTAAGTTTTAAGATAGCCAGCAGTAGGTGTAGCTTCAAACAAACTGAATGCATAATCCTTACTCTCGGGTTCAAATGTTGCTTTGTCAACTTCGCCCTTAGGGGTAATGCTAAAAGGCACATAACCTTTTTTGGTAACACCCAATAGTTCTACATCTTTGATATACGTGTTGTTTTCGAGATTAACCGAACCATCCTGCGAGTTCTTGATGTTCACCTGTACCTGCGCAAACTGATGCTTAAAATACAGCTTTACACGGTTAGCCTCGGAGGTAGCACCTGCTGGTTTTGCTTTTGCATAAGCCAGGATGGGATCAGGCTGCTGCCCCATCTCAGTCTTCGCGCCTCTTGTCAGGTCAAAATCAATTAATTCGTCAGTAAATGCTTGAGGTTCCTTAAGCTTGTTGTTATCAGCTAAAGCCAAGAACACATGGTCCTTACGGTTCTGCCAATAGAATGTGTTACCCTTGTAAGCAGCATTGCCATATTGATTATCAATCTGCAGCAGTTCTGTCATCATGTTTACATCAGCAGTAAGCGGATTATTTGCTGTGTAATACTCTGTACTGTCAGTATCGTTGGCACCGGCATGGAAGAACATCTTACATACAAAATAACTCTCGTAAGGCATATACGGAGCCGAAGCACGGGTAACGGCGGCATTCATATTACCAGCCGAAAACAGTACAGGCATCAGGCCCTGCTGCTTACCGCCGTTTTCTACCTCAGCATCCGAGCAAGCCCCTAAAGTCAAGGCAATTGCCATCGCCAAGGCCGCCGTTGCCATATATAAATACTTAGCTATTTTCATCTTCATCTTCCCAATCAAGTGTTGCGTTACCACTACCTGTAGTTGGTTTCCATTCTTCTATCACCGCACGGAACTTCATCGCCTCCTTCTCCAGGTGAATGGTGTAATTGTACTTATTACCGCCAACCCATTTGGTAATATAATTACCATCTTCATCTTTACAGTCTTTCAACAAAAGCGAATAAGTGGTGCCAGTTGTAGTTCCATCATCAATGGTTACAACCAGTTTCATATCATTTCCATTAACATCCTGCGGAACCATCAGCGTCGAAACCTGATGATTCTTATCATCAACAACACCAGTAAAAGCATCCTTACTTAGTGTTTTTGGAGTTATCTCACCATCGGCAATTTTAATGGTACCCTGGGTATTAAGATTGGCAAGTGTAACCTTTGCACCGGCAAGTGTAACCGCAGCATCATCCGTAGTTGTTTCCAAAGTTACAATCACATTACTCAAAGCGTGCTTGAACGTTAAAGGCACATCGCCTGTACGAGGGGCAATGGCAGCACCGGCCTCGTAATCACCATGCTTAGTCGTAGTAGCCCATAACAAATCAACGTTCTTTTCTACCGTATAATCTTCTTTCTTAACTAATGTATTACCATCCTTAACTGCCAAGGCACGGAAATAGAAACTACTAGTGTTATCTGGCCAGAAGATTTCGGGATTATTCTCGAACACGCCACCCTTGTAAGTACATGTTGTAGCTTTTTCTCCGAAATTATCGAAATTAGTAGTTCTCCATAACGTGAAAGCATCATTATTGTTAAATGTATCTCCCGTAATGCCACAATCAGTAACATCAGCCGAGAACTGGATTTCACCTTCACCTGTAGCTGTAACAGGTATCCAATCTGCCAGCGTTGCCACTACACTCACTTTCTGCTTGTTAATGGTAACAGTTAACTGATAGTTATAACCACTCTGGGTTTCACTATTTTCATCTAGTCCACTCCCCCATTTCGCTGTAGCCAGCATTTCATCGGTAACCATAATTTTATAGTTATTACCACCAGCATCGGCAATAGTCGCAAGAACAATACCTGTAACAAGCTTTGTATGGGGTACTGTAACAGCCTGATAGGTACGAGTAGTCGCATTAGTATTGCCATCAGGGCACATAGTTACATTAGTAGTTCCCGAAGCAGTAACTATACCTTCAGGTGCATTGAACTCCCCATCCTTACTTACATCATTCAAGGTAACAACTGTCTTTTCCAAATCACCTTCTTTAAACCCATCCTTAGCCTTAACAACAATGGTAAACTTACTCATAGCGTGGGTGTATGGAACGGTAATAGTACCATGAGCACTCTCTTTAGAACTTCCATGATCATATACCACTGGAGTCTGCGCTGGTGACCACAGAAGGTCGTTATGCTTCATAACATCTTTAGCCGACTGATCTGCAGTAGTTGTCCAAACAAGAACACCTGTAGGCGTAGTTGTTGTAT
>JAEEGK010023843.1_pt1 | contig 12733 bp, 9 predicted proteins | sample 8958771 | NCBI WGS metagenome assembly JAEEGK01 (sample SAMN16246547, study PRJNA631951) | gut metagenome | biome: gut microbiome; feature: rumen; material: SC-attached | host: Bos | place: Iran: Karaj | collected 2018-10 | reverse complement strand
ATCCCCAATCCCCATGGGAATAAATTATAATATATATTAAAGTAACTTTTAAATATTAAACTTTTAACATAAATTTTTTGTTTTTAATAAATTTATATTTATTAGGTTAAAAGAAGATATCCTTTATTTAAAACTGATAATGAAAGTATTGAAAATTTAAAAGACAAAGAGAAATTATATACACAACATAACTTCATAAAAAAATAAAAGTTTTTATATATTTGTTGCAAATTGAGATATTATTTAAGATTAAATTAAATTTATTATAAAATGAACCTTTGATAAATTAAACATTACCATACATTTTAAAAAATAAAATATTTCAAGATATTATATTTAAATATATATTAAAAATATAATTTAAATATCAATTTTATCTTTCTGAAAAAAATATTATTAATAAAAACTACTATATAATTTAATAAACCTGAAAACCAAAAAATGACTAAAAAAATTAAAAAATAAACCAAAAAAAAAAATTAAAAAACTAAAAATAAAACACATACCAAAAAATTATTTAACTTTCATTTTTTTTTTCATATTATTCCTAATTTTCCTTTCTTCCCGATTAAATTTTTCCATAATCACTTTCCATTCTTGTGCAATATCCTGATATAAAATTCTTTCATTTTCATCTTTAGCACAATAAAAAGATCTATATAACCAAATTAAATCTTCTCTATATCTTCCATCAGAAGGTAAACTATTTTTCACAGGTTTAATATATTCAGGATTTTGTTTATCAATATCCCACATAATATTATCATTAATAATTAACTTATTTAACCAACTTCCTTTTATTTTAGATATTATATTATAATGTTTATTATTAAATTTATATTTCTTTGCAAATTCCCATTCTTTATCATGTTCAAATTTAAAATTTTTAGGATAATTAAATTCAAATATTTCACCGTAAATTATATCAAATTTTTTTTTATTTTCAAAAAATTTAACAATACCTCTTAATTTATTTTTAATATCAATAAGATTCATATAACCTTCTAATAAATTAGATCTATTTTTATCAGAAGCAGCATTTAAAAATTTAACTTTAGGAATAGAATAAGTAATAATTTGATTAATTAAAGGAAATTCAACATGAACAGGACCTTTTTGAACAACATAAACGGTGTTACCAAAATTTTCAGAAACAACAGAAAAAGCAAAATAACCATGAATTTTATATATATTATTATATATAATATAAAATCTCATTGCTAAAGGAGAATGTGTTACTTGTTCAACATATATTTTTCCTCCATTTGGAAATTCTCCTTGAAAAGTTTCTCCTAAAAAAGGATTAAAAGGTTTTAATTGTTGTGCTGGAATATATAAACCTGAAAATGCAAATGTTAAAACTAAATTAAATCTTTCTATATTATTTAAATTTTTATTTGATGCTGGAATTAAATATTTATTGGCATAAGAAAATATATTAGTTACTCTTTCTATTAAAGTTTTTGGTTCAAACATTTTTATTTTTAAACTTATATGATGTCCAAAAGGTACTTTTAATATTTGCCAAATCATATCTTTTAATAAACCAGAATATTTTGCTAAAATATTTTTATCTGTTACTACTAAACCTAATTTATCATCTAATTTAATTCCTTTATAAAGTCCTTCTTTTGAATAATCTGGTTCTTTTCTTAAATTTTCTGAAGAAATAAATCTTGGAGAAGGTAAAATTAAATTATTATTTTTTTCATTATATATAATCATTTTAGTTCCATAAAAAAAAGAAAAAGGATGTAATTTACTAATTGAATAAATATATGAATTTGTAGAAGATATTTTAATTCCATTTTTAAATTCTATTTTATTTGTATCATTTGTATCAATTGTACTTTTTCTTGATTTTGTAACTATTCCTTCATTATATAATTTAGATAGAAATTCAATTGATAATTTCCTTGTTTTTAATATTGGTAAATTTTTATCTTTTATTTCTCCTAATGAATTATAATCATCATCATCATCATCTGATTCTATTTCATTTAAATTTATTTTTATTTTTTTCTCTTTTTCTAAATTTTCTTCAAAATTTTTAAATTCTAATTCATTCATATTTTTCATATTCTTTTCACTTAAATGTGTTGTTATTTTTTTTAAATAGACCGAATCTATTTCTTTAGGTTGATAAATATCACCTTTTAATTTTTTTAAATTTTTAATTTTCTTATTTGAAAAAACTTCGTTTTCATTAGTTATTGGTATTTTTAAATTCATTAATGACATCATTAAAATTAAAAATATTTATTTTTATTTAATTAAATTTTTAATAATTAATATTTTCTTATATTAAATTTGATAAACTTTTTAATTTATAAAAAATAAATTTTTAATTATAATAATTCATTATATCAATTATTTTTTTTAAACTCATAAAATTAATGTAAAAAAAAAATATAATTATCCTAAAATATTTCTATTTATAAAAGTAACAAACATTAAAATTATTTTTTATTATCATTAATTGTAATAGTTTCACTTAAAAAAATATTTCTTTCATTTTCTCTAATTTTACTTTCTAAAATTCTTTTTTGAATAGGACTTAAAATATTATTATTTTTATTTGTATTAATATTATTAGAAAAACTTCTTATTTTTTCAGTAAAAAAAGAAGGCAAAGCAAAATTTTCAATTGATTTAATAAATTCTAATTTTTTTTTAATAAAATTTATTTTTTTTTGAGTCAATTTATCTATATAATAATTTTTAGTCATTTCCTTATTTTCAATTCTTTTTAAATTTTCTTTTTCTGTTATTTTTTTATATTCTTTTTCATTTTCAGAATATTTAATATTTAATAAATTATTTATTGAATTTGGTTTTTTTTTCCATAAATTCATTTTTGGAATTTTAAAAATTTTATTATAATATTTTAAATCTTTTGGATTTATTTTTTTCATGTTATTTATTTTTTCAAATGATTTTTCTGTTGTTATTGTTGGAAAATATGATAAATTATATGAAGGAAAACTTTCAGTTTGAATTAATTTATTATTTCTTGAACTTTCATTTCTATATATAGTAATTAAAGAATTTTTTTGTATTATGATATTTTTTTTATTAAAAAAAGAAGGATCATTATAATTATATTGCATTTTTGGTAAATTAATAAATTCAGCACTTTTATTTTTATTAGTTTTTATTTTTTTCATAATTTTACAAAATTTCAAAGAACTAAAATTCTTATTATACATAATATAAATAATAATAATAAAAAACTAATTAAAAAAAAATATGTTAAAAATAAAATATATTTTTATTAGAAAAGAAAATGCTTCAACCAAATGAATTTGATTTTCTAAATTTTTCTAAAGATAAAAATATGAAAAAGCACTTAAAAGATGAAATAATCTATTATAGTGACAGAATAAAAAAGACGAATGACAAAGGGAAAGTTCAAGATAGAAATATAATAATAACAGATAAAGCAATCTATAATTTTAAAGATACAACATTTAGAAGAAGAATACCATTAAATTCATTAATAGCAATAACAGTTTCAAGTTCTTTTGATGAATTTATAATTCATTTTGCAGATGATGAATATGATTATCATTATCAAACTCCAAAAAAAAAAAAATAATAGAAATAATATCAGAATGTTATTATATAGAAAAAAAAAGTGAATTTGAATTATATGTAATTCCAAATAAATTAAAAGAATATATTACAACTAAAAAAGATAAAAAAAATAATAAAAATTTTTCTAAAAAGCCTAATTTTGGTTTAATGGATATTCAAGAATATATTTATGGAATGAAAAGAGAAACAATTCCTTTAGTTGATAGACAAACAATATTTATTGATAATAAAATTCTAAATTCAAAAGTAGATTTATCTAATTTTGAAATAATAAAAATAATAGGAAGAGGAAGTTTAGGAAAAATATTATTAGCAGATTATAAAAAATCAAATGATTTTTATGCAATTAAAGTAATTAGAAAAGATCAAATATTAAGTGATGATTTAATAGATAATATTTTATTAGAAAAACAAATATTAACATTTGCAAGAAATGAATTTATATTAAATTTATCATTTTTTTTTCAAAATAAAGAAAGAATATATTTTATTACTCCATTTTTGAAAGGAGGAGATTTATATAATTTATTAAAGAAAAAGCATCATTTAGATGAATATACAGTAAAATTTTATACATGTCAAATAGCAATGGCATTAGAATATTTACATTCTCAGCAAATAATATATAGAGATTTAAAGCCAGAAAATATATTAATTAATGATGATGGATATTTAAAATTATGTGATTTTGGAGGATGTGTTCATATGTATAAAAATAATAAAGAATATGTTTTAACCGGAAGTCCTTTTTATTTTTCTCCAGAAATGATAAATTTTGAAGGATATAATTTATTAACTGATTGGTGGAGTTTTGGTATTTTAATTTATGAATTATTATATGGGAAACCTCCTTTTTTTAGTAATGATAAGTATAGATTATATGAATTAATTTGTAATGGAGAAATTATTTTTCCTGAGTATTATTTTGATGATGATAATAATAAAATTAACTATAATGTTAGTAATGAAGCTAAAGATATAATTATTAAATTATTATCTAAAAAAAATGTTAGAATTGGAAAAAATGGATTTGAAGAAATTCAAAATCATAGTTTTTTTGCTAATTTGAATTTTGAAAATATTATGGGAAAAAAATTTAATGCTAATTATAAACCTATTGTTCAAGGAAAAAAAGATTTAAGTAATTTTAATGAAGAATATTTAAATATGGATATTAATGATAGTCCTATTGAAGATTGGATTGGAAAATATGATAATTATTTTTATGAATTTGATGTTAAAGAATAATTTTCAACTTTATTTATTAGTTTTATTATTATTTTGAACTTTAAAATTATTTAAATTAAAATTTAATTATTGAAATAATTTATAACTTTTTTTTTATTTTTTACTTTTATTATATAAATAAATAATTTAAATTAAGAATAATGTAAAGATATATATATATAAAATAAATAAGTTATTATTTTTCTAATTAATTAAAATGAAATTTTTTTTTAAATTGAGATAAAGTTAAACCATTAGTAAACATTAATTTACCATTTCCACTTTTAGAAAAATTACTGTCTGACATTCTATATTTTTTTCTTGTAAATTTACATTGATTCATAATAGCTTTACTTAAATTTTCTAAATCACTTTTTCTATATTCAATACCATCAATTTTATATTTTTCTTCAGTTTTTTTTATTAAAATATCTTCTTCATCTTCTTCTTCATTTTCTTTTAAATCTTCTTTTTTATTTTCATTTACTAAGGGAGAAAAAATTTTATGTTTCTTTTTTTCAAAAGCTAATTTTTTTAACATATTTAATTTCTTTTTTTCATTGTTTGATAAAATTGCTTTGTTTTTATTTATTCCTTTAACAAATATATCAATATTATTTAAAGAATCAAATGAATTTATTTCTTCTTCATCTTCAATTTCTTTTTCTTTTTCTTTATTTATTTCATTATATAATTTTATAACATCTGAAAAATCAAAATTTTTATTATTATTTTTCTCATTATTATTTGTATGATTAAAATTATCATAAGAATTATAATTATAATCTTCAATTTCTGATTTTTCACTTCTTGGATTTTTTAATTTTAATTTTAATTTACTTCTATTTTTAATTAAAGAATTATTATTAAAAGAATTAGAATTACTTTTAAAATAAGATTGATTTGGTAAAAAACAAGTATTTTTAAAAAGAGAATAATTTTCAACAGCATTAAAATAAGTTTTATGATATAATTCAGGATATAAATCTTTAGCTTTTGAATTATCAACTTTATGATTTTTTTTTAAAGTATATAAATCAAATTTTTTTCTTTTTCTTATTTTATTTTTATTTTCTTTAATTAAATCTTCATAATAATCTTTATTTAAGTCAATAACATCTTCAGGAAAATTTTTATTAGTTTCAACTTTAGGTTTAAAACCCATTTTATTTAATTGTGTATCTACAATTTTTTTACTATTAACATTTAAATTATTTGGAATATGACCTAAATCATTATAAATTCTTTCTAAATCACTTCTTGGCGTATATTTCATGTGAGGTTGAATTATATTATAATAATAATTATAATCATTTTCATTATTAGCAAATTTTTTTTTTTTTTCAAAAGATAATGATTTTATGTAATTATTATTTAAAATTATTCTTTTATTCTTTTCATTAATTGAATCTGATTTATTTGTTATTGAATTTATATTATTTTTATCATTTTTATTTTCATATGAATTTATTATTTCTTTGTTTTTGTATTTCTTTTTTAAATTAAATCTTTTTGGAAATAATATTTTACCACTTTCTTCAATTAATAATTTTTCTCTTGTTGTTAAAAATGATTTTGGATTATCTCTTAATTTTATTGGTTTTTCTGCCATTTGATATATAAAATTTATTATTCTATTTTCATAATTTGATGTATATTTCATTAAATTTTTATCATGAATTTCTTTTAATTTTTTTTGCTTTTCTTCTTCTTTTTTAGCTTCAAGTAATTTTTGCCTTATTTTTAAGTCTTTGAAATAGTTATACATTTATTTTTTATTTTAACTAATTTTTATTTTTTTTCAATAAACAAAAAAAAAAAATAAAATAAATACAAAAAATTTTTGTGTGCAACATATCAAATAAATACAAAAGAAATAAATAATTAAAATATTTTATAAATATATCTAAATTCGTGAATCATTTAATTTCACAAATCAAAAATTACAAATTCATATTTACATATTAAATTCTTTATTATATTTTAATAACAAACATTAATATTAAAAGGGAAATCTTTCGAAAATATATTGATCAAGTATTTTATTTTTAACATTTCTAATTTCATCTCTCCAATTTTTTTTTAAAAAATTTGTAAAAATTAATTGATTTTTCTTATTATTAATATTCATATTAGAATTATTTCCTAAAATTATATTTTCAGAATCAGAAAATAAATTTTGGTAATTTTCAAATGATATATTTAAATGATCATTAGTAAAAGAATTATTTGTAATTATGTTTTCTTCATATTTGAAATATGAATTAAATGGTTTTAAAATTATATTTCCATTTTGAATTGTTACAACTAATTTTGGAGAGGAATCCATAATTTAAAATTAACAGAATTATTTTTTGATTTAAAATATTATTTTTAATTTTAATGGTTATTTATTATAATTTTTAATTACTGATAAAAAATTTATAATTAATTATTTTAAGTAATAATTTTTTTTTAAAATCTTATTAAAATTTCATAGTCATCAATGAATTAAAATTAAGTCTGAATCAATAAATTATAAGAAATAAAATTTAAAATATTAAAGAAATTAAATTTCAAGAAAATTAAATTCAGAGAAGAAAAATAATCAAAAATTAAAATTATTATCAATTATTTTTACGTACAAAAAGAACAATCCTTCTTTTCTATTATTTATGATTCATCCAAACCATTTAAGCATTAATTATTGTAATATATTTAATCTTTTTTACTATAAATATTTTCATTAAAAAATTCTATATTCTTTGGTGTTTGAAAAAAATTCTTTTATTTTTTAATTTAAATTTAAACTTTTCATTTTTTTTTTCTTGTTTTTCCCAAAAATCCTTATTTATCATATATTAAAACAAAAAAATCCCTTTTTTAATTTATTAAATAAATTAAATTTTCCTTAACATTTTATATAAATATAAAAATTAATATTTTAAATGTCCACAGCTTAAAATTTTTTTTCTATTAGTGTTAATAATTAAATTGTTATGGGATTGGGAATTAAGATTTTTTTGATATAAATTATTAGAAGAAGCATAATTTTTTCTTCCAATTAAATTATTTTTCTTTCTCTCAGTATTTAATTTTACTTTAACTTTTTTAATAGGAGGAAAAACATTCTTTTTTAAATTTAAATTATTAAAAAATTTAAATTGTTTTAAAGCTTCATAAGTATGACTTAAAAGTTTTTGTTTTGGTTTTTCATATTTATTTTCATTTATTATAGTATGAAAATAATGTTGATTATCATTTGGAATTTCTTTTCTAATTTTATTAACTTCTATAATATATTCTTGTTTTTTTTGAGTCATTTTATAAATAATATTATTAACAAATTCATCATATTTTTTTTCATTTTCATCAACAGTTCTATATGTCAAGTTTGTTTTATGTCTATTTTGATTTCTAGATCTACTAAAATTATTATTTAAATTAAGGTTTTTTAAATCACTTGATAATTTTTTATTGTTTGAATTTAATGATTTTTTTAATTTCCTATTTTCTTTCTTTTGAAAATTTTGTCTTGCTATTTGTACAATATTTAAAGGAATGTGTTGTCCAGTTTCTTTTTTTGGAATTGGTTCATCTAAAAAATCTAAAGTATTTGATCTTCTTTTATTTTTTTCAATTTCTTCTTTTATATTATGTTTAAATAAAGCTCTTGAAGATATTTTCATTTTCGTTTTCATTTTTATTTAATATTTCAAAAGGAAATTAAAAAAAATAAAATTTATTAAGTTCTAAAAATAATTAAATATAATAATAAAAACAATCAGAAATAAAGTTTTTTTAACATAAATTTTTTTATTTATTTTAAAATTATTAACTTACATTTTTTCTTTATTTATATCTTGTTTACTATTATTATTATTATTATTTTCATTATCACCAAAACTAATACTTAAATCACTGTTATTTTTTTTTAATTGAATAGTATTATCAAAAAGAAAAGCAGAAGAGGAAATTTTTTCTTTTAAATTAATGGTATTTTTAAAAATAGTAGAAGTCATTTTTCCTTCATAAGCTCTTAATCCATTCTGACTATCATATCTTAATAATTTTTTATGAAAAGTAAAATAATTATCATCAGCAATTCCTTTTTGAATAATTAAATCTTTTATTTTTTCAGTAACAAGATATATTTTTAATGACTCAGCTAAATCAGTATATTTTCTTTTTTCTTTCATTAAAAATTCCATTTCTTCTTTAGATTTCTTATATTTATTATTATATCCACAAACATATATTTTTATTATATCAAATGTATTTATTCTTCTAAAACTAAATTCTTTTATTGATTTGGTTTTAATTATTGTTTGACTTATACTTTTTCTTTTTACATTTTTTACATTTTTTAATAGTGGAACAGGATTAAATTTTACGTTTTTTAAATTTGAACGTCTTCTATTTATTAATTCATCATCTTTCTTTTTTTTATAAGATAAATATTTTGGTTTATAATCAAATAAAACATTTACAATTTCAATATCCATTAATCTTAATTGAGGAAAATATAATATAAAATAAGCAATAAAACATTGAACATAAAATATTCCATACACACTTGCTCCAACTTCTTGTATTTTAATATATTTTCTTTGAACCTTTTCTTTCGACATTGCTGAACAAACATATATTGTTGATAAATTTTCATCTTCTTCATCATAATTATAACTTATATCATTTTTAACTTGATCTAATTTAAAAATTGATTTTTTTTCAAAACTATCAAAAATCATATTATGATCACTTAAAAAATCCAATGAATTAAAATAAGTATAAATTTGTTTATTAAAATTATAATCTAATTTAAGATAATAAGAAGTTAATTCTGATTGAATTGGATGGGAAAAATTTTCTGAATTAATTGAATTAGTCGAATAAAAAATTTGAATCCATGCATCTTGAATTTTTTCTTTTATTTTTTCTTCTGGTTCACATATTATATTAGAATCACTTTTATTTTTACATTTTGAAACATATATTATTAAATTACCATAAAAATCATCAGAATATCTTCCTCCTAAAATAATATCTTCAGAGTAATTAAAACAATAATGTAATTTAATATCATTTAATTTAAATTGTTCATTAATATTTAGTTTTTCATATTCATTATAATAATTAGTGCAATTTACTATATCTAATTGATATTCTTTTGAATTTATTATTCCATTATTCTTATTCTTATATAATATTTTATATATTCCTTTTATTGTTATTAAAGAAGGATTATTTAAAGGAGAATGATTTTTGTCTCTTAAAAAAATAGATAAAAGTAAATTTTCTGTATTCAATGTTATATTTATTCCTTGAAATAAATCTATTTTTGAATATGAAATTAATGGTTCATTTCTTTTAAATAAATGTGATATATTTATACAAAATATTGTTACACACACTATATTTACACATAAGGAAAGAAAAACTGATATATATGAATGCTGTTTGTGATCTCCTTTAAATTCATGGATAAACGTTAAGTAAAAGTAATCTTGAAATTTTAATATGTTGTATAAATATCTCATTGATGTATTTTACTAATTTTATGTTATTAAATTAAAAAACAATTTTTTTTTATTTTATATTTTTAATAAATAATTATTCTATGTTTCAAAAGTTAATATTATTTATATATGGAAAAAAAATATTTTATTTTAACAATAATTATTAAGTGAATATTAAAAAAATATATATTTAAAAAAAAATCTAATTTAATATATGTTTTCAAAAAAGATAAATATAGATTAAGTAAGTACTGATATGTTAAAAAAAATAAAATTAAATCCAAATATATAAAATAATAATTAATTCAATGAATTATAATTGTTTTAAAAAAACATCAAAATTTAATCCTTCTTAGTAATATATATTATATAATTCATTTCCTAATAAATACTTAAAGAGTGTAAAATTTATTTATATATATTATTTTAATAATAATAACTATAAAATATCCTAAAAAAAAATTAATCAAATAACAAAAAAAAACTAAAACATAAAACAAAATTCAATTATTTTTAACAAACAAGAAAATTATTTTTAGAAACCCATTTATTTTTGTCAACAGGTCTAAAAGAAATAGGAACAGAAGGAATACCATTACTAATAAAATCATGATAAAAATAATTTTTTTTTCCAATATATACATCAAAATTTTTTTTAGAAACCCATTTTAATTTATCCACCTTTCTTTTTTTTTTTTCTTCTTCATAAGGTTCTCTATAAGGAGTGGAAGCTAAAATTGAATTATATGCAATTTGTGAAAATTTGTTTTTATGATGAATTATTGGTTTTTCATAATTATTTTTATTGAAATCAATTGAATTTTCTGTTTTATTATTTTTATTATTTATTATATTTGAATTATTTTTGATTACAAATTTTGGAGCGGAAGAACTTTTTCCAAAAATACTAGTATTACTTTTTTTCTTCTTTTCAACATCTACATTCATTGTTATTTCTATTGATGAAAACATTGGATTTATTAATTTTTCATAATTTAATTTTTTAACGAAAGAATAAGCAATATCTGATTCTTTAAATTTAATTAATAAATATATTGATCTTTCTAATATTTTATAATCTTTTACATAATTGTTTTCTGAAAGAAAATTATTTAATAAATCTAATACCATTTCTTTAGATGGATAATTTATTATTTTTACTTGAGTTATTAATTTTACTTTTTCTATATTTTGTGATTTTGTCATTTGATTTTCTTTGTTATTTTTATTCGTTTCCATTATTGAAATATTATTTTCTTAAAATATAATATAAATTATTTTGAATTATTAAAAATAAATTTTAATTAATTTTTTTATAAAATTTCCTTTTTTTTAACTTAAATTAAATTCATTTCCACCTTCCAAAATAGCAAAATCCATTTTTTGTTTAAAAATTTCATAAGATGAATATTCTGGGATTTTTAAATAATTTTGGCAAGTCATAACAGAAGGTAAAAAATAGTCTGGATTATTATATTTTTCAGTAATTCTTTTAACAATAGTTAATCTTGGTTTTAAACCTTCAAAACCCAAAAAAGGTAATCTTTCACTTCCAGTAATAAATTTAAGAAATTTTTTTTTATTTTCCTTATTTAACTCTGATAAATATTTAAAAAAATATTTTATTTGAATTGATTCAATTGTATATCCATGTTCAATAATAATAAATTTTGATATTTCTTTTTCCTCCCAATTTTCTATTTCACTTGTTAAAATAATATTTTGAATTTCTTCTGATGATAAATAATTTAATCTTTCTATTGGAAAAACATTATTAAAACCTTCTTTAAAGGAATTTATTATTTCTTTTATTTCTTTACTTTCAAATAAAAAATTATATAAATTTATTATATATTCATTAATATTTTCATTTGTGATTAAAATATTTTTTCCATTTTTAATTAATTCAATATCATTTTCTTTATTAGGGAAAATAAAATATAAATTTAATGATTTAATATCTTCAATATAATCTTTTTTTGAAATAAAATCATATATTTCTTTATGAATATTTTGAATATTATTTAAATTAATTGTTTTTTCAGTAACTAAATCAATGAAAGTTTTACTTAAAGGAATATCAATTAATCTATCATCTAAAATACATCTTGCAATAATAAAACCTAAAAAACTAAAATTTAAAAGAATTTCTTTTTTGTTTTTTTTGTCTGAAAATTTAGGTAAAGGATATAAAAAATTATCTTTATTAATAATAAAATATTTTAAATTTCTTTCCATAAAAGAATGAAATAAATTAGAATAAAATTCATTTGTTGGTCCTATTCCTTTTCCTATTTCATTATTAAAATCAAATTCAATATATCCATTATAATTAAATATTGTTGTAAAGGCATTTTTATCTAAATTTTTTTCAAATATTTTTATAAAATCTTCATATTCTTTTCCTCTTT
>JAEEGK010023840.1_pt1 | contig 12733 bp, 7 predicted proteins | sample 8958771 | NCBI WGS metagenome assembly JAEEGK01 (sample SAMN16246547, study PRJNA631951) | gut metagenome | biome: gut microbiome; feature: rumen; material: SC-attached | host: Bos | place: Iran: Karaj | collected 2018-10 | reverse complement strand
TTTATTTTTTTTTTAATTTTTTTTTAAATTTTTTTTATCTTTCATTGATTGTTTTTTATATTTATTTATTTATTTTATTTATTAATTAGAACTAAAAAAATGGTTAAATAAAATTGAAATTGTTTTTCATTTGAGTTTTGAATAAATTTAAGTTCTTAAAAATATAAATAATTTTAAATCACCCAATCAACTATATAAAATAATCCAATAATAACCCTTTTTAAAATAAAAACCTTCAAAAAAGATTTTCAAATCCTTCTAAAAAAACAAAAAACATAAAAAAAAACAAAAATTAATATTAAAAAATTGAAAAAAAATTAGATAAAAAAAAAAAAAAAATAAACGCTAAATTTAAAAAAATGAGAAGAAAAATAAACAAACGTTGTAAAAATACATATATATTTAACTAAAAAAAAAAATAGACGAAACAATAAATCCAAACAACCCAGAAAAATTTATAACAGCAAGTCTTTCATATCCAGAAGGAAAATTATATTGTGCAAGTGACGAAACTAGAAGTATAGATATATGGGAAGCCGGAATGAGAAATCCATCAATTTCTTTAAGAGACAATTCTTCAACAGCAACAATACTTTTATTAAATAATATAACATATGAGTTATTTGCTGGTTTAAACGGAGGAAAAATTTCTCTTTGGGATATTTACAAAAAAAAAATAAAAAATGATTTTATTGGTCATTCTACTATGATAAGTGCAATGTCTTTATTTAAAATTAGAAATGATACTATGTTATTAAGTGCAGCTGCAATTGATGGTAAAATTAAATTATGGGATCCTAGAAATAAAAATGAATGTATTAATTTAAAAAGACATTTTAGTCAAATTAATTGTTTGGATTTTTCACCTGGTGGAACTTATTTTGTTTCTGCTTCTCAAGATGGATTAATTAAAATTTGGGATTTGAGAATTCAAAATAAATGCTTAAAAGAAATTGATAATAAAATTTCTGTTAATTGCTTTAGATTTAATCCTATTAAAACTACTTTTGCTTTTGGGACTAAAGATAAATATGTTAAATATTATGATATGAAAAATTTTGAAATGATTAGTCAAAGTAAAATTGAAAGGAGTCCTATTGAAAAAATAGAATTTGATGGAGAAAATTATTTATTTGCTGCTACGAATGATTGTTTAAAATATTATAATATTGGAGATGAATATTTGTTAAATGAATTAATGTTTGAAACTCAATGGAAAAAATTACAAGATTTTCAATATTTAGAAAAAAGATCAATTTGTGCTGTTTCAATTTCTGGAAGTAAATTATCTTATTATTTTATGAAATATAAAGATATGGTTGGGGAAAAAATTAATACTATTAAAGAAGAAAATGAAGAATCTAATTTAATTGATGATTCTATTTCTAATTTACAAATAAATATTTCGAATTATCAAAAACAAAGAAAAAATATTCAAAGTGGTAAAAGTAAACAAAGTAATAATGAGAAAAATTTTGAAGAATATCAAAAATCAAATCCTGTTTTAGAAGACTTAAATATAAATAATGATGATAATCCAGTAATTTCTAAAAATAATAATAATAATAATAATGCATCCAAAATTAATAATGCTACAACTGATGAAAATTCAGTTAGTTCTGATTTTATTGATTTAAGTAGTTTAGCAAAAGGAGGTAAAATTTATTTATAAAATAATATTTTTTTTAGGATTAAATGTTGTATATGGTCAAAATTCAAAAAAGTCAAATCAAAAAAATACAAAAAATAAATCTCAAAAACAAAATAATAAAAATCAAGAAATAACAATGGGAGATTTTATTTCAAATAATGAAATTGATGCAACAACAAATTCATTAGAAGTATCAAAATTAAAACAAAACTTAACCCCAAATCAACAAAAAGAAAAAAATGAAAAAATAGACAAACAAACAGAATTTATGGATACATTAAGTGATTTTGGTAATTTAAACAATTTCCTTAATTCAAACATAAATCAAGAATTAGACAAAATAAGTGTAATACAAAACAATTTAGATATAGAAGACACATTTCATGATGATCAATTATATTCATTAATAAATAATACTAATAATAATCAAAATAAAGCAGAAAATAAAAAAGAGTTTTCAAATATTTTACCAAGTGAATCAAAAATGGAATTAACAGATATTGATATTTCAAAAACAAATACATCATTTATATCATTAAAATCATCTGAAACAATGGGATTAGATTTTAATCAATTTGCAAATAATCAAAATAATGATTCAAATATGACAATTCATGGCGTTTCTCAAACAAATGATTTAGCAATAATACAAGCAGTAAATACACAACATGATAAATTATGTCAAACAATAACAAAGAGATTTAGTTCAATGGCACAAATAAGAAAATGTTGGAGTGAATCAAATATAAATGCAACAATACAGTTTTTAAAAACAAAAAGAGATATGTCTGTTATAAATGATTTTTTTACTTATGGCTTAATTGCAAGAGATGATGTTACAAGACTTCCTTTTACTTTAGATCATTCTATTGATTTACTTCCTTATGTTGTTAGTTTAATTAATGGAAAATATGATGCTTATAAATTAACTGGAATTAAAACTGGAATGATTTTTATTAAAATGTTATTTGAAAAAATTGTTATGACTAAACAAACTGTTAAAACTGGAGGTTTATTTGAACAAACTGATCCTATTTTACAAAATAATATTGATAAATGTGATAAAATTATTGAAATTTTTAAGAAACTTTATCAAAATAAAAATTTACATAATTTAAAAAATGAAAAATTAAGAGAAAATGCTAGTCGATTATATACTGATATTGAATTTTTCTTGAGTCCTTTTAATAAAGGTGAAGGAAAGATTAATATTATTAATACTAATTAATAATTTTTCATTTTTTAAATTTTATTATATATTTTAATGGTTTATGAATATAAAATATTTATTTTATATAAAAATATAAAATATTTAATTTTTAAATGAATTAAGAAAATTTTAAATGGGAATTGATGAGAGTATTTGTAGAAAATGTAATTGTAATAAAAATAATGAATTTAATCTTGATTTCCAAAATGGTGATAAAAAAAATTTTACACAAATGACAACAAAAAACAAACAATTTGAAGAAAACAATTTATTTAAAATAAAAGCAAAAACACCTGATGAATCAAATTTATATGATTATAAAAAATTAATTTATGTACAATCAAGAATAAAAGGTTTTTTATTTAGAAAAACATATCCATCAATAAAGCAATTATTAATAAATTTAACAAATAAAAAAATTGATTGTTGTAAAATTAGATTTGAAGTAAAATTAGATTCTTTAGAAAAAATATTAAAAGAAAAATTTGGTAATTTCGATAGTAACAATTGGAAAAAATATTACGATATATCAAAAGCATATTTATTTAATTATAATCCTTCAAAATATGGAAAATTATTTCCTTGTAAAATATTAATATACAAAAATTTTAATTCAAATGAAGAAATAAGTTATTATACAGGAAATATAAATAAATTATATATGAGATGTGGATATGGTAAATTAATAACAAAAAATGGAATAATTTCAGAAGGAAATTGGGTTTATAATAAATTAAATGGATGGGGAAGAGTAATTGATACTCAAAATAAAATTATTGGAGAAGGATTATATATTGATAATTTAATGGAAGGTTATGGAAAATATTATTTTTCAAATGGAGATTTTTATGAAGGGTATTTTAAAAATGGAAAAATGGATGGAAAAGGAAAATATAATTGGAAAGATGGAGAAATTTATGAAGGAGATTATAAAAATGGAATTAAAGAAGGTAATGGAATTTTTTATTGGACTAATGGAAAAAGATATAAAGGAGGATTTTTAGGAGGGAAACCTGATGGAAAAGGTAAATTTTATTATAATGAAAATATTATAGATAATTAAATTTTTTTTTTTATATTTTAGGAATATATTATATATTAGGTAAATTATTTTTAATATTGATTATTTTTATTATTCTTTTTTTAATTTTTTTTATTGAAATATATTCTTTCAGAATTATATTATAAAAATATTATTTTCTTTTTTCAATAATCATAATAAAAATTATTATTGTTAAAGATAAATTAATCTAAGAAAAATAGTTGAATTATTTTTTTCAGTATTTGAAAAAACTTTTCTATTATTATTATTAAAATATTGAAAAAAAATCATATTTAAAAATAAATAATTTTTTATTTTTCAATTACTTTTTTAATTTCTTTTTATTAAATTATTAAAGAATTATAAAATATTTATAACTATTCGGTTTTTTAACAAAATTTTTTTATTTAAATTTTATAACATAAATAAAATTTGAATAATAAATATATAAATTATTAACATTTTAATAATTGCCCAATGATTTGAAAGAATTTATAATTTAGATAACATCAATTACTAAAAGATAAAATTTAAATATTAATAATATAAGAAAAAAACAATCATGAATAATTCTAACTTTTAAAACAATTAGAAAATTTATCAAATACCAGATTATTATTTTAAAATATATATATATATTTCTAAATTTTATATCAAATTTTAATTAAAATAATTAACTATTCTTTAAAGAATTCTTCCCATGTTCCTATTTTTTCCCCTAAAGCATATAATTGTTTATCATAAGGATTAACTTGAATATATTTATTATTAATAAAAGTTCTAAAAGCAATTTTTCCATTATTAATATTTTCAACATAAAACTTTTCCCAATCTTGAATATGATTACTTCTAGCAATAATAGGATTTTTTTTATTATTATCATCAAATACAGCACATAAAAATTTATTATTTGCCCTAGCTTGAATAGAAATAGTTCCATCACTATTATTATAAAATAAAAAATGTTCCCAATTTCCAGTAGAATCTCTATTAGCAATTAAATTACTTTCTCCATAATTATCAGCACAAACATATTTATTAGTAATACCACTTTTTAATTTAATATAATCTTTATCAATTAAATAATATTTTAAAAAATAAATAGTTCCAGGAAAGGCTTCTTTCAATCTATCATAAACCATATTATTACTTGATTTTTTCCCAGTACCAATATTATTATAACTCCAAATAGATTTAATATCTTTTAAAGAATGAGAATTAATATTAACTTTTAATGTTCCTTTTTGATTAAAAATCCCCCAAGTTCCCATATTATTACTTTTAAAACTCCATGAAGTATAATGATATCCATTTAAATTAAATAATTCTAAAACACTCTTCCAAGCATCATTAGAAGTAAAACAAGTAAATTCTCCAATATAAGTAGGAACATTATAATTAGCTAATTTTATAGATTCAATTAAAGCTTTAGTTGCAATTATTTGTCCAATTGCACTATCTTGAGAATTCCAAATATAATGATGATATTCATAAACAACATTTTTCCAATTATATTTTTTTGGATTTGGTAAATTTAAAACAGTCCAACAAGATTCCATAATAATAATATGATCATAATCAATTTTTCTAATAACTTGATATATTTCATTATAAAATTCAAAATGATAATCAGTTGTAATTCCTGCTTTTTCAGAAGGTTCATTTAATATATCATAACCTGCAATTGCAGGATTATTTTTATAATGTATTGCTACTTCTTTCCATAAATCTAATGTTAATTTCTTTAATTCTGTATTTTTATAAAAAGTAACATCTTTTATATTATCAATTAATTCACCTGAATGATCTTGTCCATTTTGAGAACCAAAAGCTCCATGTAAATCTAATATTACATATATTCCTCTTTTTGATGATTCTCTTACTATCCAATCTAATTTTTCAAAAGCATTTTTTTTTAAAATCCATTTATTGTCTATTGTTTTATCATATAAATTCATATATGTAAATGGTACTCTTATTACTGACATTCCCATTTCTTTTAATTTGTCAAAATCACTTAATGTAAAATAGTTATTTTCATAAAATGAAATTAGGTTGTCTTTCAATTTTTTGCCAAAACGTTTTGTTAATTTTTCGTTTATTGTTTTTTGGTCTTTTTCATTTGTTGATGACATCCAATTTTCTTGGACGAATAAATTTCCTAAGTTTGTTCCTCTTAAATATACGCAGTTTCCATTTCCGTGATTGTTTTTTATTTGAGTATCATCAGTTTTTAAAAAATCATAAGATGTGAATTCTTCTTTTGATATTGAAAAGAAAATTATTATAAGAGTGAGAAATAATTTGTTTTGAATCATATTTTATTTTATTTACAATTCAATAATTTTTAAAAAATTTTTATTTTATTTAAAATAATTTTTTTAATATTATATTAATTATAACTATTTATTTAATTAAACTTATATATATATTTACATAATTAATTATTATATATTTTTAAATTACTATAAAAAAATTTATAATTGAATTATTTTATAAAAAAAAAATTGAAAAATAAATAATTTGTCCATATTGAATAAAATGGTTTCAATAGAAACAGAAGCTCGTATTGCAAAAATCCTATTAACATTAGCTGAAGGGGAAAGAAATATAGAAATAAGTCGTCAAGTATTATCAGATAATAATGATTATGATGCATATCAAATATTTAAATTCCTTGATTTTGAAGGAAAAAATAGAATTGATGCATGTAATATAATTGAATTTCTTAGAACTAAAGGAATATATGTAAATTTAACAGAAATAAATTTAATAATATTATTTTATGATCAAGATTATGATGGTTCATTATCTTTTAATGAATTTATAAATTTAATTCAAACTGAAAAATCAAAACCAACTCCAAAAGTTTTAAGTTCAAATAATCTTTCATATAATATTGAATATTCATTAATAAAACTTTTACAAAAAGAAATTGAATTATCAAAAAATTTATTAATTTCATTAAATGAATTAAAAACAAGATATGATTTTAATATTCATAATATATTTCATTCATTAAAATCAAATTGTTTCATTGATGAAGAAAGTATTAAAAAATTTCTAAAAAGAAATTCAGCAAGAGCAATAAAAAGTGATATAAAATCAATAATAAAGAGATTAGATATAAATAAAGATGGAAAAATTGATTTATGTGAATTTCATACTTTTTTAGGTTATCCTGAATGTCAAAAATGTTGTTCAAATATTTGTTGTTGTAATTGTGGATGTGTTTGTTGTAATTTTTGTTTATGTGAACAAATATGTTCTGTTCATCATTGTATTCATAGAAGAAATTGTTGTATACCTAATTATCAAAATAATAATTATTTAAATGATTATAATAATAATCAATTAAATATTAGTAATGATAATTTTAATAGAGGTAACCAATTAAAAGTTAGTAATCAAAACTATTTTAATAATAATTATGGTGATTCTCAAGATTCTACTTTTTTTAAAAGTGGAAATATGAATAAAGGAGATTTTTCAGGAAGAAATAATATGTTTTATTCTTCTGAAATTCAAAAACTTTCTCCAAATTTATCTTTAAGATTATCTCCACAAAGACAATTTTCTCCCAAAACATCATATAGAATTCCAAATGAAAATAATAATTATAATAATATTGATAGTAATTTTAATAATAATTTAGATAATAATAATTTGAATGATAATTATAATAATTTAGATAATAATAATGTTAATAATCAGTATAATAACTTAGATGATAATAATATTAATGTTGAAAATAACTTTAATGAAAATGTTAATCAATATAATAATAATAATCAACTTTATAATAATAATAATAATAATATAAATCAAATGAAAAAATTAAATCCAAATGAAATGGAAGAAAATCAATTTAATGATTATTTAATAAATGCAATGAATTTTGAATCAAAAATTGAAAAAATAAAAATAAATTTAGCATGTCAAAATGATTTTAATTGTGAAGATGCATTTCGTGTATTTGAATTAGATTCTCGAAATTTTCTTACAGAAGATGATTTAAAATATGGTTTAAATCAATTAGGATTAAAACCATCAGACATAGAAATAAAATTATTAATGAAAAGATTTGATCTTGAAAAAGAAGGAATAATAAATTTTTCAGATTTTTTTGATATGATAGTTCCATTTGAAAAAGATTATAGAATTATGGTTGAAAATAGATTTCCAAATTCTTGTTGTCATTGTAAATGTCCAGATATTTTTAATATTAATACTAAGTCATTAATGAAAAAATTATTTGAATTATTAATTGAGAGTGAAAATAAGTTAAATCAAATGAAAAAAAATTATGCTTCTTTAAGAGTTGTTTTAAGTGATATTTATAAATGTATTGATGTTAATGAATCTGGTTTTTTTAAGGAAAATGAACTTATTTCTTATTTAAAAGAAATTGGTGGATTTAATAATATGAAAGATTGTGATTTATTATTCGTTAGACTTGATAAAAATAGAGATGGCAAAGTTGATTTTTATGAAATTGAAGATGAATTTAAGATATAAATTTTGAAATTGTATATAATAGTTGTAAATAAATTTTTTTTTTGGAAAAATGCAATTATTTAATTTTTAAATTATTCCTTTATATACATTATTTTAAGAATAAAATATTTTAGAATATTTTTAAATTTAATCCCTTTCAATTTACCAATTTATTTTATTCCAAATACAATTAAAAAATATGATATATTCATTAAATAATTGAAACAATTAGTGTATTAACAAAGTCTCTAGATTAATATTTAATGATTAAATTATGTACCAATTTAAATATTAAAAATTATATCTAATAATTAATAAAACATGAAAAAATATTTTTATAAATTATATCAACTTTATTAATTAAAACATTATTTCATTCATTGATAAATACAAGACAAAAATTTGATTATTTAATATAGATAAATTTATTTCAATTGAAATACTTCTCCAGTATTTGATGCTTCAAAAAATAAATTAGTATCATTTATATTTATTTTAATATTTTTTTTCATTGAATCTTCTATAATTTCTTTGATAGAATGTCCAATCATTGAAGATGAAATTTTTTCATCATTTGATAAAATATTTATTTCTATACTATCATCTTTATTTTCATTAAAAAAATTTTTAAAAACTTTAACATTGTTTTCAAGATTTTCATTCACATTTATATCATTAAAAACTTCATTATTTATTAACAAATTTTGATCTTTATAAACGCTAATTTGATATCCAATATTTTTTATATATATAAGTTGAATTAAAATATTTGAAAAATTATCTTTATTAAATGTCTTTTTAAACATATTAATAAGTAGAACAATATCACTTAAATTACTACAAAAAAAAATAATATACTCCATTTGTTGAAATGTCATATTTTTAAATTTAGGAACAAATCCTAAAAAATCTTCAATATCATTTCCTCTAATTTGTTCTTTTGATATATTATAAATATTACAAATATTAAACATATTTTCAAAATCTAAAGTTTCTTTAATATAATTTTCAAAAGTATCATTATCTAAAACAAAAGATTCAAAATTTTCATTATAAAATTTTTTCTGTGTAATATCAATATAAATATTATATATAGATACAATTCCTTCATTTAACATTTCTTGTAATCTCGCAATATTATTATAAATATATCCAGCATTAAAAGATTTATTATTAAAATAGTTAATTTTACAAATTTTATCAAGATGTTCATAAAAATCTTCTGTATTTCCTTGATTAATTAATTGTTCTCTAAAATGAGAATATGCAATTTTTTTTGATATATAAAAAGGATATTCAGGATAAAAAATATTAATTTTATATTTTATTTTTTTTGAAGTAAACCATGAATAATAATTATCAAAAATGATTTTATATTTAATTGGTTCTGTTTCAAATAAAATTAATTTAATTGGTGTATCATAACAAGATTTTTTATATTCATCATAAATTATTTTATCTTCATTTTCATTTGTTATTTTACAAGTTATATCATAATCATCAATTGACCAAGTAAAATCAATAATTGAATATTTTTTTTTTGTTTCAATATAAAAAGTTTTAATTGTTGCTGCTGAGATATTAATTTCATTAAAAAAACCTATTGTATCATCATTATTAAATACATTAATTCCTTCATATTGTGGTATAAAATTTTCATAATAAAAAATTTCAAAATCATATGTTTCATCTTTTTCTTTTTCTTTCATTTTTTTTTTTAATAATTCTTGAAGGTCATTATTTGATGGATTTTTATTATTTAAAATAAAATTTAAAAAATGTTTCATCATTTCAACATCATTTGATTCTCTTTGATATTGACATATTGAAATTAATAAATTTGATAAAAGTTCATTAAACTTATTTTTATAAGGAATTAAAATTATATCATCATAATATGCAAAATAAATTCTTTGAAATAAAATTAAAATTACAAATATTAAATCAAATTCATCTATATTTTTTAATCTTTCAACAAATCTGATTATAAAAGAAATTAAATGTTCTTTATAATTTTCAATATCTTCATCATATGAAATTATATATTTTTCATTATTAATAATATTAAATACATCTTCTGTTTTTTCACCATTAAAATATGATATAGTAGTTTCAAAATCATTACTATAAGAATTATTAGAATTAAAAATATATTTTCTATTAAATAAAAGATAACAAAATATTTTTGTAAAATTTATTTTATCTTCAGATGTTTCCTTACTTAAATCTATTTTTTCTATTAATTCATGAATATTTGCTATATTTTCAATAATTAAATTATATTGTTCAAATAGATTAGATAACGAATTTAAATTTTCAATGATCGAATTAATCATTTTAGAAAAAGAATCACATTTAATATTTCTGAATTTTTTATTATAATCATCTAATATTCCATCAATTATTTCTCTTTGTTCATCATCAAGTGTTAAATTTTTTGATATTTTTTGTAAATATTTAATTTTTGCACTTTCTAATCTAGTTTTTAATGTTGTTTCATTTAATAAATTATTCAAATTTATTATATTATTAATGAAAGTTATTATTATTGAATTATCATTTTCTAAAGCAAATAAATTATCTTTTTGTAATAAATTTAGATAAATTTTTACAATTGAGTTTAGTATTTTGTTATCTTTATAATTTGTTATTCGATTTAATTTATCTAGAATATTTTTTGTTAAAATAATAGTTTTATTATTTTGGATTGATTCATTTATTTTTTTAAATATTAATTCAAGTTCTTTAGAATATATTGGATTATTTTGAATTTTTTGATATGCATCAATAATTGCATTTTCAAAGTTATTTTTTGGATTTAAAACATTTACTTCAATATCTTTTAAATTACTAAATGATAAATTTGATGAGTTTGGTTCATTATTATTATTTTTCTCATAATTATTATCAATCCTTATCATCTCAACCATTATTTTATAAAATTTAAAATAAAAAAAATTATTAAAAATATATACAAAAATAATTATTACAACCTAAAAAAAAAATTTAAAAAAAAATATAACAAATATAAATAAATAATCAAAAAAGCCAAAACAAATTTACAAAATAAAAAAAAAAAAATAAACATCATTCAAAATAATATATAAATTCCCCAAAAAAATAATATATTATAATGGAATACACCAAACTAGGAAAATCAGATTTAAACGTCTCAAGAGTATGTTTAGGTTGTATGTCTTTCGGAGAAGTAAGCGAAGGCTGGCATGAATGGGTATTAAATCAAGAACAAACAGATGAAATGATAAAAAAGGCATTAGACTTAGGAATAAATTTCTTCGACACAGCAAATATTTATGGTAAAGGATCAAGTGAGACTTTCATAGGAAATTCCTTTAAAAAATTAGTAAAAAATAGAAGTGACATAATCGTAGCAACAAAAGTTTATTTTAATGAAGGTTGTTTATCAAAAGAAGCAATATTAAGAGAAATAGATTTAAGTTTAAAAAGACTTCAATTAGATTATGTTGACTTATACATTATTCACAGATGGGATTATGATCATCCAATAGAAGAAACAATGGAAGCATTAAATGAAGTAGTCAAACAAGGTAAAGCAAGATATATTGGTTGTTCAGCAATGTATCCATATCAATTATTAAAAGCAAATATGATAGCAAGACAAAATAACTGGAAAGAATTTATTTCAATTCAAAATCATTATAATATAATTTATAGAGAAGATGAAAGAGAATTAGCACAATTAATTGAAGAAGAAGGAATGTCAATGACTCCTTATTCTCCTTTAGCTGCTGGGAGAGTTTGTCGTATGTGGAGTGATGATACTTTAAGAAGTAAAACTGATAAAACTGCTGTTAAGAAATATGATGATGCTAAAGAAACTGATTTACCTATTGTTAAGAGAATTAAGGAAATTGCTGATAAAATGAAAATTAGTATGGCTCAAGTATCTTTGGCTTGGTTATTAAGTAAAAAATTAGTTGCTTCTCCTATTATTGGATGTACTAAAATTAGTCAACTTGAAGATTTAGTTAAAGCTGTTAAAGTTAAGTTAAGTGATGATGATATTAAGTATCTTGAAGAATTGTATAAACCTCATAATATTGTTGGAGCTTTGAAGAAAGGAGATGTTCCTGATGTTAAAAAAAGATTGGTTGATAAAAAATAAAGACTTTTTATTTGAGTTTTTCTAGTTTTTTATTTATTTTTTGATATTTAAAAGGTTTTTAAAAATTTGGTTAATATTAAATTTTATTAATATAATGTTTTTAAAATTTATATAATTGTTGATATTAGGAAATGACTTTTAATTATTTTAGGTTTAAATTTTTGTTGGGGATTGGGGATTGGGGAT
>JAEEGK010023836.1_pt1 | contig 12734 bp, 14 predicted proteins | sample 8958771 | NCBI WGS metagenome assembly JAEEGK01 (sample SAMN16246547, study PRJNA631951) | gut metagenome | biome: gut microbiome; feature: rumen; material: SC-attached | host: Bos | place: Iran: Karaj | collected 2018-10 | reverse complement strand
ACTGTTTTTATATAACGGTTTTCCGGAAATACCAACTCTATGGCCTCCGCTTATTGTAATAAAACCATTAGATATTTCTTCTTCAAATGCGTATACAGAATTGCCACAAATGCTTTCAAATATTCTTTCTATTTCTTCTTTTTTAATAGTACGGTTTATTATTATTTCTTTATTTTTTGTTTTTAGTATTATAGGTCTATTTATTCTAATTCTTATTTCACATACGTCCTCTACTAGTGAAGTATTTATTAAGCTACAAATTTCTATAGGAAAATACTTTAATATTTCATCTTTTATCCTATTTATCATATGTTTAACCCTTTCATTTTTAAAATAAAAAACTTGTAACAAATTGTTACAAGTTTCTCTCGCCTACGCGTTTTCTTCTACTTTAATAACTTCTTTTCCGTTATAATATCCACAGTTTTTGCAAACCTTGTGGGATTCAACAGCTTCATGACACTTAGGACATTCCACTATATTTTTTGCTTCTAATTTCCAAGTAGATCTTCTTAAATGAGTTCTTTCTTTGGACCATCTTCTTTTTGGTTGAGCCATTCTAAACACCTCCTAAAAAGCCTTTTTTACATCGCTCATATGTAAATTTTTCTATTAATCAAATATCAACATCAAAGATTATACTATAATTTCAGTATATTTGTCAATATTTTTTCACTAAGTTTACTATAATTTTACAACACTTCTGCAAAAGCTTTTACTACTTCTTCTTTTGCTTTTTCTATAGAATCAGTATCTACTCTACCTCCAGCTGCATATTTATGACCACCGCCATTAAATTTAGCGGCAATTTCAAGCAAGTCAACTTTTCCATTAGATCTCATACTAAGCCTATATACGCCATCGCGCGGTTTTAATAATATTCCAACTTCAACACCTTTTATGTACCTAGCGTAATCGACAATTCCATCTAATTCGCTCTTGTCTATTTGGAATTCATCTACATCTTCTTGAGTTGCACAAATTATAGATAATTTCCCATCTAAGAATACCTCTATTTTGCTAAGTATTTTTCCCATAAATATTAATCTATTAAGTCTTGTTTCATTAAACATATAATAAGATATTTTCGGAACATCTATACCATATTCCATAAGGCTACTAGCTATTTCAAAGGTCCTTTTTGTAGTATTTTGATGGCAGAAGTTACCTGTATCTGAAATTATAGACGAATACAATGCCGTTGCAATTTCAGTATCAATAGCTATTTGCATTTCATTTAATAAATCAAATATAAGCTCTCCAGTTGCAGCAGCTTCTGGTTTAATGTAATTAGCATTTGCAAAACTAAAGTTAGTTTCGTGGTGATCAATACATGCAGTGTCTTTTGCATTTACAAATAAGTCTTTAGCTACGTTTAACCTCTCAGAATTTCCACAATCTAATACAATACATAAGTCATATTGTTTTGTTAAATCAGCCTCTTCAAACGTTTTTATTTCTTTTCCTATTGTACTAGTTAAGAAAACACAATTTGCAGGATGTTTTTCAATAACTCCATCAACTTTTTTCCCTATTTTAGTTAAAGCCCTATAAAAAGCTATCATGCTACCCACAGCATCCCCATCGGGATTTTCGTGTACTAATAGTACAATATCATTTGCGGAATTAATTTTTTCAATAATTGGAGCAAAAGATTTTTCCAAATTAACCACAATCCTTTCTTAAAAATTAGGAATTTATGTCTTTAATAACTTGGTCTATATGTGCACCATATTCTAAAGAATCATCAAGTATAAAGTTTAGTTCAGGCAATATTCTAATTTCAATTCTATTACCTAATTCTTTTCTCATATAACCTGCGCCGCTCTTTATACCTTCTAAAACTTCGTTTTTATCTGCGCCTAAAACACTTATATATATTTTGCAATACTTCAAGTCTTTAGTTATAAGCACTTTAGTAACGCTGATTAATCCTTTAACTCTTGGATCTTTCAACTCATTTTGAATCATCTCACTGATAACTTTTTTTATTTCCTCAGCAATTCTATCTGTTCTTTCCATAATAAACCCTTTCTTACTGTTTTATTTCTTCCATAACGTATGCTTCTATAACGTCTCCTACTTTTATATCGTTATATTTTTCAATACCCATACCGCATTCAAAACCTTCGCTAACTTCTTTTGCATCTTCTTTTTCTCTCTTTAACGAAGATAGTTTGCCTTCGGTAACAACGATACCTTCTCTAATTAAACGAATATCAGAGTTTCTAGAAATTTTACCGTCTGTTACATAGCAACCGGCAATATTTCCAACACTAGAAATCTTAAATATTTGTCTGATTTCAGCATGGCCTGTTACAACCTCTTTATAAGTAGGTGCAAGCATTCCTTTCATAGCAGCAGATACGTCTTCGATAGCATTATATATTATACTATATAGTCTTATATCTACTCCATCACGCTCTGCGACAGCTTTTGCAGTAGCTTCTGGTCTAACGTTAAATCCAATTATAATAGCATTAGAAACTTGAGCTAACATTACATCAGACTCAGTAATAGCACCAACTGCACCATGAATAACTTTTACTTTAACCTCATCGTTAGATATTTTTTCTAAGCTTTGTTTTACAGCTTCTACAGAGCCTTGAACATCAGCTTTAACAATAAGATTTAAGTCTTTTACTTCACCTGCGGAAATCTTATCAAATAAGTCGTCTAATGTTACTCTTGAAGATGCTCTTAAAGTATCTTCTCTCTTCTTTAACTTACGTTTTTCAACTAATTGTTTTGCCATTCTTTCGTCTTGGACTACATAGAATATATCTCCAGATTCTGGTACTTCTTGAAGACCTGTAATTTCAACAGGAACTGATGGCCCAGCCTTCTTTATTCTTCTTCCTCTTGAATCTGTCATAGCTCTAATATGTCCAACAACATTACCTGCTACAACCATATCGCCTACGTTTACTGTACCACGTTGAACTAAAAGTGTTGCGATAGGTCCTTTACCTTTATCTAGTTTAGCTTCAATAACAGTTCCTTTAGCTTGACGATTAGGATCTGCTTTTAACTCTAATACATCAGCAACTAGTGTAACTGTTTCTAATAGGTTATCTATTCCTATTCTCTTTTTAGCAGAAACTGGTACGCAAATTGCGTCTCCACCCCATTCTTCAGGTACAACGCCATAATTCATGAGTTCTTGTTTTACCTTTTCAGGGTTTGCTGCTTCTTTATCTATCTTGTTGATTGCAACAATTATAGAAACTCCAGCTGCTTTAGCATGGTTTATAGCTTCTATTGTTTGAGGCATTATTCCATCATCAGCTGCAACAACTAAGATTGCGATATCTGTAACTTGTGCACCTCTTGCACGCATTGATGTGAATGCTTCGTGTCCTGGTGTATCTAAGAAAGTAATATCTCTTCCGTTTATATTAACCATTGAAGCACCAATATGTTGTGTTATTCCACCAGCTTCTGTTTCTATTACGTTACTTTCACGAATAGCATCAAGCAATGATGTTTTACCATGGTCAACGTGACCCATAACAACAACTATAGGTGGTCTTGGTTGTAAGTTTTCTTTTATGTCTGGAGCATCATCGAATAACACATCTTCTTCTCTTACAACAACTTCTTTTTCTATTTTTATTCCATATTCATCAGCCATAATAGCTGCTGTATCATAGTCTATTTCATGGTTAACAGTAGCCATTACACCATAAGATAATAATTTCTTTATAACATCAGCAGATGTCTTCTTAAGCTTTTCAGCTAAATCTTTTACAGTAATTGAGTCGCCTACTGTAATACTAAATGGAAGTTGTTTTGGTTGTTCAAAATGTTTTGGTTCTTCCTTTTTCTTTTTACCACCATTTTTATTTCTTCTATCTAAATCATAATAATTCATTAAAACTGAATCATCATCATTTAATAACTCATTTACAGAATGACCTGCTCTAAGCTCTTTTAAGTGTTCTCTATTAAAGTTTCCAATATGATCATTACTCTTAGGGCCTTTATTAGGTCTTCTTTCTTGATTATCATTATTTACTGCTTGTGATTTTTGTTTATTAAACTGTCTTCCTGGTTCTTTCGTTACATTTTCAACTACTGGAGAATCTTTAAATGCTTGTTTTAGCTGATTTTCCATACCTTGAGGTTTATTGCCACCATTTTTATTAAATTGTGGTCTATTTCCCTGAGGTCTATTATTTCCATTATTATTATTTTTATTTTGCCAATTTCCTTGAGGTCTATTTCCAGCTTGACGATTATTGTCTTGAGGTCTTTGAGTATTAGGTTTATTAGCTTGTTGAGTAGTAGGTCTATTTACAGGTTGTTTAGATACTGGTTTCTCAGTATTAGTTTTTACTTCTTGTTTATTTTCCACTTCATTTTTAGGAGTTTCTACCTTTTTAGTAGCAGTATTTTCACTAGGAACCTTTACTTCTTCCTTTTTCTCCTCTTCTTTTTTAGGAGCACTCTTTGGTTTGAATAAATCCATAATGCTTGGAATTGGGGTATTTTTCTTTTCAATTTGAGCTTCACTTCGTCTAAATTGCTCTGGATTAGCAGCTTTTCTAGGCTTCAAATCGTACTCTAAATTAGGGTGAGTATTTGTTTTTTCTTCAACAATATCTTCCCTTACTTGAATTATTTCTCTTCGTATGATTCTAGGCTCAGCTTTCTTTTTCTCATTCTTCTTTTCTTGAGCTTTTTCTTCAGTAGGCTTACTAGCTTTTTCCTTCTTCGGCTTTCCGCTATTTAGCTTATCTTGGATTTTTTTCACATCATCCTCTTCTAATACATTAAGATGACTTTTTACTTCAATTCCCCATTCTTGAAGTTTCATCAAAAAATCCTTATTGCTCATTCCTACTTTTCTTGCCATTTCATAAACCTTCAACTTACCCAATTACTGCACCTCCATTATTTTTCCAAGCTTTCTATTAATTGACCTAATTTATTTGAAAATCCTGCTTCTGTAACAGAATATATAACTTTATTTTCCTCACCAGTAGCTCTTTCTAAATCTTTAGAATTTCCTAAAATATATAATTTAACATCGTTTTCATCGCAAATTCTCTTAAACTTATCTTTTACGCTACTTCCAGCATCATCAGCTATTATAACAAGATATGCATCTCCATATAATATACTTCTTAAGACTGCATTGGTTCCGGTAACTAACTTACCTGCTTTTTTTGCAAAACCTAATAAAGATAATATTTTTTCCATATAAACTCCCTTTAATCTGCACTACCGATTTGAGTTTTTAATTTTTCATACAACTCAGTTTCTATCGGCATTTCAAATGTTCTAGATAAGCGTTTTGATTTAATTGCTTTCTCTAAACAAGTAGTATTAGGACATATATATGCGCCTCTACCATTTTTCTTTCCAGTAGGATCGATTAATACCTCGCCTTCTGTTGTTTTTACAATACGTATCAATTCTTTTTTAGGTTTAGCTTCACTACAACCAATACATGTTCTTATTGGAATTTTCTTCAATACATTTCCCTCCGATTAAATCTCTAAAATTTCATTTTTAATTTGAGTTTCACTCTTTATATCTATCTTAAATCCAGTAAGTCTTGCAGCAAGTCTAGCATTTTGACCTTCTTTTCCGATAGCTAAAGATAATTGATCATCAGGTACTACAACTTTAGCGGCCTTTGCTTCTTCATCAACGTCTACTGCCAAAACTTGGGCTGGGCTTAAAGCACTAGCAATATATTGTGCTGGAATAGGACTCCATTCAATAATATCTATCTTTTCACCATGCAACTCGTTTATTATATTCTGAACACGTCCACCTCTAGGTCCAACGCAAGAACCAACTGGGTCGATATTTTCCATTGAAGTTTTTACTGCCATTTTTGTTCTAGAACCAGCTTCCCTTGAAACAGATACTATTTCTATAATTCCTTCATAAATTTCAGGGACTTCACGCTCAAATAACCTCTTTACTAAGCCAGGATGAGTCCTTGAAATAAATACTTGAGGCCCTTTTAAGCTTTTTTCTACTTTAGTAATATATGCTATTAATCTATCTCCAACTTTAAAAGTTTCTCCTGGTATTAATTCTTGAGTTAAAATTAAAGCTTCTGTTTTTCCAATATTTACGACTAACCCTCTTTTATCTTGAGTCGTAACTAAACCATTTACAATATCTCCGTCTTTTCCCATATATTGATTAAAAGTTACTTCTCTTTCAGCTTCTCTAATTCTTTGAACTACAACTTGTTTTGCAGTTTGAGCAGCAATTCTTCCGAAATTCTTAGGTGTAACTTCATTTTCAACAACATCACCTAATTTATATTTCTTGCTAATTTCTTTAGCTGCCTTTAAATCGATTTGTAAAGCTGGGTTTTCAACTTCCTCAACAATAGTACGTTGAGCGTAAACATGAATTTCTCCAGTTTCTCTATCCATAGAAACTCGCACATTTTCATTTGAATCAAAATTCTTCTTAAAAGCCGTAATTAAAGCGACTTCTATTGCATCAAATAAAATATCTGCACTTATTCCTTTTTCCCTTTCTAAATCGTGTATTGCTTCAATAAACTCTGAACTCATTGAACTCATTTTCCTTTTTCCCCCTTAAAAATTATATACTGTCTTTACCACAGTGATATTTTTTCTATCTATATCTATATTATTTATTTTCAATTTTTCATCATCAAACTCATTTAGTATACCCTTTATTTTCTTTTCACCATCAATCGGCTTAAATAAAGATGCTTCTACTTCAGTATTTAAATATTTTAAGAAATGTTCTTTTCGTCTTAAAGTTCTTTCTATTCCAGGCGACGAAACCTCTAAAGAATAGGAAGTTTTTATAGGATTTAATTCGTCTATTAACGGGTCAATTGCACGACTTACGTTTTCACAATCGTTAATAGAAACTCCTTCGTCTTTGTCTATATATATTCTAAGATACCAATTTGTACCCTCTTTTACGTATTCTATATCGTATATACTACAGCCTAGTTCATTTACTTTGGGTTCTATACATTCCCATATAGATTCTTCAACTTTGCCCATAAAATTCCCCCTTTTACAAATGAAAGAGTGGGCGAACCCACTCTTTCAGCAACGTCTATATCTAGCATTAATAATAATATCACAAGATTTTCAAAAAATCAAGTATTTTTTACTAATCTTTAACTTCTACATCAACATAAACGATATCTCCAGTATTGAATTTAATCTTTATTGATGTATAACCTGCATTTTTACCAGTAACTTTAACTTTACCACTTGTTGTTAATGTTGTTTTATCTAATTTTATATATGAATCATTGTATGTAAGTGTAGCACTTTTTGCGTTGTAATCAGATAAGTCAACATATAAGTATTCAGAATCATCTTCGTATACTTCGATTTCGTCATAGTTAAGATCTTCGTCGTCTTCATCCTCGTCTTCATCTTCGTCTTCGATGTCTAAATAGATATATTCAACATCTCCAGAATCATATTTAACTTTTACAGTAGTACTTCCTTCTTTTTTAGCTGTAATTGTTAAATAACCGTTACTTGTAAATGTTGTTTTAGATACGCTTACATATTTACTATCATAAGTAATAGTAGCTTTATCTGCATCATAATCATCTAAATCAATATATGTTTTATATGTATCTCCAACTTCTAATTCTTCTTCATCTTCGTCGTCATCATATTCGTCTACTACTTTTACATATAATTTTTCTACATCACCTGTGCTATATGTGATCTTTATAGTAGCTTTTCCTACTTTAGCACCAGTAAGTTTTATATCTCCAGAAGAAGTAACTTTTGTTTTGCTTACTTTTACATAAGAATTGTCGCCAGTAATAGTAGCACTTCTTGCACCATATCTAGCTAGGCTTATATAGTACTTTTCACTATCTCCCTTTTCGATTTCAATATCATTTTCTTTTGATGTTTTACCACTAACATCAGTATTAACATAGATAACACTATTGTTGAAACTAACTTCTCCTCCTAAAAGTTTTCCAATTTCACTTAATGGTAAATATGTTCTTCCATTATAGTTTAATGTTGGGTTTTCAGGATTATAATAGCTTCCATTTACATAGATAGGATATTGGCTAAAATATACACCATTTACTGCTACTGTAGCTGCAACTCCTATTCCACATGTTGTTATAACTCCGGCAATTATACCGAATACGATACTTTTTAAATTAAGCTTTTTCATCATTTACCTCCTATTCTATTAGTTACCATAATATAGGCTGGCAACCATTCAACATTATATATCATAAATAAATAAAATGCAAGTGTTTTGAGATATTTTATGTAAATTCGGCAAAAAATACAGCGTATAAATTTGTCTTACTCAAAGATAGAGTAAAGAATTTTGATAAGATAAATTTATTAACATAATTTGACAGTAAGGCGTTAAATATGGTACAATAAACATGTTATACAAATATGATTTGCTCACTTTTATCGACAAATTTTTTCACGTCGATTTCAGTCCGTTATACAGCCGGATGATTTATGTGAGTAAGGAAGGAGAACAGCATGGAATTCTACGACTACATCTTGAAAAGGTACAATGAACTCGGAAACCTCTCCACGGAAACCAAGGAGAAAATCATCTCCCGGATGATGGCGAGCGAATTCGCTATCCCGCAGGAGATCGCCCTGATGGCGATCAAATACACTCTGATCACGACAAGGGAATCCTTCCAGAAAGCGCTCGATTCGCTCGGCAAGGACATTGTGACCCTTGTTACTTAAAGTGATGATTGCGCGAGGTGCCTGCTCGTTCTGAGCAGGCACCTTTCTTATTTTTCTTTATAATTCTCCAAACTCATATCCCATTTCTCTTGCCTTATCTATTATATCTCCCAATGCCTCTGCATTATCTTTAGAAACTGCATGAAGTAACATTACTTCTCCTGGGTGAAGGGCATTTATTACTGTATTATATGCATGGTCTTTTCCTTTTTGGTTGTCTGTTTCCCAATCACGATATGCAAAACTCCAAAATACATTTGTATATCCTAAGCTTTTCGTTATAGATAGCGTTCTTTCACTAAATTCTCCCATAGGTGGTCTTAAATATTTCATTGATTTCCCAAATTCTTCATAAAACTTTCTATCTAAATCTAGTACTTCATCTTCTACTTTTTTATCGCTAAGAGAAGGTAGACTTGGATGGTTTATTGTATGATTTCCTACTTGATGGCCCTCGTCTATCATTCTTTGGATAAGTTCTTTCTCTTTTTCTAAATATGGACCTGTAATAAAGAAAATAGCCTTTACGTTCTTTTCTTTTAATGTATCTAATATTTTACCCGTATATCCATTTTCATACCCTTCATCAAAAGTAAGATATATTTTATTTCCCTCTTCCGGCATTAAATATATTGCACCATATTTATCTGCAGGTGTTGTTAACTCTTTTCCGAAGGTAGAACGCGCATGGTCTTTTCCTTTCATGAAATACCAGCCTATTGTCTTATTACTAAGTTTAGAAGTTTCTTCTTCTACTAAAATTTCAGGTTCTTTTACTTCTTCAACTTTAGTTTCTTCTTTCTTTTCTTCTTTAACTTCTTCTTTTGTTTCTATAGTTTCTTCTTGATTATCAATAACTACATCATTTTCTATGTCATTTTCTTCTACCTTAGTACAACCTCCACATAAGCATAAAACCATTAAGCAAATCAAAATATTTCTCATAACCTCACCCTATTTATATATATTTTTTGTATCAAAATTTATACCTTAAAGAAAAAATGGAGATTAAAATCTCCATTTTATGTATCTATATCTACGTCTATATCTTCATCAGGCTCTGTATCATCCGGTGGAACAAGCATATCTGTCTCGTATATTTCCATTACATACTTAGCTTTTTCTTCGCTATAGTTAAAAGTAATAAGAGATTTTTCTAATGTTTCATCTAATTGACGCAAATCTGTTGTATATATAGGTTTGCAATCCCTTAAATTTATTTTATTTTTTACAATCAATTTAAATATTTCAACTAGATGGGTATCATCTTCACCAAGTAATACTAATTGAGGCGGTTGATCAAAACCAGAATCTCTCATATTATAATACTCATAAAATTCAGAGTATAATTGCATTTTAGTAATAAACTTTTCTTCCCAACCAGGTTCACGCCTTACAGCTTCGAAAACTAAATCAACAGTTTTTCCTTCTTTTTCTAAGTTTATAACTCCGCCAGACACTTTAAATCTTATATTTTGACGTTTTGCCATAAGTACAGGCTCTACAACATAGTTTTTAAAATATTTGGTTTTCATCATATATGCAATTATAGCTTGGTTTCCAGCTAACCTCTTTTTAATTAAATGAACAGGCTTTGTATTATTAGTAGGCACCCAATCCGTTCTTATTTCTCTAGAATTAAGTAAATATTTTCCCGCTTTATCTAAGCAATATATTCTGTATATTCCGTTTCCCTCATCGCTCTTAAAATAATATTTAGCGATTGCTCTAGCCTTTATTAAATTTTCTAATCTTGCATTAACCTTATTTTGGTCTTTTATTTCTATTCCTTTCATTTGAAGCAGTTGATATATTTGTCTTGAAGTTATAAATTCAAATTTACTTATAAGCTCAAGCATTTCAAAATGTAATTCATTAACGTATCCCATATCTACCATGAAAACGGCTTGGTTTACGTTAGAATAACCAGTTTTTCCATCATAAACTTTTTCTTCATTTGGACGCATCGCAAAAGGCGATTTCGTCGCTTTAACCTCTTTGTCGTTAATCATAATCATGACCTCCATTACAGCACATAAACATGGCTGTATATACTTTATATTTTATTTCTTAAACTAACCAACTATAACCAATTTTATTTTCTTTTTTTCAGGAATAATTTTCTTTATAAATACACTAACTCTTTCTCCGTACTCAACACCAGGCTTATGGTCAGCAAGACCTACTAGATTAGGTCTTAATTCTACGAAAATTCCGTTCTTTTCACGAGCACGAGCAGTACCAATAACGGTAGTTCCTTCTCTAAAGTCTTTTATATTGTCATCCCATGTACCTAAAAGCTCTTTATGAGTAAGTACTATCTTACCGGTTTCTCTATCAAAACTCTTTATCATAACTTTTATTTTATCGCCAATTTTAAATCTTTCATTTGGATGCATAATTCTAGCAACAGATATATCTTCGATATGAAGTAAACCAGTAACCCCGCCTCCGATATCTACAAAAGCACCGTATTGCTCCATATTTCTTACAATACCGCTTAAAACCATACCTTCTTTTAGGTTTTTATACATCCACTCTTTAACTTCTATTTCAACAGCTTTCCTTGATAAAATAACTTCTATTTCACCATTTGGAGCTCTATTAATTTCTTTTATTTTAAATTGAACCCTTTTATTAACCTTAGTTATAGATGCTACCGGTCTAGGTAAGCCATCTGATTCTACTGTAGCACTAACTTCAGCTCTAGGTACAATTCCTTTTATTCCGTCTAAATCTACGTAAAGATTAAAATCTGGGTCAGCCATAGTTACAAGACCTTCTAAAGTCTCATTTTTTTCCTTTGCTTCAGTCAAAAAAGCAAGTTTTCTCTCTAGTTCTTCATCCTTTTCTCCTACCAAATCCCAACCTTCAGGCATAAATTTTTGTTCGTCCATTATATCTGCCTCCTCATATTAAACATCCATTCTTTTTAGGAACTAACCTTTTTTATTAATAAATCCTTATCAATAAATTTAACAATCTACTGATTTAATATCGGCAAAAAATAAAATAAAATTATACTATTTATCTGCCATTGTTATTTTTTCTATCTTTTGTGTAAATATCCTTCTTATTTTTTCATTACTGTATTTATTTTTTCAAGAGCTTTCTTTTCAATTCTAGATACATAAGACCTTGAAATCCCTAATTCATCAGCAATTTCCTTTTGAGTTTTTTCTCTATATCCATCTAGCCCATATCTCATTTTTACAATTAAACTTTCCCTCTCGGTTAAATTCTCCTCCATTTTTTCTTTTAATTCGCTAATTCTTACTTGAGTTTCAACAGTTTCGTCTATATCTCTATCCTCTGATTCTAGTATATCTATTAAAGATATGCTATTTCCTTCTTTATCATGCCCAATTGGTTCATCTATAGACACATTATTTGTTTTTTTACTGCTTCTTAAATACATTAATACTTCATTTTGAACACATTTTGCAGCATATGTTGCGAATCTACTTGCTTTATCTGAATCGTATGTAGTTACTGCTTTTATAAGCCCTATTGCACCTATAGAAATAAGGTCGTCACTATCCCCCCATTGTGTAGAATATTTTTTTACAACATGCACAACCAGTCGCATATTTCTCTCTACTAAAATATTTTTAGCATCTTCGTCTCCAGCTTTATACAAATCAAAATACATTTTCTCTTCCTTAGGAGATAAAGGCTTTGGGAAAGCATTCATTCCATTACCCAGATATCCTAAGAAAAAGAAAAAGTTATCCATTATATACCGAATAACAATCATAAAAAACATGACATGCACCTCCTGAAAGAATTTGCTAAGATAATATATTCAAATTCTTAGGTTTTGTGCATGTCATATCTAATTTTTATTGAGTTACAATTTCCGCTCCACGTTCATTCATTACTTTTATCGAATCAGCTTTAATGGTTAAATATTGTACTCCATACTCATCATATTGGTCTAGTGTTCCTACTACCTCTATCCAATCATTTTCATTTGGATACTTTCCGTCTTTAGATGTAAATTCAAAGCCACAC
>JAEEGK010023835.1_pt1 | contig 12734 bp, 6 predicted proteins | sample 8958771 | NCBI WGS metagenome assembly JAEEGK01 (sample SAMN16246547, study PRJNA631951) | gut metagenome | biome: gut microbiome; feature: rumen; material: SC-attached | host: Bos | place: Iran: Karaj | collected 2018-10 | reverse complement strand
AGCAGCTACTACGGCGAGCGCACCGTGACGGGATGCGTCGCCACCGCCACCGCGCAGGTGATGAAATATTGGAACCACCCCACCACCGGCTACGGCTCCCACTCCTACTACCACTCCACCTACGGCACCCTGAGTGCCGACTTCGGCTCCACCACCTACGCCTGGAGCTCCATGCCCTCGCAGCTCACCAGCTCCAGCACCGCCACACAGAAAAACGCCGTCGCCACACTGATGTACCACGTGGGCGTGGCCATTGAGATGGACTACGACGTCTCCGCCAACGGCGGCAGCGCGGCTCCCTCCTTCTGCAACGGCGACCACACCGCTGCCGCGGCTCAGAACGCCCTCCGCACCTATTTCAAATATAAGAGCAGCCTCCGCCAGGTGTCCATAGACGACTACTCCTCAGCCGAATGGAGTGCCCTGATGATGAACGAGCTGGACAACAGCCGTCCCATCCTCTACACCGGCTACGACAGCACCGCCGGACACTGCTTCGTGTGCGACGGCTACTCCAACAGCGGCCAGTTCCACATCAACTGGGGCTGGGGCGGCTGGTGCGACGGCTACTACGCCTTCGGCCACCTCAACCCCGCCTCGGGCGGCACGGGCGGTAACGCCACCTACACCTTCAACCTCAACAACGTAGCCATCATCGGCATCGAACCCAACAACAACTTCGGCTCCTCCACCACCGTCACCGCCACCTCCAACAACACCGCCTACGGCACCGTCACCGGCGGCGGCACCTACTCCGGCACCAACACCAGCACCGTCACCCTCACCGCCACCGCCGCCACCGGCTGCCGCTTCACCGGCTGGAACGACGAGGCCCAGTTCAACCCCCGCTCCTTCTACGCCAACGGCGGCACCTACTCCTTCGTCGCCAACTTCGAGCCCCTCTCGGGCGACACCCTCGGCTACTGCAAGAACTACTGCCGCACCGCCTACGGCTCCTCCTACGGCACCACCTACTGGGGCATCAAACTGCCCGCCTCCGTGCTCACCGCCGGTCACGACCTCACCAAGGTGATGATGTATGTCGCCTCCGCAGGCTCCTACACCCTCACCGTCTACACCGGCACCACCTCCCCCACCACCACCGTCCACACCCAGACCTTCTCTGCCCCCGCCAGCCTTATCGAACACTGGGGCGTGCTCACCCTCTCCTCGCCCGTCGCCATCGACGGCACCCAGTCCCTCTGGATCACCCTTAGCAGCTCCGCCAGCTATCCCGCCGCCGTCAGCTACTCCAGCGGCAACCCCGACGCCAAACTTTGGGGCAGTTCGTTCACACCCAGCACAAACGACTACAGCTTCATGATACGAGGCATCTTCTCCAACCCCAACCCCACTCCCACCACCACGGCCGACACCCTCTCCTACTGTGCCGGCAGCGCCTTTGTCACCTCCTGCGGCGCAGGCGGCTCGCTCACGTGGGGTGTCCGCTTCCTGCCTGCCATGCTGGCTGGCCACGACACGCTCACCGACGTGCGCCTGTTCATCTACGAAGGCGGCACCTACAGCCTCACCATCTATCAGGGCACCACCACCACGACCTCCACGCAGGTCGCCACCCAGACCTACACCTTCGGCTCCTCAGCCGACAGCACCTGGCAGAACTGCCACCTCACCACTCCCGTCGCCATCAACCCCGCGCAACCGCTGTGGGTGGTCTTCTCCAACACTGGGGTCAACTATCCCGCCGCCATGTGCAACTATGTGGGCGACAGCAATAGCAGCCTCGTCAACCTCGGCGGCACCTGGATGTCCATCTACACCGCCGCGGCTGGCAGCTTCAACGGCTCCTGGATGATTGAGGCCATCACCACCTCCGGCGGCAGCACCTCCGTGCTGGGCGACACCGTCGACTACTGCGGCGACAGCGCCTTCGCCAACAGCATCGGCGCCGGCGGCGCCCTCACCTGGGGCATACGCCTCCCCGCCGCCATGCACCAGCACCGCCAGTACCTCACCGACGTGATGCTCTATGTCCAATACGCCTCCACCTACAACCTCAGCGTCTACCAAGGCACCGCTACCACCGCCGCCACCTGCGCCACAACACAGGCGGCCACCTTCTCCACCGCCGACCAAGGCACATGGAAAACCATCCACCTCGCCTCGCCCGTCACCCTCAACTCCACCCAGCCCCTCTGGATCATCTTCTCCAACAATAGCACCTCCTACCCCGCCACCCTCTGCAACGTCACCGCCGACAGCAACGGCAGCCTCATCACCCTCGATGGCGGCAGCACCTGGTACTCCCTCTACACCGCCAGCGGCGGCGACCTCGACGGCACATGGATGATACGCGCCATCCTCTCCAACAGCGGCACCACCAGCGTCGCCATCAACGGCCCCGCCACCGTGGGCACCGGCATCCCCGCCACCTACACCGTCTCCGGCCCCGCCTCCGCCACCTACTCCTGGACACTCAGCGGTGCCACACCCTCCACCGCCACCGGCACCTCCGTCACCGCCACCTGGAGCACCCCCGGCACCTACAACGTCATGGTCTCCACCACCTACGGCGGCGTCACCCTCCGCGACACCCTCGCCGTCACCGTCCAAGGCTGCACCGTCAGCACCTTCCCCTTCACCATGGGCTTCGAACCCACTGAAGACCTCACCTGCTGGAACATCATCGACAACGACGGCGACGGCTACAGCTGGGACTATGCCTCCGTACCGCACAATGGCACCCAGTCCTTCGGCTCAGCCTCTTATATCAACAACATAGGCGTGCTCACCCCCGACAACTGGCTCGTCACACCACCCATCCAACTCGCCTCCGGCCACGGCTACACCCTCACCTGGTACGACGGCGCCATCGACTCCAACTACTACGACGAGCACTACTCCGTCTACATCTCCACCACCGGCAACAACGCCAGCAACTTCACCGGCACACCCCTCTTCCAAACCACCCTCACCACCGTCAGCTTCACCCAGCGCAGCGTCGACCTCAGCTCCTATGCCGGACAAACCGTCTACATCGCCTTCCGCCACCACAACTCCACCGACGTCTACTGGCTCTTGCTCGACGACATCGCCATCACCCAGTCCAACCCCACCACCTACACCCTCACCGTCCTCTCCGCCAATCCCGCCATGGGCAGCGCCTCGGGTAGCGGCACCTACCCCGCCGGCACCGCCGTCACCATCACCGCCACAGCCAATGCGGGCTACCACTTCACCCAATGGAACGACGGCAACACCAACGCCTCGCGCTCCGTCACCGTCACCGCCGACGCCACCTACACCGCCTACTTCGCCGCCAACGAGCCCGACACCTACACCCTCACCGTCCTCTCCGCCAATCCCGAAATGGGCATCGTCGAAGGCGGCGGCACCTACCCCGCCGGCACCACCGTCACCATCACCGCCCGACCCTTCGCAGGCTACCACTTCCTGCAGTGGCAAGACTCCGACACCGACAACCCGCGCACCGTCACCGTCACCGCCGACGCCACCTACATAGCCACCTTCCAGCCCGACCAGCCCGAAGGCATCCACGATGCCGACACCCCCTTTAGCGTCGCCACCCTCGGCGGACGCGTCGTCAGCATCCTCGGAGCCGACAACCAGTCCGTCGACATCTACGACATCGTCGGCCGCCACATCTGCGGCACCCACCGCGCCACCACCCCCTGCCAATTCACCCTCCCCCACACCGGTGTCTACCTCGTAGTCGTCGGCCCCCACACCCCCCTCCGCGTAGTGGTCATAGAATAAAACGGAAGAAGAAAGAAGAAACCGAAGGCCGGATGGTTCCCCACCCGGCCTTCACTCTGTCCCCCATCCAACGTTAGCCGATTTCCAACGTTAGCCGATTTCTGCCAACGCCAAGCCACTCCTCACCTTCCCCCCATAGCTCAATATCGCCTCCATCCTCTTCGCCTCCGACTGGTAGCGGGCCAGCAGCGAGTTATCCACCACCATGCGCTGCGTGCTCACCAGCGTGCGCCCCACGCACCTGCGGCCATGGACATACACCACGCCACCGTCCACCCTACGGTTCATCCCCATCCGGTCGCCCCCCTCCTGCCTGCCGAACACCAGCAGCCCCGGGTCCACGTCGGCCACCAGCGTCGCCCTGTCGCCGTGGTCGAGCGTCAGCTCAAACCACCTCACCTCCACGTAGGGGACGCCCGTCGCCCCGTTCATCATCTGGCAGACCACCAAAGCCGAAATCTGGTCGCCAAACCTGAAGTCGGGGTTATGCTCCACAATCGCGTCCGACAGCAGGGCCACCGTCGTGCCGTCGTCCACCGCCAGCGAGCCCAGCGCGATGTCGGTCCCCACCTCGCCCCCTGCGCCGCTGGCCGACACGCCGATGCTGGGCAGCGACCCGCGTGCCACCTGGTACGGAGCCACCACGCAGCCCCCCTGGCGGGCCTCCTCCTTAGCCAGATACACCTCCACCACCCCCATGTTGGCACTCATAAACACATTGTAGTCGCTCACCCCCGGCTGGCGGTCCTCAAACGAGGGGCACTGCGTCCACCGCAGCGCGCGGTACAGATTCACCAAGTTCGCCCACTGTACCCGTCGGGCCATCTGCGCCTGCGACCGCGACGGCACATCCTTCCTTGCCGCCTTCTGCTTGGCGACCGTCCTGCCGCCCACCTGTGCGAACGTCCATTCGCCCGCACTACCCGACAAACCAACTAATCCTGTCAAAATAGCCATAAAAATAAAATTTAAAATTAAAAATTAAAAATTTGTCTTCGCGTATTTTCACGTATCTTATTCTTGTGATACGTGCGATACGTGGAGAAATGATAATTAATAACTGAGTTGGAGCGGGTGAGGAGGGAGTACCTGGGTATAATTGTCGACAAACTTTCTTCTGAGCTCTCTCTTCTCGCAATAACTCACAAAAATGCAGAAAGTAAAAAATACAACTAATGTCTTTATCGACACTGTCAAGATGGAGACGCAGACGATCTACAACGAGAACGGAGCTATCAACATCTGTCCCTGCGGGTTTGAGCTGGGGCAGCATATCGTGGCCGATGGCAGCAACGCCAGCCAGAAGGGGCGTATGGTGACTGAGGACGACGGCACGAGCCGTTTCACTCCGTACCACCATGGGGGCGGCAGCCGCTATACCTACCTGCACAGCACTGCTAAAAGCACGGTGAAGATGAGCCGGCGCGAGATTATCGTGGAGACACGATTCCCTGTAAGCCTTCCGAACAGGGCAATGGCGAGGGTGTATGACGATGAGAGCAGTAAGGTGGGGAGATACCTGAGAACGGAGGGTTTCAAACAAAAGATGAAAGGAGGTAAGAAGCTATGAGCGTGTACCACATCACGATGGAGCGCGGCCACAAGGTGGCCCGCCCCATCTACTCGGAGGAGGAATACAGACAGCTACGCGACAGCCGCCAACAACAGGAGCTGCTGAGGGCCGTGCGCGAACAGGGTGACGCGACGGCTAAGAACAGGCTGACGCAGTTTAACTACTCGGGGCACTACCCCGACGGCACGGTGAAGGGCAACAGGCTGCCTTCGATGGCGTTTCCGTTCGACTGCGACGAGAAGGAGGAGTTTGAACGTATCAAGGACGTGTTGCTGGCAGAGCCGGAGAAGTACGGCCTGCTGATGCTGGAGCGGTCGGCACGACAGGGCGGCCACGCGGTGCTGCGTCGCGAGAAGGGCAAGACGATACTGGAGAACCAGGTAAGGATAGCCACGATGCTGAGGACGGAGATGGATTGCTCGACGCACGATATCAACCGTGTGCTTTTCGCCACGTCGGCTTCAGCGGACGACTTGCTGTACCTTTCGCCGGCTTTGTTTGAAGACCGCTACGATGCCGATGCCGTGGCTGAGGAGGCAAGGATGCTGGAGGAGCGCGAGCATTATGGGCTTGAGGAACTGCCCGAGGGTGCGCACAAGGTAAATAAGCATTTCAAGCCTTGGGAGAGGGAGGCGGTAAAGAATCGCACCACTGCGACAGAGGGCACGGAGACGGTAGAGGGCGAGGGCGCTACAGTGCTACAGTGCTACAGTTCGTTTACGGACGATACCACCACTGGCGACGGGGTTGGGGAATACCCCAAGGAGTATCACGGCATCGCCTTTTCGGACATTATCAGGGTGTATTGGGAGCTGTTTAACGACGGGAGGGAGCCTCAGAAGGGCGACCGCGACACGCTGACGTACCAGCTGGCGTGCGACTTGAGGCACATCTGCGGACGCAATGAGAGGTGGCTGGACGAGGTGATACCGTGCTACGACGGTTTCCCGCTGGAGGAGAAGCGTAAGAAGATACTGAGTGCGCTGCAGGCTAAGAGCGAGGGGATGCCATATAGGCTGAAGCAGGTGCTGCAGGTGTTGCGGTCGACGACGGCCATCAAGGCGTGCGGTGGGACGCTGACGACACCGCCGCCGATGCCTAAGCGGCTGCCGCCGCTGATGAGGCTGCTGACAAGGAACGTGCCGGAGTGCTACAAGGCGGCGGTGGCAAGCGCAGTGTTCCCAGCATTGGCGACCCATCTGCACGGGGTGCATTTCCGCTATTGGGACAACGTGGAGCACGAGGCTACATTGGAGCACGAGGCTACATTCATGAATGTGCTGATAGGGCGACAGAGCATCGGCAAGGGGTCGATAAAGAAGCCTATCGAGTTTATCGTGGAGGATATACGCCAACGTGATATTCCTAACCGCCAACGCGAGGCAGAATGGAAGCAGAAGAATCCGAGTGCCAAGCAGAAGAAGGACCCACGACCGACGGACATCTGCATCCAAATGCTGATAGACAACCTGACGGATGCGGTGTTTAACCAACGCATCGTGGATGCGAACAACAACGGAGAGCGGTTTATCTATACTATCGTGGACGAAATTGACGCACTGAAAAAGGTGACATCGCGCGGGACGGTGGACGAGGTGGGGCTGCTGATACGCAAGGCGTTCGACAACTCGCTGGCGGGTCAGGAGCGCGTGGGTGCCGACTCGGTGTCGGGCATCGCGCCACTGCGGTGGAACTTTAACGCATCGACGACACCGCCCAACGCCCGCAAGTTTTTCAACAGGATGGTGAACGACGGCACGGTGAGCCGACTGGACGTGTCGACCATTATCCGCAGCGACGAGGATGAGGACAAGGCACCTATATTGGGCATTTACGACTATTCGTTTGCTTCCGAGCTGAAGCCGTATATCGACCGTCTGGAAGCTGCCAGCGGACTGATTGAATGTGCACAGGCCAAAAAACTGGCACTGCAGATGAGGCAGGAGAATAGCGACGCGGCACGCCTGTACGACTCGGAGGCTTACCGTGTGTTTAGCTACCGAGCCAATGTGATAGCATGGCTCAAAGGGATGGTGCTGTATGTGGCACAGAGGTACCAATGGGACAAGACGACGGCGGATTTCGTGCGGTGGAGCCAGCAGTATAACCTGTGGTGCAAGATGCTCTATTTCGGCCAACAGCTGGAGAAAGAGTTGCGCGAGGAGGTGGAAATGCAACGCCAGTCGGGACCCCAAAACTTGCTGGAGCTGCTGCCCGACGAGTTCAGCCGCGAGGAGTACCAGCTGATGCGCCAACGTCAGGGTAGGAACGGCGACGGATGGAGCACCCTGCGCACTTGGAGCGCCCGAGGCTATATTGCACACGACGAGGTGACGGGCAGGTATTGCAAGACTAAGGAGTATAAGAAGAGGGGGCTGAATGGAGTTTAGAGGGTTAGGGGTTAGAGAAGCGGGGCTCGTTGGGGGGTCTCGCTTTTTTTGTTGGCGGGGTCGGGGAATTTGTGTATCTTTGCAGGGATTTTTGATAGTGGATTGTTATGGTTGCTTTTATTGTATTGTTTTCGGTTATTGCGTTTTATATCGTTTCGGCAGGGGTTGTGTTTTTTCTGTCGACGGACCTTTTGAGGAAACAGGGCAGGCCTCCGAAGTATCTTTGGTATTCTTCGCTGGAGAATCTGAGGGGGTTGTGGGAGCTGATGAATGACCCCAAGGTGCCGGAGGATGTGGCGGCAAGGGCGAGGTTTTTTTTTAGGTATCTGACTTGGGGCTTCGGGTTCGTGGTGGTGCTGTTTTTGGTTTTGTTCGTATTGACGGTGTGAGGGGGGGAGTTAGGACATACCCCGGCTCTTCGAGCCACCCCTCTAAGACATACCCCGCCACTTCGTGGCACCCCTCTAGGACATACCCCCCGCTTTCGGCGTACCCCTCTCAAGAGGGAACGGGGACGGCTAACGCGGTTATTGCATCCACTCTAAGATACTTCTACAATTTCTTTTGACCACGAATTACAGGAATCTATCGAATTGTTGTTCGTGTGTGGAAAAAGACGGTTTTTTTGTGGTTGGCTTATTTTAATTCTTGATTGTCATTTTTTTTTTGTATCTTTGCAGTTTACCAGCGATTGATGCTGGCATTGTAATAGTTTATTGCACAAAGGTTAAGAGTAACGACCATGGATTATAACTTTTCCGAAATCGAGCCCAAGTGGCAAAAATATTGGCGCGAGCACAATACCTATCGGTGTCTGAATCCGGTGAAGACAGAGGGTGGAGAGTCTGAAGCGACATACCCCGCCACTAGCGTGGCATCCCTCTCAAGAGGGGAGAAGCCCCATTTTTATGTCCTCGACATGTTCCCCTACCCGTCGGGTGCGGGGCTGCATGTGGGGCATCCGCTGGGCTATATAGCCAGCGACATTTTCGCACGCTACAAACGGCTGCGCGGATTCAACGTGCTGCACCCGATGGGCTACGACGCCTACGGCCTGCCCGCCGAGCAGTATGCCATACAGACGGGCCAGCATCCCGCCGTGACGACGGAGAAGAACATTGCCCGCTACCGTGAGCAGCTGGACAAGCTGGGCTTCAGTTTCGACTGGGAGCGCGAGGTGCGCACCTGCGACCCGAGTTATTACAAGTGGACGCAGTGGACTTTCATACAGCTGTTTAACCACTACTACGACACGGAGCTGGACAAGGCTATGCCTATCAGCCATCTGGTAGAGAAGCTGGAGAAGGGCGAAGTGGCGACCCTAGGCGATAAAGCGTGGAAGGAGATGAGCGACGAGGAGCGTCAGGACTACCTGATGAACTTCCGCCTGGCCTACCTGGCCGACATACCGGTGAACTGGTGCCCCGAGCTGGGGACGGTGCTGGCGAACGACGAGGTGGTGAACGGCCTGAGCGTGCGCGGCGGCTACCCCGTGGAGAGGAAGCTGATGAGGCAGTGGAGCCTACGCATCACCGCCTACGCCCAACGGCTGGTGGACGGACTGGAGGAGGTGGACTGGACCGACTCGCTGAAGGAGATACAGCGCAACTGGATAGGGCGCAGCGAGGGCGCGGCGGTGTGGTTCCCGCTGGCCAAGAGCGAGTCGACCCCGACAGTGGAGATATTCATGGGTCAGATTAACACCCAAGAAGAGAGTGCATTCGAGATTTTCACCACACGGCCCGACACCATCTTCGGCGTGACGTTTATGGTGCTGTGTCCCGAACATGAGATGATAGAGCAGATTACCACCCCCGAGCAGCGCGAGGAGGTGGAGGCCTACGTGGCATGGGCGAAGAACCGCTCGGAGCGCGAGCGCCAGGCAGAGGTGAAGAAGGTGAGCGGCGTGTTCACGGGTGCCTTTGCGGTGAACCCGCTGACGGGCGAGCGCATCCCCATCTGGGTGAGCGACTATGTGCTGGCGGGCTACGGCACGGGTGCCATCATGGCGGTGCCGGCACACGACAGCCGCGACTTTGCCTTTGCACGCCATTTCAACCTGCCCATCAGACAGGTGGTGGCACTGGACCCCGACCACCTGACCGACCCTGAGACCTGGGAGGAGAGCATGGACGCGAAGACGGGCTACAGCGTGAACAGCGGCTTCGTCACCGGCATGAAGGTGAAGGAGGCGATGGCCGCGGTCATCGACAAGATAGAGGAGATGGGCATCGGCAGCCGCACGGTGAACTACCGCCTGCGCGACGCCATCTTCAGCCGCCAACGCTACTGGGGCGAGCCGTTCCCCATCTATTATAAGAACAACCGACCCTATACCATTCCCGAGGAGTGCCTGCCTCTGCTGCTGCCCGAGGTGAAGGACTTCAAGCCCACCTCCACGGGCGAGCCGCCGCTGGGACACGCCGCCGTGTGGGCGTGGGACGAGCAGAACCGCCAAGTGGTGGAGACCTCGAAGATTGACAATAAGACCATCTTCCCCTTGGAGCTGAGCACGATGCCGGGCTTCGCGGGGTCGAGCGGATATTATCTGCGCTATATGGACCCGCGGAACGACAAGGCCTATTTCGGCAAGGAGGCCGTGGAGTATTGGCAGAACGTGGACCTCTATGTCGGCGGCGCGGAGCACGGCACAGGCCACCTCATCTACGCCCGTTTCTGGAACAAGTTCCTCTTCGACATAGGCATGAGCGTGAAGCAGGAGCCGTTCCAGAAGCTGGTGAATCAGGGCATGATACAGGGACGGAGTAACTTCGTGTATCGCAGCAAGGAGGACAACAACCTGTTTGTGTCGAAGAATATCCCTGGACGTGAGGAACGGACGGTGCCTATCCACGTGGACATCAATATCGTGAACAACGACATACTGGACATTGAAAAGTTCCGCCAGTGGCGACCCGAATTTGCCAACGCCCGCTTCGAGCTGGAAGACGGCAAATATGTCTGCGGCTGGGAGGTGGAGAAGATGTCGAAGTCGATGTACAACGTGCAGAACCCGGACGACCTGGTGGCACGCTACGGTGCCGACACGCTGAGGCTGTACGAGATGTTCCTCGGCCCCGTGGAGCAGGCAAAGCCGTGGGACACCAACGGCATAGAGGGCGTGCACCGCTTCTTGAAGAAGTTCTGCAAGCTGTTTGACAGCCGCACCGACGCTCCCGCCGACAAGGCGCAGCTGAAGATATTGCACCAGACCATCAAGAAGATAACCGACGACATCGAGCGTTTCTCCTTCAACACGGCTGTCAGTACCTTCATGATTTGCGTCAACGACCTGACTGACCTAAAGACTGTCTCGACCGACACCCTCGAGAAACTCTCCGTCCTCTTGGCTCCCTTTGCTCCCCATATCGCCGAGGAGGTTTATCACCAGCTGGGACACGACACCAGCGTGTGCGTGGCCGAATGGCCCCTCTACGACGAGCAGCTTCTGGTGGAGGACAGCTTCACCTATCCCGTCTCCTTCAACGGCAAGATGCGTTTCACTCTCGACCTGCCCATTGGCATCAGCCAGCAGGATGCCATCGCAGCCGTCAAGGCTGACGGCCGCTCGCAGAAATGGCTGGAGGACAAGGAACCCAAACGCATCGTCTTTGTGCCGAACAAGATTATCAATATCGTTGTATAACCCTATAGACTTTTCTATATACTATGTTAAGCCGTCATTTTCTCCGCTCCAAGGTGCTGCAGACCGTCTATGCAGTCCATGCCGACCCGGTCGAGCTGGCTGTCGCCGAAAAGAATTACAAGCACAACATATATCGCCTCAACGACCTGGGCACAAAGCAGGTCTCTGCTCTTGTCCACTTCGCCGAGGTGGCGGGTGTCATGATCGACGAAGCCCAGCACAAGTACCTGCCTACCGAAGCCGAGCGCAACCCCAACCGCCGTCTGCCCAACAACGTCTTCCTGAACAAGCTGGCCGAGAACTACGACTTCCGCCATCACTGCAAGGAGTCCAATGCCACCTGGGGCGGCGTGGAGTACGACGAGATGTTCCGCCAGGCATACGTGGCCTTTACCAAACTGCCCGACTATGCCGAATACCTGGCCTCCAAGGAATCCTTTGCCGAAGACCACCAGTTTGCGCTCAAGCTCTTCAAGTTCCTCATGAACCACGAACCCCTGCGCGACAACCTCTTCTCGCAGAGTCTGCTCTGGGAGGACGACTTCGACCAGATTGCCCAGTACAACTTCATGATGCTGAAGGCGCTGAACGAGAACCTCGACGAGGCCACCTTCATCCCCGTCATGCACGACGACCGCGTGGAGAAAGACGTGGAGGCCTTCGAGTTCTCGCGCCTGTTGCTCCTCAACACGCTGCGCCACACCGAAGAGGTGGAGGCCATGATACGCGGCCACCTCAAGGGCTGGGAGTATGAGCGCGTGGCCAGCATGGACGTGCTGCTCCTCAACATGGCAGTGGCCGAACTCACCGAGTTCCCCTCCATCCCCGAGCGCGTCACCGTCGACGAATATATCGAGCTCTCCAAAGAATTCAGCACCGAGCGCAGCAAACTCTTCATCAACGGCATCCTCGACAAATTCATCATCGAGTTGCGTTCCGCCGGTCGCATCAACAAATCAGGCCGCGGCCTCATCGACCCCACAATGTTAGAGGAGGGCAATAAATGAGGAAAACACTGTTCACCCCCATCTTCCTGCTCCTGCTCCTGTGTCTCGCCTCGTGCGGCGGGCAATCTACTTCAAGCGACATCGATGTCGACATCATCAACAACCCCAACAGTGCCACAGGCTACGACCAGTCTGCCTCCATTCCCGCCATCACCTTCGACTGCGACATGCACGACTTTGGCCGCATCACCCAAGGCGAAAGCATCTCCTACAGTTTCCATTTCCGCAACACCGGCTCTGCCGACCTCGTCATCAGTGGTTGCTCCGCCACCTGCGGCTGCACAGTGGCCGACTACCCGCGCGGACGTATCGCCCCGGGCAAAGACGGCTACGTCACCGTCTCCTTCAACTCGCAGGGCAAGACAGGGCAGCAATACCAG
>JAEEGK010023833.1_pt1 | contig 12734 bp, 16 predicted proteins | sample 8958771 | NCBI WGS metagenome assembly JAEEGK01 (sample SAMN16246547, study PRJNA631951) | gut metagenome | biome: gut microbiome; feature: rumen; material: SC-attached | host: Bos | place: Iran: Karaj | collected 2018-10 | reverse complement strand
AAAGTATATAAATAACCAATAAAAACCCCCATTTTTATACTATTTTTTGTGCAATTTGCACAACGAACATTTGTTCGCACATTTCTGGTTGTGTTTGTGCAATTGTTACAAAAATATTTATTAAAGTTTGTCAACACAAAATAACTCATTATGTTATCATAATATAGTAATATTGTTTTGCGTTATAGAAAGGATGGTGAAAAGATGGGAAACGCAATTTTTGAACAGTACGGCTATAAATCCGCGTACGATTTAATGACGGATTTAAGCCGCGACATTACAGACGGAGGCGATTTATTAGCCGTGAGAACCCCTAAGGGTTCGACACTTAAACAAGTCGGTTACGCTTTCGATGGCGGTTATTGGCTTGTAACGTACCGCCGTGGACGTGTTACTTCAATCGGTTGTTTTAAAAACGATTGGGAAATGTTGTTTGTTATGGGGGTGTAATATGGTAATAATACGCGGAACAGGTTTTGTAATGAAAAGAAAAGAGACCCCAATTTGTGAGATTTTTGACGCTCTCAATGAGTTGTATAAGATTGAAATAATCGGTGGATATCTTTGTAGCATTGACGACAACGGCAACTTAACGATTACCATCATAGAAAGGGGGTGAAAAAAGGTGAACAGGTGGAACGAGTTTTTTGAGAAACAGGCGTTGGAGGACTTAAAAGCGACAACGCCGCCTAATCCAAACACGGGCGAAGTTTCCGAAAGCGAAACGGAAAAAGCGGGCGAAAATGCCGAAAAGCAATTAAACGAACAGAAAGACGAAACCGAAAACGAAACAGAACAGAACAGAACAGAACAGAAAGGAACAGAAACACATGAAAGTTCAAAACAAGAAACAGGAACAGAAGAAACAGTATGACGAAAGCACAATAAACGGTTTAACTATGCGCGTGTATGAGTCCGGTTTTGCGTCATTATCGATTGATGTAAACGGCGGTACGCTCGTAATTAATGGAAAAATCCGTTTTACAAAGGACGGCGCGCCGTTTTTCGCTTTTCCTTCCTATAAGGGAACAGACGGCAAATATTACAACCACGTTTACACATTGGACGACGGAGAAGGCGAAAGCGCGTTAAAGGACACTATAACGGCGCTCGTTAGTTCGTTGGTAGAGTCCGGAAAGTAACACAATCACACAACAGCACACATACACACGGGGCGACTAAAACCGCCCCGTTTTTTTATGCGATTTGACAAAAAACCCACAATCTGTTATTGTGAAAATGTTACAAATTGTTAATTAACCTAAAAAGGGGGTTTAATTATGGCAACATATCACCAGACAAATACAGTTTTAAACAGTCTTATGTCACAGTTTCGCGGTACTAGCGGACTCACAAAAACAGATTTAACAGGTCTTATATCGCTCGGACAGTCTTCTATTTCAAGCGATAATTTTAAAGACGCATACGGGCGCTCCATTTCTGACATGGTAGGTAAAACAGTCGTGCGTTATTTAAAGAGCACACTCGAACTACCGGAAATTTACCGCGATGGGTTCGAGTACGGCGGTATTATGCGCAAAATCCGCATTTTACCCAACACAATGAAACAGAACGAATCTGTTAAAATCGGCGAAAATGGTTATACACCCAATCCGCTCGGAATACACAAATTTTCCTATCAAGAAAAGTTTTTCGGCGATTTTGACGCGTGGAGTGATATAACAACCGTTCCCGATGACTTGTTTAAAAAGTCGTTCCATTCTGGGGAAGAATACGGCGCGTTTATCGATGGCGTTATGGGCGCGATTGCGTCAAACTTTACCGCCCACACAAATTTAATGGGTAAGACCGCCGTAACAAACTTTATCGGCGAAAAAATCAACGCTAACAACGGCGTTATAAATTTGCGTGTTGAATATAACACCGCTACAGGCCAGAGCCTTACTATGGCACAATGTCTTACAGACCAGGGATTTTTGAAATATGCGGGTATGCGCATACGCAACATTTACAATTATATGCATGATGACAACACGATTTTTAATGTCGGTCACATCGCGACAAATACACCCGATGGCGAAATGCTTGTGTATATGCTTACGGATTTTGTAAGCGCCTATAACACATACCTGTTAAATGGTGTTTCGATTTTTAACACCGATTTTTCAAAGCTCCCTTATTACAGGGAAATGGATAAATGGCAGGCGCCGAACACAACCGCCAACGCTATTCCATCATTTGCGGGCAACAGTGCCATAAATATAACAACCGCTAGCGGTCACGATGTCACAATGTCCGGTATAATCGGAATCATTGCGGACAGGGAAGCAATCGCCAACACATCAGAGGATATTTATGTAACTACAGACAGGTACAACGGCGCTCGTTATACAAACTACACTCACGGCGCGGTAGAACAGTATGTAAACGACCTAGACGAACAGGGTGTAATTTTCACGATTGCCGACACAAATACCGCAAACACCAGAACAGCAAAGAAATAATACCCATCTTTTCACCTTTTCTCTATCCACCCCCGCGTAATGAAACAAAACTTTACGCGGGGGAATTTTAAAGGGGGCAAAATGCAAATTACACTTTATACCCAAACAAAACCATATAATACAATCACGCGAAACATGACCGCCCCCATAACTATAAATGGGGTTTTGCGTGACGATTGCGATTTATTGAATCCAGAAATAGAAATTGAATACAACGCGACAAACATAAATAAAAACTATGCGTATATTCCCGATTTCGGGCGCTATTACTATTTCAGAAAACCGCCCACGATAGACGGAAAAAAGATAATTTTACATCTGCACGGCGATAGTTTATACAACTATAGGAACGTTATATATAACTCGTACTGTGTCGCCGAACGTTCAAGTTCTAATTATGATTTGATGTTACCCGATAGCGTCGTAATGGGTGAACAGGGTTATACCATATTTAATAGGGTATTGCCATACAAGTTCCACCCCGAACAGGGGGAATATATTTTAACAATCGCGGGGGGTATTTAACCATGTTTGGTACTAAAATAAACAATGTTTACAAAGTATGCAACGGCATCGAGTTTTATGATGATTATGTTGCCGATTTGGGTTTTGAGTGCAACGAAAATCAAGATATAAAAATATGTATTGATGGGTGGGCTTATAAAGATTTTACTGTTAGTGATGATACATTCAGCGGTACGGAACTCGAATATTATGAGGGTATATCGAGTGAAACTTTTGGTTGTAACACATCAAACAGCGCACAAGCCGACCCGATAGGGATCGAGGTAACACTACCCGCACAATATGCACAAGCTAATACACGCGTCGCGTTATATTTGATAGATGGCGGGGGCGATAACGACTCATTTGTATATTTTGGCATAAGGACATATAACCCGATTTCAGAGCAATGGGTAACAGGTCAGACACCTTTTATGTTATATGATATGTCGGGCGGTAACCAAAAAAACTTTTATTCTATCGGTTTACCGGGTAACACACCGCCCGGTACTGTTCAATGGTTATGGAGTCGGTTTGATGAGATGGTAACGCGTTGTAATACCGTGCGCGGTACTATGTCGAGTGCGTACGTTGGTACATATTACCAGATAACGCGCATTAGTACCAACGTACCAATTTTTGACACTCTCGCACATGCGGAGGCGTTTTTGGTCGACCCCGATAATACAACGGGACTGTTAAACGTACCTAGCCACACCGACCCCGAACACGATTATATCAACGACCAAAAATATTATAAAATGAAAAATCTTTTTGCGCGCGGTTCGGGTTCAACGTGGACACCTATACAGAACATCAATTATAGGATTAAGCCCGTGGGCGGTAAAATATGCTTATACAAGACAACCCCCACGGCGGGACACCCTTACGAATGGCGGTTAAAGGGTTGGCGGAATGGTTACGATTTTTACGCATCAGACGGAATTGTATATGATGATGATGATGATTTTTATAATATTTCAGACGTTACCGAAACATTTCTTGAACACTCGTTAAAGTTTGATAATGTTTCATACCGCGTAAATATTTTTGACACGGATATACCGACTTGGGAAAACGAACAGGACGCGGACGACTATATTAACGGATTAAAGGACATAACTGAGGCGTTGAATTATGACTATATAGCGCGGACGAATCAAGAGATTTTAGGACCCGACATTGGTTTAGCGGACATTGGAAACGATAACGGAACTAACGGCATGGTTTATAGTTATGGCTCCAGAATGTACGTTATGAGTTCGTCACACCTAGCGGGGTTTTTTGCCGATGTGTTCGACACCGCGAACATCAACGACATTTTAGCGGGTACGCAACTTTTCGGAACGAATCAGATAAACGCGATTAGCGGTATAAATTATTTTCCGTGTGCTATATCAGAATTTTGCAGCGTTGCAAGCGTGGGCGCCACACCCCATGTGGGTTCGTGGGTGTGTCCGACCGCCACAAGTAACGGATACGTAACACAGAACAACAAATTGATTGATTGCGGGGGCGACTACTTAAAGCCCATTTACAATGATTTTAGGGATTTGGAACCATATCAGCAACTATGGGTAACGTTGCCGTTTTGCGGTACCCACCAATTGCAATTAACAAAATACTTAAACAAATATATGTCGTTCAAGTACTCAATCGACGCTGTTACGGGCGCTTGTTCGTGCCACGTTTACGCTGACGGCATCGAACTAGATACATTCGATGGGGTGTGTTCGTCACAACGCCCGATAACGGCAATCGACCAAACGACATATTTAAGCAATGTTATCGGTTCGGTAAATAGTGCGCTATCGTCTGGGGTCGGTGTGGTTTCAAGTGGCGCTCAGGCTATCGGGGGCGCGGTCACAGGTAACGCGCTATCGGTTGCAAGCGGTATCGGCGGTGTGGCAGGTAGTGGCGCTAGTGGTGTTTTGGGCGCTTATAATGTTTTACAGGCGGTCGATAACCCGCCGATGGTAACGCGCGGGGGTTCAAGTGGTTGTCTGGGATTTTTCGGGTGTACTCAGATACATCTGCATTTTTACCAAAAGAAGACCATAAAACCCGCCCACGCGTTAATGCTATGTGGCGCCCCGTCCAACGTGTCGGGAACTGTTTCGAGTTTTGCGGGATTTTTAAAGTGTTCCACTTTTAAAATGTCCGACGGTTTCACGGGAACCAATGACGAACTAAACGAAATAATGAGTTTAATGAAAAACGGGATTTATGTATAAAGGGGGTACAAAATGAGAACTATAGCAAGTACACTAAAAACGGCATTAAAAAACATGTATGATGTTAATGATGTTTCGGCGGGGTTCGAGTATTGGTTTTTTAAGTTTCTGGGGTTTGCGCTTTCAATTTTCGAGTATGAAAATCTACCCGAATCCATACCGTCACGCGAACTAGAGTTATTACTAATACTACAGGGGTACGCAACCCCATTTTATGACAACAGGGGTTTACCTGTCGCCGTTCCAACAAATATTTACGGCTATGATAAGTATTATACCCCCAATAGTGGAACGTACGGAAACGCGATAATACCAACAAAAACGCTATATTTTCAGAATAACACCGAACACAAACAAAACGCGGTTTTAATGTTCAACAACGATTTACACACAAATATATTCTATCTACGTTCGGATGGCGCGTTATTGTCACTTATACAACGTTACGCGCGCCGTATGGCAGACCTTGAGGCAAGTGAAAACATTTATACAGTTAAAACGCGGTTCGGTAACGCGCCCGTGGGTAGTACCGATAGCGTTAGAAACAGTATAAAAAATTTTGTCGATAAAATCCGCGTGGGTAAATTCGACACGATAACGGACGACTCTATAATAAATTGTTTTCGCACTGTGGACTTCGGCAACAATACCAATGAAAATTTAATGTCGTTTGCTGCCGCTAGGGATAAAATAATCGAGCAGTTTTTCCGTGATATAGGCGTGAAAATGTCAAATCAGAAAAAAGCACAGGTAACATCAAACGAGATTGAAAGCGACGAACAGTTATTATTGATTTCAATTGATGACATGTTAAAAACGCGCCGACAGGGGTTAAAAGATTTTAACAGGTTTTTCAATACAAACGCAACAGTTAGGGTAAACCCGAAATATAACCGCGCTAATTTTTCGGAAAAGGAAACAGGAACGGAAAACGAAACAGAAACAAAGGGGGTAAACGAAAATGAGTAAACCGCTTAAAAAGTACGACCGCGCACACATCGGATATTATATAAATTATGTCGTTGGCAATAATACACAACCATTTCAGATTGTGGGAACATTACAGGAAAACCAGACGGAAACACCCAACGCGTCATATATAAATGATGATTGGTTTGAGTACATCACGACTATAACACACAATCCGCGCCCGATTATTTCCGGAAATACCATAATAAACGCGGTAAATGATGTTTCGCGTATTGATGATTATATTATTAAAAATTTTTCGTGCCGTATTGTCTTTTCTGATGATTTTTGTACATGGGTCGATTATGATTTTAAACCCGCCGACATTTTGACCATTTCCGCGCCGTTGATATTCCAGAAAATAGCGCGGTCGAAAGTCCGTTCGCTTTTTGAGAATAAGCGTGAAGAGTATAAAAGGTTATGGGAAATACACACCGCCGATTATAACCCTTTGAACGACTTTGATAATTACGAAAAAGAAACGCACAAGGGAACCGATACGACCGCGCATGGTGGAATTGATACCATAGCAAATACAGGAAGTGACACGACCGCCCACACGGGAAAAGACACGACACAAAATAGCGGAACGGACACCATAGCGAACACAGGAACGGACACAACAGCGCATAGCGGAAAAGATACGACAGAAAACAGCGGAACGGATACCACAACGCGCACGGGAACAGAATCCAACGCGCACACGGGAACGAACACAAACGCAAACACGGGAACGGATACAAATAACGGATTTACATATGCGTTTGAAAGCGTGGCAGACGTACCGAAAGACAAGAACACAACGACATATGGAAAAAACGAAACCATTACATATAATGATACTGTAGCGACTACTTATAATAGTGTAGCCGATGCAACCGCACACGGCTTAAAAACCGAACTAACACACGGCGAATCCATACAGACAACCCACGGAAAAAGCGAAACCACAACGCACGGACTCAAAACCGAACTAACACACGGCGAATCTATCCAGACAACCCACGGAAAAAGCACAACGACAACGCACGGCGAAACGATAGGTTTAACCCACGGCGAAATCATTGAGAAAGAGTCGCGCGGTTCGAATATGTCACCCGCGGAACTTTTGGACGAACACCGCAGATTATGGGAAGATTTCAACATTTTGGGCATAATTGCAACCGATGTAATTAAAGAAATATCTGTATAAATGGGGGTATAATATGAACGATTTAAAAGATACAATTGAACTAATGACAAGCGCCGATTATAAAGAACGTTTCAAGGCTGAATACTGGCAAACAAAAATACGTTTTGTAAAATTGCATAATATGGTTATTAAGTACGAAGGGGGAACACTAAATTTTGAACCAACTTGTAACATTAAAATATTAAAATCTCAATTAGAGTATATGAGAAATTATCTTTTTATACTTGAATTACGCGCCGAAATTGAAAGAGTGAACTTATGGGAATAATATCAAAATCGAAAAGCGATTATAAAAAATCGAAAAAACCGCGGTGGGTATCGTCTGATAAAGTAATGAAATTAGCAAAACAGAACCACATTTTGTGTGTTCTGGGCGCATGGTCTAATGGTAAATCATACGCGTGTAAAAACGGGGTAGTGCGTGAGTGCTGGAAAAACAAAACACGTTTTGCTTTCGTTCGCCGTAACGATTTGGAAAATAAGGACAGCATAATAGAAAATTATTTCCTAGATTGCAATGTGGAAGATATAACCGATGGTGAATTTAACGGCATCATATGTTATAGAAAAGACATATTTTTAGCAAAATACGACCCCGACACGGAAAAATGGAAAAAAGGCTATTTAATCGGACACGGTTTTTCTTTATCAGCATACGCACACACAAAATCGGGGGTTTATCAGAACTATGAATATATGTTGTTTGAAGAGTTTATAACTACAGGGCAATATTTATCGGGCGAATTTTCGGAACCTTATAGGCTTATGCGGTTAATGTCTACAGTATTCAGGAATAATGACGGACATGTTATACTAGTCGGGAACACAATAACGCCACTGTGTCCATATATGCGTGAATGGTCGTTAAACTTAAAAGGACTTGAACAGGGGCAGACGAGAACGTTCGAGTTTTCTAACAGTTACGGCAACGTTACAAAAATATGCGTGTATCTCACCGAACCGACCGACAAAAAATCAAACATGTTCTTTATGCATGAAAAAGAAATACACGGGGGCGCTTTCCATAGCGCGGAACATGACCACGTAAACGGCGACATTGCAAACGCTAACGTGATTTATACGGCGGTATTTTCTTATGAAAACAAGATGTTTTTAGGGCGGTTTGTCGAGTTGAACGGCGCTCATTTTTGGTATATCGAGCCGAAAACAAGCGAAATAAAACCGAACACGCGGACTTTCGGGGATTTGCGCATTCAGTCCGATTTACACACCAAAGGCATAACACCGATACACCCGAACGAAAAAACTGTTATCGATTATCTAAACGCAGGTAAAATAAGGTATTCGGATAATCTGACAGGTACGTTATTCATACAGGTTTACAATAAATTACGGATGTATAACACGCGTTTTTCATAAAATAATGGGGGCATTTAGCCCCCTTTATTTATTTTTAATATGTTGGCGCGTGGTGTGGGTGTTACAAAGGTTTTCTTAAAATCCGAATAATCCCAATCGCTGTAATTATCGAAATAATTTTTTAACCAATCATTTGCGATATTATAATATAGTGTTTTCAGTTCGCGCCCTGTTCCCTTATTTAGTCCGCTATCACCGCATTTTAGCGCGTCAAGTTTTCCCACTAGTATAGCCGTTATAAAATCCCTTGCAATCAAATCATTTTCAAGAAAAGCTTTGTAATCGTTATTATTCATTATCCGCGCCCCCCATTTCGTTGCCTTTGTTTTCTGCAATTTCGATAACTATATATAGCGCTTCAGCAATGGCATTATTAACGCCGTTATAGTCTATCAGTTCGCGCCGAACGTTTTTTAAAAGTTCAATAGCTTGTTTTAACTGTTCTGAATTAACTGTTTTTCGCTCTTTTGGTAAATGAAAATATTTACAAATATAACTACTTTTGAACCGCCCATAATAATAGTTACATCTGTTATAATTTTCACAATCTTGACATAAAAATTGAATATTTTCGTTTTTCATGCGTGTTTTAATCCTCACTTTCTTCACCCTGTATAATAACATCATTTGCGGTTATTACTTTATCACTCCATTTGTTTACTGCTTCTAAAATCGTCAATGTTTGCTCACCCCATTCCTCATACTGTTCGTCATATACGGGAACAGTTATTTTTTTATTAACGTCTATTAAATCGCCGTGACGTTTTGGCAACGGCGCGCCCTTTGCAATCGCTCTCATTGCGTTAAACTTATCGTTGCTATCTTCGCGTGTTTCCTTCGCGTGTTCAAAAATGTGTTCGGGTATATCAATTAGTAGTTTCATGCGTGTTTTAAACCTTTCTCAATTGTTTCGTTGTAATAATTCAGTATAAAATCATCGTTGCCGATTGATAATGTTTTTTCATTTTCCGAAATGACAACAAAGTCCGCGCAATATTCTGTTTTTCCATTACCAACATTATAAAAATCGGGGGTAACGCTTTTATATTGTGCTTTTGTACTGCCACAGACTTTAAAAACAAAATCGTCTTTTAAATTCTTAATCGTCTGTAGTTCGTCAGACGAATAAAAATAGTTTGGTTTGCCGTCCTTTACATCTATTAAACGGCGGTTTGCTACACCCGAAATAGTAACGTTTAATTGATTTTTTGACACATACGCGTAACACTTTGAGTGTAAAAAGCGGAACTGTGTGCCCGTATCTTCTAAATCAAAACTATCATATGTTATCTTGTTTCCGTCAGAGTCCGTTATATATAGGCCGTTGGCGATGGCGTTTTTATATTTCTTTTCATTTAACGCGTTTATTTCTTTTTCTATTTTTTCGTCATAGATATAATATATCGAGTCTGTATCACAGTAAATAAAATTATCGCCGCATATATCTATATATTTAAATAGTTCATATCGTGCACAAGCTGTTATAAAAACGCTCCAGTAATAAGGTAAAAAGCCCGTGGACGTGTTCGCGGTATAGTATTTTTCGGGGTGTTCCTTATTCCTGTAAATCCCGTAATTATCATCAATCTTTTTTTGATAGTCAATAAAAGCGGGGTTAATGTTGCCGTTATCGTCGCGCACAAAATCCGCTTTACAAAAATCCATTGCGGTGAGTCCGTACAAGCCGTTTAAAAAATTCTTTGATTTTATCAAGCGTATTTCTGCCTCATATATATCGTCACGGGGCGCGTTAATGGATTTTAGATATTTCACGCGCTTTTTTAAGTCTGTTTTATATTTATAATATTCGTCAATTTTCTTTATAAACCAATCCGGTAGGGGGCGCGCGATTGCCTTAAATGCGAATAATACATAGCATTTTTTATACTTGTACTGTTTTAGTATTATCTCTAAATCGTACTGAGTGACATAAGTAATAAATTTACCGCTACACTCCAGAACACGCCCATTATCACAGTAAAATTTTACCCCCTTTTTGCTTTCGCACTTTGAACGGCTTAAATATGGCGCTAGTGTCTTTTTGCTTTTCAGCTCAAGACCGACAAAACCCACAACCCCCCAAACACAATACCCGGGCGTGTCAAAATCCTGTAATGTGGGGTTTTTAATCTCAATAATCCTACCAGACGGAAATTTGTATTTTCTCATTACAGAAGGGTAGTGGCTTCGAAAGTCGCGGTGTTTGATATAGTCAAAAATCGTTATACCCCTTAAAAACCTGTTCCCGTGACAGTAGCCCCCTGCGAACGTTTTCCGCATATATACAAATTTCCGCGGTGTGGGTATGGTATATAAAAAGTCTTTTCTATAGCCGTTTGTTGTATATGCGTCAATACGGCATTCATTTCTTATTTTTCCCGTGCTTGTCAGTGGGGCGGTTGCTATATTGTAGCCGTTTAATTCCCAATCTTTTAATAGCGACTCTTGTAAACCATAAACATCATTTAACTGATAATTAATATCGTTCTGGGTCAGTTTGTCCGTGCTATAGTGAATCGCGCTATAATCCACCACACCCACTAATTTTTTATGCCGTACATCATAGGTATTACAGACGTTTTCTAGGGAATTGTTAAAATATACAAGTGAGTCTTTTAGTATTATGTGTTCGCCGATGTCCACGCTTATGACGTGCCGTCTGTCTAGAAAAAACTCACGTTTGATGGTAAAATTTTGTTTTAATATCTGATAAATATAAGCGTAATCGTATGGGGCATTATGGGCATAAATTACAACCTTATAACACGCGTTATATTTGCGGGTTAATTCTGAAAGATGTTTTTCGATGTCCTTCAGTACTTGCATAAATTCAAAAACATCGCGCCCGAATATGGCGAGTTCTTTCGATGCGTCAATACAAAGCGCCCACGAATACACCCACGCAAGTGGGTTTAGTGGGTTGTGATTGTGGCTTGTTTCGGTGTCGAAAGTTAATGGCAAATCGAATAATTCACATTTGCGTTTTTTGATGGTTTTTGGCGTGAATGTTGTTAGTATTTCAGCACAGTTCATACTTTCACCCCCTTTTTTGCAAGGGTTGTTAATGCGCGGTCATACTCATAATCATCATCACTATAGAACATATTTAGTAAGTCCTCATCAAATGGCGCGTTTTCGTCTTTTTGCCAACCGCCGAAACGTTTTTGAAACACAAGTTTATTTATAACTTCCTGTTTCAAATCCGCGTATTTTTCACCGTTCAATGAACGTATATACATATCTGAAAATCCGTATTCTTTTGTATAAAAAGCGGTTGCGATTGCGTCGGCGGTCACGTCGTCCACGTCGTCTAAATACTCCTGTATCATATCATCGGTAATCTCTTCCTCTTTATACTCAATCTGTTCCTCTTCTTTGTAATATTGTTGTATGTCTTTCGTGACTTTCTTTATTTCGCTAATGGTAGATGGTACCGATGTAAAATCCTTTATTAACTGTTCAACAGCTTGTGTTTCGGCTTGTGTCATGTTTTTAACGTCTGTTCTTATTTTCAGACCGCCCCCCGCGGTTCCTTTGCTTGTGGGGGTTTTTATCCCGGCTTGTTTTGTTGTTATGATGTTTTCTTTTCCATATTTAGCGCCTACTATTTTTCTGTATGCTTGTGTTCCTGTATAACCGCGCTTTTCGAGTTCTACAATACGCTGATTTATCCGCTTTATCTCACTTGCTAAATGGGTTTGTTGTGTGGTGAGTCCGCGGACTTTTAAAGGCTTGATTTGTCCGCGTGTGGTCGGTTTAATTGTTGGGTTCTTTTTGCTCACGGGTTTGTTTTCCTTTGTTTGTTTTGGGGCAAATATACCCACATTTAATTATACCAAACAACCGCGCGTAGAGTGTGACGAAATACGCGCGGTGAAGTTGTAACAATTGCACAAATCACACCGGAAATGTGCGAACAAATGTTCGTTGTGCAAATTGCACAAAAAATAGTATAAAAATGGGGGTTTTTATTGGTTATTTATATACTTT
>JAEEGK010023832.1_pt1 | contig 12734 bp, 11 predicted proteins | sample 8958771 | NCBI WGS metagenome assembly JAEEGK01 (sample SAMN16246547, study PRJNA631951) | gut metagenome | biome: gut microbiome; feature: rumen; material: SC-attached | host: Bos | place: Iran: Karaj | collected 2018-10 | reverse complement strand
CCGCATGAACCGCATATATTTGCAATCCTTACTCCGTCGAAGGAATCAAAATAAACCGCATGCTGTTTAAGCATTCTCTTAGGATCTTCCATATCCTTGGCGGCTCTTTCCTCAGGCGTTCCGGCAGTTCTTACCCAGAAATCGTATACATCAAACTCCCATGCTTTCTTATGCTGCATGCTGTAGTCTTCCATCTGCTTCCTCCGCCTAATGTCAAAAAAATCCTCTGTTCCCTTATCTGATTCTCTGAAACTGCTTTCCGAAATTATTCATATAGTAATCATACTCTTTGTTCCTTGCAAAAATAAACGCACTGTATGCATTCTTTTTTTCGTTTCGTAAAAGTGAAAGATGATCGCTTCCGCACAAAACACTGAATCTGTGATCCTCAAATAATACAATGAGCGGAGCATTCGCAGAAGAGGCTGCTTCGGAGGTTTTCTTTTCCTGACCGGGATCGTCTATCAGGCGAAGCGGGATCTTCACAAGTTCGGACAAGAAGAACTCCGATTCATCGGGCATTTCCGCATTCTCGTTTTCAAGATATATTCTCACCCACTCTTCTCCTATACCTGCATTTGAGTACTGCTCGGCTGAATGAATGGTAGGAGAATATTCCGGCAGATTTACCTTCTTGCCGTACACTATCTTTTTAACCGATTCCTGCGAAAGAAAAAACATCTCCGCAAGTTCCATTATCGAAGCTCCTGCAGCATACCTGCTGCAGATACTCATATTTCTTTTATTCAGTTTTTCCCGATATCCGGATGCCTCTCCCCAGCCTTTAGTTTTTTCGCACTTGGGTATATAAATAGCTTTTCCTTCCGCATACTTTTGCACTTCTTTCAAAAGGCTTGCGGGGAGAATATCCTTGGCATTTTCATATTTCATTTTTGATCAGACCAGTTTGTTCATACGCTCTTCCAAGTCGTTAATGGACCTTGTAATGGACTCGCAGGATTCCAGATCGTCAATGGAAGCATGCCACATGAGTGTATGAAGTCCCTTAAAATACGCCATGCACAGAAAGCGTTCCTTAAAGTTTTTTATCTCTATATTTTTTCTTCCTGCATACTCATACAGTTTTTCCGGAACCAGAAGATAGGGCTTATTCAGGTCGAGGATTGCAAAATCCATAAGGAAGTCCATGATGCCTGCGCGTCCCCAGTCTGCGCAGTATGTCTTTCCCGCATCATCCACGATCATGTTGACAAAGAAAGTGTTGTTATTTGCAAGAAATCTCTGTCCTTCGCAGAAGGGAGCATACTGCATGATCTTTGCATATATCTTATCGAAATAATCTTTCTTAAGAAACGTTGTCTCAAACATCTGAGTCCAGTTGTGCCAGTAGCCTTCCTGATCTTCGTTAAAGGTCTCCCGGACAAATTCTTCGAATGTGGCAAAGGGTGCTTTATTTTCCTCGTCAAACTCCCCGTATCCGCTCATAGAAGAAACATCCGTAGCTGCAATCTCAAAGATCATATCAAAAAAGTTTTCATATCCTTTTTCGAACTCTTCCACCGAAAGTTCATTAGCACATCTTCCCTTAGGGCTCATCTCAATTTTGTCCCCGGTCAGGTTCTTTATAAAAATATCTCTGTTCATAGTTATCATCCTTTCTGATTTATTATTTTGTATCTGCGCCTTACAAAAAGAATGGTAACAAACACCCCGGCCGGTTTATATAGAAAGAACCATTATAATAAATATTTACCTATTTCAGTGAATATACTCAAAGCGCCATTACGTATATCTGGCATGGATTCCACTCGTCCCACATATTCGGAAACACCTCAAACTCTTTGAATCCGAGCGACAGATAGAAAAGATTGGTGGCATCATAATCCTCATACCGCCCCATTTGCACAGTCTTTACCTGCATAAAGGAGTATCCGGATCGTTTGGCTGTTTCTCTGGCCGTTTCAAATAGTTTTCTTCCGATCCCTTTTCTGTGATATTCTTTAAGCACTCCCATTACACATAGTTCGACCGTTTCCTTTCCGGTCTCTTTAAGGCACAGAAAACCTACCGGTTTATCCAAAATATATGCACAAAAAAACGGCTGATCCGCACTTTCTTTTATATACTGTTCCCTGGATTCCGGAATTCCAAACCAATCAGGTAATGCCTCAAGAATCTCTCGGGCAATACTCTGCTTTTTATCAGCTGATACTTCTTCTACTGTTATTTCGTCACACATCCTATATTTTCCTCTGGGCAATGGTTACTGTATAATCCTTCGTCGTATTTTCTGCTCCCGTTTCGTTAAATCCGTTTTTCTTCCAAAAATACTCAGCCTGCGGATTTCCTTTAACCCATCCGAGTTTGACATATAAATAACCCCTTTGGCTGAGTTTCTCACATAATTCAGTGATAATTCCCGATCCCACGCCTTTATTTTGAACTGACACATCCGTCATAAAGAATCCTATAAATATAGTTTTGTCATCAGGGAATTCCCTGATCAGATCCATTACTGCTACCAAATCTTCGTTATCATAAAAACCTATATAGAATTTATCTTGCTTCCCCTTTCCCGGCGGAAGAGCCTTCATATCATCTCGAATACTTTCTTCGCTGACAAAAGGGGGACAGTATTGATAATAAAGGTTGTTTTTCTCACAAAGTGTCAAGACAGCAGGAATCTCATTTTCAGACAATACCCGTACCGCATACTTATCCGAAAAATTCTGTATCATGTATTCATCTCCCAATGCCGATAGATACTGCACAATGTCGGGGTTCCATGAAATGATCCGAGTAACTTTCTCACATGGAAATTCATTGCACACACCGCAAAAGCGTGCATTGTGTTCCTTACAGCATGCGTGTATTTTGCATCTCCCAGATTCTGCCCATTCCGGAACACATCCGTCAGTTTCTATACATCCCGGGCATATTCCTTCTTTCTTTTTTGAACATCCGGTGCAGCACTCGCCGCAGGCTGTAACAGTTGTAAAGTCAGTCATAAAAATATTCCTAACATTTTATTGCATATAATACTTATAATGAGTATATCTGCAATCAAGATTTCGCCACATTTTAACAGAAATATTCGGCTATCATTTTGTCTATCTCATTTGTTCCCAGAGGATTTGCAGATGTTTCCTCTGTTATAATCAGATTTTTACCGAGTACGATCCCAGCATTCATCATGGATTTCATTTTAAATACGGCCTGACGTGCATACTCTCTGTCGTCCATCATTCCTCTGTGTTCCCAGTAGATTTCTTTCCGTTTTTTCACATCCATGATTGTGAAGTCCGGATATATCACCGTGCCTTTTGACAAGATCAGTGGACACTCATACTTGTAGGGAATATGTTTTTCCGCTAGTTTGTTTGCTATGTTCAGCTCAGATTTGGAGCGCACTCTTTCTCCGCGCTCAGTTACAAATACAGACATTTGCTCGGAAATCTCTTTTCCATCGTAATGTATGTTCATCCATTCTGCAATGAAATCCTCATCTGGTTTATCGATAGGATTTATGAATTCCTTTATTTCCGACGGAAGATCGGAATACAGCTTCCTTATCCTCTCCGAAATACCGTTTGATCTCTTCTGTAGCAGATTGAGATTTCCGATTTCTTCATTCAGCAATTTCAAAGCTTTTTGATTGTACGCTTTTTGAAGTAGCGCCCGAATGATCTGTTTTTCTGATTTGCGGATATATTTTCCGGATGTATCAGTTTTGTTTTTGCGGTTATAAAATTGTATTCTGCTTCCACTATTCACTACGTGTATGATACCGGCCGGAGCTTTCCGAAGTTCGCTCTCAATACGCATCTTGCAATCAGATAGCTCAAGACAGCGTCTTTGGGCCTCCTCATACAAACCGGATGAATGGAGCATTCCTGAGTAATTATTTCTGTTCATTTGAATTTCCTTTCTTTTTTCATCAACGAACGCACTTGATCCTATGTTCTCCGGACAGCAAAGAATCGAATAAGCATCAATTTCCGAGGATTCGCGTGGTTTTGATGCTTCTACGCTTGCCCGAACCCTCAAAATGCATCAATTTCCGCGGATTCGAGAGATTTTGATGCTTCTTCGCTTGCCCGAACACCCAAAAAGCATCAATTTCTGCGCTGTCCATGTTTTTCGATGCATCCGCAGATCTGCGCAGACATAAAAAGCATCTAAGATTAAAATGGTTGGGATTTTTGATGCTTTGCCGGGACGAAAGCTCTCGAAAAAGCATCGGAATAATAGCTTCTGAGGATTATTGATGCCTTGTCCGGGGATGGACAAGCGAATAGCATCAAAAGAAAGATTCTCAAAAGATTTCGATGCCCGAAATCACCGTCAATTGGGTTTCGGGCATCGTAAAACACATAATTCTATATTTGAAAGTAAATGATGCTCTGCCTCCAAAACATTTGTGGCACAGCAAAGGAATCACCGGGCAACCTGCCTTATCCTCCAAATGGCTAAGCAGGCTCACTCCAGCTCCACGGTCCCGGGAGGCTTCGAAGTAAGGTCGTATAGTACTCTGTTGACTCCTCTTACTTCGTTGATGATCCTGTTCATTACCTTCATCAGGATCTCATAAGGAATCTGTGCAGATTCCGCAGTCATGAAGTCGATGGTCTTAACCGCACGAAGTGCGACCGCATGGTCATAAGTTCTCTCATCGCCCATAACTCCTACCGATCTCATATTGGTAAGAGCCGTAAAATACTGGTCCGGCATCCAGTCAGGCCAATAGCTTCTTAAAAGCGCATGATCGGGATGTTCTTTGTCAATCTTGACGCCTGCTGCCTCTGCCGCTTCGAATGCATATTCATTGGCAGCCTTTTCAACTTCTTCTCTGTAGATTGCATCGGAATCCTGAACAATGGCAACCTTCTCCGCAGTTATATCTCCGATGATACGAATACCGAGTCCGGGTCCGGGGAAAGGCTGTCTGAATACCAGATGATCCGGGATTCCCAGTTCAAGTCCAACCTTTCTGACTTCATCCTTAAAGAGATTTCTGAGAGGTTCAATGATCTCCTTGAAATCAACATAATCGGGAAGTCCGCCTACATTGTGATGGGACTTGATCACAACGGATTCACCGCCGAGTCCGGATTCAACCACATCCGGATAGATAGTTCCCTGAACAAGGAAATCAACGCGTCCTATCTTCTTCGCTTCTTCCTCGAATACTCTTATGAACTCCTCACCGATGATCTTACGCTTACGCTCAGGTTCATCGACTCCGGCGAGTTTGATATAGAATCTGTCCTTGGCATTGACTCTTATAAAGTTAAGATCATAGTGACCCTCAGGTCCGAATATTGCCTCTACCTGATCTCCCTCGTCTTTTCTGAGAAGGCCGTGATCTACGAATACGCATGTAAGCTGCTTGCCTACTGCCTTGGCCAAAAGAACCGCAGCAACAGAAGAATCAACTCCGCCGGAAAGTGCGCAGAGAACTTTACCGTCCCCCACCTTCTCTCTTATCATTCTGATCTGATCTTCCGCAAAAGAACTCATCTCCCAGTCGCCTTTACAGTGACATACATTGTAGAGGAAGTTTCTGAGCATTTTACTTCCTTCGGGAGTATGAAGAACTTCGGGATGATACTGGAATCCGTAGAGCTTCTCCTCATCATTGGCAATAGCCGCATAAGGACAATTGTCGGTGGAAGCTATCGATTTAAAGCCGGGAGCGATCTTGGAAATATAATCAAAATGACTCATCCAGCATGTTGTGTTTTCTTTAACGCCCTCAAAAACAGGAGATGTTGTATCAACCTTGATCGGGGTATGTCCGTACTCTCTGACGGGAGCTTTCTCTACCTTGCCTCCGAGCACGTGGCTCATAAGCTGAGCACCATAGCAAAGGCCCAGTACGGGAACTCCCATTTTGAAGAGATCCTTGTCACAGGATGCAGCACCTTCTTCATAGCAGCTTGCAGGTCCGCCGGTTAAGATTATTCCCTTGGGATTCATGCTCTTAATCTGATCCAGGGGAGTTTTGTAAGAATAGATCTCACAATAGACGTTGTTTTCTCTGACTCTTCTTGCGACCAGCTGGTTATACTGACCGCCGAAATCTATTACCAATACCAGTTCTTTATCCATCTTTTCATTCCTTTCAGCGCACTAAATTATATATTAAAAAGTGCATATTGCATAGTAAAAAGAAAACTCAGCACAATGATTATTTCCTAAATATATGCTAAATTAATTATCTGAACATTCCGATAATACTATTAAATAGTCAGAATATTGCAAGGCGGAGTACACCGGAATGATCGAATTTTGACAACAAAGCCCGAAAAACCTTTATTTTACGCGAAAAAACATCTTGCAAATTTGACATTCGGGTGATACTTTATTCTTAACTAATAGTCTAATGGTGGCGTACTGTCCTATTTGGGTACGTCTTCCGCGTATAGGGGAAGGATCCTTTTAGCGGAGCATAAGCCTGCACCGGCTGTCACACATTTCAAGGAAGAAAGGGGGCGTGGCGATGAGTGCTGTCAGCAATTCTATATTCAATAACTATCTGACGGAGTTCGGCGCTCCCAAGATATCCAAGTACGACACTCACAAGAAGAGTGAGCTTCGCAGTACTTATAATTCCATCGTCAAAGCAAATAAAGATGCTCCCTGGTATCTTCCCGTGAAAGATCAGGAGGCTAAGATCGGTGCGATCGGATTAAAAGAATCCGCTCGTAATCTTCGTACGTCTCTTGCTGAGGTCGGAGGATTGGACGAGAATGGAGCTTTTAACAAAAAGCATGCTTCTTCCACCAATCCGGATACAGTATCCGTCGACTACATAGGTGACGATAATTCGGAATCCGTTCCCTCTTTTGATATTGAAGTAAAACAGCTTGCATCGCCTCAGGAAAACATCGGTAATTTCCTCCGCGACGACCAGGTTTCTCTTTCCGAAGACAACTACTCTTTTGACGTAAGTATCGGTGAGATGAACTACGAGTTCCAGTTCCACATCTCCGGAGACGAAACCAACCGAAGCATTCAGGAAAGACTGGTAAGGCTTGTTAACAATGCAGGAATAGGACTTAACGCATCACTTGAAACAGAAGGAAATCAATCTGCCATCAGGATTTCTTCCGATTCAAGCGGAGTCAGTGCCGGCAAGGAAGCAATCTTCACGATCAGTGATGACAGGACCTCCAAAGCATCCGGTTCCGTAGACTATTTCGGACTTGATAAAGTAAACAGCTATCCCAAAAATGCACTGTTTGCTTTAAACGGTGAAGAAAGAAGCGCATCGTCGAATCATTTCACCATCGGCAAGATGTATGAAGTAACGCTAAATGAACTCAGTTCCGAGGGAAATCCTACTACCATCAGTATTAAAGCGGATATCGAATCCGTTGAGGAAAATGTCGGGCAGGTTATAGGAAGCTTCAATGAATTCCTGAAAGCGGTTAATTCTTACACCGGTCAGGGTATTAAGACAAAGCTTCTCGATAATGAATTAAGCGGCATCACAGGTGCATATAAGGATGCTCTCGGGAGCCTCGGTATCAACGTCGAAAGCAACGGCTCTCTTACCATAGATCAGGAAAAACTTAGAGAAGTGGCTGAAGGAAGTGAAGATATCGGAAAAACCTTCAGTACGCTCAAAGATTTCTCCAATTCCATGATGAGAAAGAGTTCTCAGGTCTCACTGGATCCGATGCAATATGTGAACCGTAAGATCGTTGCATATAAAAATCCGGGGCACAACCTCTCATCGCCATATACCTCGAGTATATACAGCGGAATGATGTTCAACTACAGCTGCTAAAAAACACTGCAGAAAAGATGATCTGCAGTGTTTTTTGTTGCCCGTATTTATTTTGCGAATTCCGCATCTGCCAGTTCAAGAGCAGAAGCTATGACCTTATCCATATCATAATACTTATATACTCCGAGCCTTCCGCCGAATATAACATCCTTCTCGGCATCCGCCATCTCTTTGTATTTACCGTACAATTCAGAATTCCTGTCGTTGTTCACAGGATAATAAGGTTCATCTCCGGGCTTCCACTCGGAAGGATATTCTCTTGTTATGACAGTTCCGTCACCTTTTCCGAATTCGAAATGCTTATGCTCAATGATCCTTGTATAAGGCACATCTGCTGAAGTGTAATTGACAGCCGCATTTCCCTGGAAGTTGTCAACATCTGCCATGTACTCTTCTTCAAATCTGAGTGATCTGTATTCCAGATATCCCAGCTTGTATCCGAAATATTCATCCACGGGACCTGTGTAGATCACCTTTTCGAAGGATTCAGGTTCGGATGAAGAACAGTTCTTCTCAAGGAATTCTCTGTAGGTGAGACCGAGTCTTACTTCGGTTCCCTCCAGCATCTTCTTGACCATTGCGGTATATCCGCCAATGGGAATACCCTGATATCTGTCATTGAAATAATTATTATCAAATGTAAATCTGACCGGTAGTCTTTTGATAATGAATGCGGGAAGCTCGGTACAATCCCTGCCCCACTGCTTGCGTGTATAACCTTTGATCAGCTTTTCGTAAATGTCCCGTCCGACAAGATTAAGTGCCTGCTCTTCGAGGTTTGCAGGTTCTTCCTTGTAGCAATCTGCTCTCTGTTCTTCGATGATCTTCCTTGCTTCCTCGGGAGTGGAAATATTCCACATCTTGCTGAAGGTGTTCATATTGAAGGGAAGATTGTAGAGTTCATCGCCGTACTTAGCTACGGGTGAATTTACGAAATTATTAAACTCCGCAAATTCCTGAACATAATCCCATACTCTTTTATCGGATGTATGGAATATATGAGCTCCGTATTTATGAACCTGTATACCATGCTCTTCGGCGGTAAAAACATTTCCGGCAATGTGCTGCCTTTTATCGATCACAAGGCACTTCTTTCCGGCCTGTCTTGCACGTTGTGCAAAAACAGAACCGAATAATCCCGCACCTACTATAAGATAATCGTATCTCATTTGATATATCCTTTTAAAAGCTCCGCCTTGTCAGTCTTCTCCCAGGGAAGTTCAACATCGGTTCTTCCAAAGTGACCGTACGCGGAGGTTGCCTTGTAGATAGGACGTCTTAAGTCGAGCATCTTGATAATTCCTGCGGGACGAAGATCGAAGTTTTCTCTTACGATCTCAACAAGCTTATCATCCGCTATCTTACCGGTTCCGAAAGTATCTACCATTACTGAGGTAGGCTGTGCAACACCGATTGCATACGAAAGCTGGATCTCACACTTGTCTGCGATTCCTGCGGCAACGATGTTCTTGGCAACATATCTTGCAGCATATGCAGCGCTTCTGTCTACCTTGGTGCAGTCTTTTCCGGAGAATGCTCCGCCGCCGTGACGTGCATATCCGCCGTAGGTATCAACGATGATCTTTCTTCCGGTAAGTCCTGCGTCACCGTTGGGTCCGCCGATAACAAATCTTCCGGTGGGATTGATGAAGAACTTGGTGTTGTCATCAATCATTTCCTTGGGAAGAACGGGATCGAATACATACTTTTTGATATCCTCGTGGATCTGCTCCTGAGTTACTTTATCATCATGCTGAGTAGAAAGAACGACCGCCTCAAGTCTTACGGGCTTTCCGTCCTCATCATACTCAACCGATACCTGGCTCTTTCCGTCAGCTCTGAGATAGGGAAGAGTTCCGTTCTTTCTTACTTCGGTAAGCTTTCTTGTAAGTTTGTGTGCTAGTGAAATGGGATAAGGCATAAGCTCGGGAGTCTCGTTAACCGCAAAACCGAACATCATTCCCTGATCGCCCGCACCGATGGCTTCGATCTGCTCGTCGCTCATCTGGTTCTCTCTGGCCTCGAGAGCCTTGTCCACGCCCATTGCAATATCGGGAGACTGCTTGTCCAGTGCTACAAGAACAGCACAGGTCTTTCCGTCAAATCCCTTTTCGGATGAATCATATCCGATATCAATGATGGTCTTTCTGGCAATGTCCTGAATATCAACATTAGCCTTAGTGGTGATCTCTCCGGTGATAAGCACAAATCCTGTACATGTTGCTGTCTCGCAAGCAACACGGCTCATGGGATCCTGCTCGATCATCGCATCAAGTATCGCGTCCGACACCGCATCACAGATCTTATCGGGATGTCCTTCGGTAACGGACTCGGATGTAAATAATATTTTTTCCATATCTTTCCTTTCCGGCCTGACGGCCCTATACCACAGAAAAAAACCGCTTCTCTGAACAAGAAGCGGATTTAGTCGTGTAAATACGATCCTCTTATTGTTCGAAATATCGCTCAGGTGGGCACCTTCCTTAAAGGGGTTGCCGTGGCTTCATCGGTCCTATGTACCTCTGCCAACTCTGAATAAGGGGTATAGCTTATTAAGTTAAATAAAAACTACTATATATAAGGATATATGTCAATATCCGAGTATATCATCTTCAGCTGGTCATCAGTTTGAAATTACGGTAATCGTTATCCGTCTTGACAACACTCACATCGGCGCCGAGACCCTTGAGTTTGAGCTCAAAATCCTCATATCCTCTCTGGATATAGCGGATATTGTCTACAATACTCTCTCCTTCTGCCGCAAGTGCCGCAAGTACAAGCGCCGCACCGGCTCTAAGGTCGGGAGCTGCAATTCCGGCTCCGGTGTATTTGGATACTCCGTCAATGATGGCGGTATTTCCTTCAACCTTTATGTTGGCTCCCATTCTTACGAGTTCATCAACATACTTAAAGCGGTTCTCGAAAATGCTCTCCGTTACGATACTGGTTCCTTCGGAAAGTCCGAGTACAACAGTGATCTGAGGCTGCATATCGGTAGGAAATCCGGGATAGGGAAGAGTCTTGATATGAGTATGCTTGAGAGGTCTCGAACATACAACCCTTACCTGGTCTCCCTGCTCCATTACCTCGCATCCGATCTCGAGGAGTTTAGCGGTGATGGATTCAAGGTGCTTGGGAATTACATTCTTAACGGTTATATCACCTTTGGTTGCCGCAGCAGCCAGCATGAAAGTTCCTGCCTCAATCTGGTCGGGAACTATGGTGTAGTCGGTTCCGTGAAGTCTGGATACGCCTTTGATGCGGATAACATCAGTACCGGCTCCCTTGATATTAGCTCCCATGGAGTTAAGGAAGTTTGCAACGTCTACGACGTGAGGTTCCTTAGCCGCATTCTCGATGATGGTCTTTCCCTCGGCCATGGTCGCTGCCAGCATTACATTAATGGTCGCACCGACACTGACGACGTCCATATAAATATGGCTGCCCGTCAGACGCTGTGCTCTGGTCTTGATCATACCGTGCTCGAGGATAACTTCGGCTCCGAGAGCTCTGAAGCCTTTGATATGCTGATCTATGGCCCTGCAACCGATGTCGCATCCTCCGGGGAGGGTAACTTCTGCGGTCTTATACTTTCCGAGCATTGCACCGATCAGATAATAAGACGCTCTGATCTTCTTGATATTATCATCACATACCACAGTGCTTCCGATATTGGCTGCGTTAATGGTAATGCGGTGACGATCTTCTTTGTTAACGATGATACCGATACTTCCCATGGCATCCATGAGCACGTTCGTGTCGCGGACGTCGGGAACATTATCTATATGGACGGTCTCATCTGTCATAATTGAGGCGGCTAATATAGGAAGAGCTGCGTTTTTCGCACCTCCTATCTCTACCTCCCCCACTAATGAGTTACCGCCGTGAATCAGGTACTGTTCCATGAAAAGCCCCTTGATAGTTACGGATTTAAAATACGCAAAGACTTTAACACAAAAACTCCCGAATGTCTAGCACAGCGCCCTTTATGGAAGCCTTTTCAGAATGATAGTTTCCACTTTTTTCGCTAAATTACAGCGCTTTCTCAGGGCACTCTTTACTTCAGTTCCCTCTTTACGGAAGAATAGGTCTCCTGCATGACAGAACCCACGTATCCGCCTATGTTTTTCATGGTTTCTTTATCCAAAGCAGCGGGATCTATGGGATCTCCGAACTCCACAATAACCTTTGATGACTTCACAAAGGGAATATGTCTTATAAGGATGTTTTCCGTGCCAACCATGGTCACAGGCTGGATCAGTGCACCGCTCTTGGTGGCAATCTTGAAGCTTCCGTTATGCATGGGAAGCAGTTTATCGGTTTCGTAATCCCTGTTTCTTGTTCCTTCCGGGAAAATAAGGATTGAAACGCCTTCCTTGGCAAGCTCGATGGCCTTCAGAATGGTTTCAAGTCCCTTTCTGTTGTTTTTCCTGTCAAGGAACTGACACTTAAGGAGCATCATCCAGATACTGAGAAGAGGGATCATCTTCGTTGACTTTTTAGCAATTACTCCGGTAGGGCATTTACATAAGGGGTAAGCCACTACTATATCGAAAATACTCCTGTGGTTTCCTACATATAAGAGTGCTCTGTCCTGAGGAACCTTCTCCTTGCCTCTCACTTCGACCTTGATGCCGCAGAGAGCCCATACACATCTGAATCCCCACATTACGACAGAGTTGGCAAGCTTATCAGCACCCCCAGGATTGAATTTGCCCATGATCAGGCAAACCAGCATGAGGGGAGTGGTGAAGATCAAAAACAAAGCCACATAAACAAAAGTAATAAACAATCTGATCATTTTAATGCCCTTTTCTACTTATTGACAATTTGTTAATTACAACTTTCCTTCGGATTCAAGCTTTGCCATGCATCCGTATATCAGGCAATACACTCCCGCTCCCCCGTCTTCCGGAGTGTATACCGATGATTCCACATTAAGACCCGACAGATAGTGCAGCATCATCTGCATGGTCTT
>JAEEGK010023829.1_pt1 | contig 12735 bp, 13 predicted proteins | sample 8958771 | NCBI WGS metagenome assembly JAEEGK01 (sample SAMN16246547, study PRJNA631951) | gut metagenome | biome: gut microbiome; feature: rumen; material: SC-attached | host: Bos | place: Iran: Karaj | collected 2018-10 | reverse complement strand
GAGCATTGCTTTTAGAAGCTGGGAGCAATGCTTTTAGGACCCAAGAACAATGGCTTTAGGCTCTAGGGGCTATGCTTTACAAATCAAGGAGTTATGCATTTCAAATGAAGCGATGCTTCAATGGGAAATCACTTCCCAAGAAACTCACTCGGAGTGATGCCGGTTGTTCGTTTGAAGAGGCGAGTGAAGTGATGAGGGAAGTCGAAGCCGAGCAGGCGTGAGGTCTCGCTGATGTTATGGCCGTTCATCAGTAGACTCTTGGCCTGATTGATGACGTAGTTATGGATGTAGCCAATGGCCGTACCACCTGTGGCTTTGTGGACGAGATCACCAAAATAGCGTGGCGAATAGGCCAGCTCAGAGGCACAATAGGCAACGGTTGGAAGGCCGTGCGACAATTGCCGATTCTCGCGGAAATATTGTTGCAGCAAGTTGTGAAAGCGCTTTAGCAGGTCGTTGCTACCGGTGTCCTCCTCTGACAGCTGTCGCAGGTAGATGCGGTTGCAGTATTCGAGTATCAGCCGCAAGTAGCCCAAAAGGATGTTGCGAAGTGATGGCGAGTCGTCGTGACAGGCCATCTCTTCACGCATTTGGCTAAGCAGTTGTGTGATGTTAAGCCACTCATCAGGCTCCATCCGTAGCGAGTCGGTGAAGAAATAAGAAAAGAACTGATAGCGCTCCATGTGGTGCTCGAGGTCTGAACCATGCAACAGTTCCGGCGACCAAAGAATAGCCCAGCCACTAATCGTGAACGGTTCGCCACTGTCTTCTCCCCCACCCAACTGGCCGGGCGCGACAGCAATAATCGAGGCATCGCTCACCTGCAGCGGACGGATGCCATAAGTGAGATTCTTGGGGAATTCGCGCTGAATGAACAGTCCATACACCCCGTAGTTGTTCAGGCTGTTGTGAACGGGCGACACTTCATCGTAGTGGATGACGCTCAACAATGGATGCAGCTCCTCAGCACCCACAAACCGGGCATAGTCGTTTGGATTGTCAACTTTCAGTATCTTCTTCATGCAGCAGTAATAAGTTCGGTTTCGCACTGCAAAGATATAAAAAAGGCGTCGAAATAGCCTAAAAATGGTAGCTATTTTATGCTTTTTAAGCACTTTCTGCGAAATTGGTATATAGTCAGCCAATATGTGTAACACCCCTGTGAAATAATGTTTGTATCTTTGCAGCATAAATAATAATAAGGAGGTATGAAGCAGATTCTTTTGTTTTTAGCAGCGATGCTGTTCAGCTGCTGTTCGTCAGACAATGAAATGAAAGCTGAGAATATGGAACAGAAAATGTATATCACCATCGACGGGCAGACACAGAGCGTGACACTCGTTGACAATTCGGCCACACGGGCTCTCGTTGAAAAGTTACGGCAGGCACCTATCAGCGTGACGCTCAGCAGTAGCGGCGGCTTCGAGATTTGGGGTGCATTAGGTTTCTCATTGCCCACAAGCAACCAACAGATGACAGCCCAGCCGGGAGATGTCATCCTTTATAGCGGCAGTAACATCTGTTTGTTCTACGGTTCGAACTCATGGAGCTACACACGCTTGGGCAAGATCGACGGCATGTCGGAGAGTGAGCTGCGCTCGTTCCTGAAAGCCGGTGAGAGCAATATCAGCGTGACGCTTTCGCTGACGAATACTACAGCCATCAAGGACCTCACATCCACTCCTTCTTCCAAAAGCGAAGACCGCATCTACTCGCTGAACGGACAGCGGGTGACGAATCCTTCGCATGGCATATACATCAAAAACGGCAAAAAAACGATATTATGAAAAGAGTAATAGTTATTTCAACGAGCCTGCGTCGCGGCTCAAATAGCGACATGCTCGCCGACCAGTTTGCTGCAGGAGCAAAGGCTGCAGGAAACGAGGTGGAGAAAATATCCCTCGTCGGCAAGAACATCCAGTTCTGCAAGGGATGTATGGGTTGTCAGAAATTAGGCCGTTGTGTCATCAACGACGATGTGAACGACATCATGGCGAAAGTGCTAAAGGCCGATGTTGTCGTGTGGGCAACACCCATCTACTATTATGAAATGAGTGGTCAGATGAAGACACTCATCGATCGTATGAATGCGATGTACTCATTGGATTATCATTTCCGCGACATCTATCTGCTGACCACAGCTGCCGAAGAAGAGGAAGAAACTCCGAAGCGTGCAGAAACAGGCTTGATGGGTTGGATTGACTGCTATCCCAAAAGCCGTTTGGCTGGCACTCTCTTTTGCGGCGGCGTGAACGATGCCCGTGAGATAGAAGGTAATGCAAAACTGAATGAAGCTTTTGAATTAGGTAAGAATGTATGAAACGATTGATATTAGCCGCAGTTCTGCTGGGCGGAATGCTCACAGGCTGCACAAACAAGGAACAAAACAAAACAGAAGAGAATATGACGACAATGAATTTGACTCAGGAGTGGGATAAAGTGTTCCCGCTGAGCGAGAAAGTGAATCACAAGAAGGTGACGTTTAAAACACAGTACGGACTGACGCTGGCGGCAGATCTCTATACCCCCATCAACACCCCTGATGGAGAGAAGTTTGCTGCACTGGCTGTTTCTGGTCCGTTCGGCGCCACAAAGGAGCAGTCGAGCGGTCTCTATGCCATGCGAATGGCTGAGCGTGGGTTTGTCGCGTTGGCTTTCGACCCATCGTATACTGGTGAGAGCAGCGGTGAGCCTCGTCGCACGGCTTCGCCCGATATCAACACAGAGGACTTCATGGCTGCTGTCGATTTCCTTTCGAAGCAGGAAAACGTGGACCCAGAACGCATTGGCATCATCGGCATCTGCGGTTGGGGAGGCATTGCCCTGAATGCGGCCGCCGCCGACACACGCATTAAGGCTACAGTTGCATCGACGATGTACGATATGACTCGCGTCAGCGGCAATGGCTACTTCGACAGCGAGGACAAGGAAGAATCGCGCCACGCTGCCCGTGAGGCAATGGCCAAGCAGCGCCTGGCCGACCCGATGGCAATGGCCGGTGGTGTTATCGATCCCCTACCCGACGACGCGCCACAGTTTGTCAAAGATTACTTTGACTACTACAAGACCGAGCGCGGCTACCACAAGCGCAGCGGCAACTCGAACGACGGTTGGCGTGTCATCGGGACGCAGGCTTTTGCCAACAGCCGTTTCCTCTACTACACCAACGAGATTCGCTCGGCCGTGCTCGTGATGCATGGCGAGAAAGCTCACTCGCGTTATTTTGGCGAAGCTGCCTATCACTATATGGTAGAAGGCAAGGCCGAAGGCTATAACACCGTGGGCAAGCCCAATCCCAATCCTGAGAACAAGCAGCTTCTCATCATCCCCGGTGCCTCACATTGTGACCTCTACGACGGAGGCTACACAGAACTGACAGGCAAGGGCGAGCCGAAGAATCTCATTCCTTGGGACAAGCTGGCCACATTCTTCAACGAGAATCTGAAGTAAAAAACTTAAAAAATGGTAAGTCCCAAGGCAATATGCTGTTGCTTTGGGATTTATTTCGTATATTTGCGGAAACATTCTGCAATATTACATGCTATGGATCGTAGTCAAGAAATCATTCGCACCAGTTGGATTGGCATTATAGCCAATGTGCTTTTGGCCGGTTTCAAGGCCGCTGTAGGTATTCTTTCCAGTTCGGTAGCCATTGTGATGGATGCCGTCAACAATCTGAGTGACGCGCTGTCGAGTGTCATCACGATCATTGGCACCAAGCTCTCGCAGCGTCCTGCCGACCGTAAGCATCCGTTCGGTTTCGGACGTATCGAGTATTTTAGCGCCATCATCATTGCCGTCATCGTTTTGTCGGCAGGTATCACCTCGCTCATTGAGTCGGTCAAGAAGATTTTCGACCCAACCGAGCCCGAATACACCACGACAACACTTGTGGTCGTAGCAGTGGCCATCGTGGTAAAGCTGGTGTTAGGACAATACGTGAAGCGCAAGGGAGAGAAGCTGAAGAGCGATGCCTTGATAGCCTCTGGCTCTGATGCGTTGTTCGATGCCATCATCACATTGGCTACGCTCATCTCGGCAGGCGTGATGCTCATCTGGGGTATTTCGCTCGACGGAATCCTTGGCGCCTTGATTTCGCTGGTCATCATCAAGGCTGGTATCGAGATGCTGGCTTCGCCCATCAACGAGTTGTTGGGAACCAGTATTCCTGCGGAGCTCACAAAGCAAATCGTTAAGGAAGTCTCTGAGTTCGAAGGCGTGCATGGCGTTTACGACCTGATACTCCACAACTACGGTCCCGATGTGAAGATTGGTTCTCTGCATATCAACGTCCTCGACACGATGCCTGCCCACGACATTCATGGCCTTACCCGCAAAATCACTACGCAGATGTTCGAGCGTCACGGCATTATTACGACCGTTGGCATCTACGCCATCGCAACAGGTGAAAACCGCCGTGCAGAATTGCAATCGAAGGTGATGCGAACCCTCGCCGCCCATGAGGAAATCGTTCAGGTGCACGGATTCTATTATTCGGAAAAGGAGAACATGCTTTCCGTCGATGTTGTTCCAGACATCTCCGTTCACGACGATGCAGCCCTCATCAGCAGGCTCACCAGCGAGATTCAGCCTTTCGTCCCTGGCATGAATGTGGTCATCGTGGTGGACCATAACTATAGCGAATCATAAAGAAAGCAATAACAAAACACAAATCAAATAACGACTATGCAAGGAAACTTTTCTTATTACAACCCCACCAAGCTTTATTTTGGTGACGAGTCATTGAACTTCCTGAAGGACGAGCTGAAAGCTTACGGCCCGAAGGTGTTGCTGAACTATGGTAGTGGTAGCGTAAAACGCAACGGTATCTACGATCAGGTGATAGCCATCCTGCAGGAGGCAGGCAAGACCATTGTGGAGAATCCCGGTGTGATGACAAACCCCACGCTCGAGAAACTGAACGAAGGCGTGAAGATTGCCCGCGAGAACGATGTAGACCTGATTCTCGCTCTTGGCGGCGGCAGCGTTTGCGACTACTCGAAAGCCGTGGCTGCATCGGTGTTCTACGACGGCGACTACTGGGATCAGTTCTGGCTGAAGCAGCAGAACCCTGCAGAAGGTCAGCGGCTGTTGCCCGTGGGTTGCATTCTTACGATGGCCGGCACAGGTTCGGAAATGAATGCCGGCACGGTGATCACCGATGCTGAGCACACGTTCAAGGTTGGCCATGTGTTCGACAGCCGCCTGATGCCGAAGTTCTCCATCCTGAACCCGAAGTTCACGATGACCGTTCCTGAGAATCAGATGAAGGCAGGCATCTATGACATCATGAATCACATCATGGAACAGTACTTCTCTGACTTCGACGACAACACCAGCGACTACCTCGCTGAAGGCCTGATGCGCTCGGTCATCCATAGCAGTCGCATCGCCGTGAAGAATCCGCAAGACTACGAGGCACGCTCTAACATCATGTGGACTGCCACTTGGGCTCTCAACACGCTCATCGGACTGGGCAAGCAGGAGGACTGGATGGTTCACATGATTGGTCACAGCGTTGGCGCTTGGACACATGCTCCTCACGGCTACGCCCTGGCTTCCGTCTCAATGGCCTACTATCGTCGTGCTATGAAACCCGGTCTGCAGAAGTTCGTTCGCTTTGCCAAGAACGTGTGGGACATCAAGGGTGATGGCATGACCGACGAGCAAATTGCCGAGGCTGGCCTGCAAGCTCTGAAGGAATGGATGCTGGAGATTGGCCTGCCCCTCACCATTAGCGAGTTGGGTGCAACGGCCGAGATGATTCCGGGCATCACCGAAACCACCGTTGTATATCCTGCCGGCTATCTGAACTTGAGCAAAGAGGATGTGGCAGAGATTCTGAAGGAGAGCCTGTAAACGGTAACTCCCGTAAAAATGGTAAATGATTCCGTAATTGTGGTAGCGCGATTACGGAATTTGTTTTGTACCTTTGCCATCGAAATAAAACAAGCTGAAATATGAAATACGTAAAACTGGGAATAACAATGGCGGCACTCTTCGTGATGACGCTGCAAACGAAAGGACAAAACATGACACTAACATCAAAACAACAAGCACTCGTGGCCATTGCTGCCAACGAGGCTAAGGGAAACATCGAAGGACTGAAAGCTGCCCTGAACGAAGGACTTGAAACGGGACTCACCGTGAGTGAAGCCAAGGAGGCGCTGTCACAGCTCTATGCCTACACGGGATTTCCGCGTTCGCTGAATGCACTCGGCGCATTGCAGCAGGTCATCAAGGAACGCTCAGAGGCTGGACTTCGTGTGGAAGAAGGTCGCGAGGCCGACCCGCTGCCGAAGGAATACGATGCGCTGAAGCAAGGCACCGAGGTGCAAACGCAGCTCTGCGGAGGAAAGCCGTTCACTTACACCTTCGCACCTCAGACCGACTACTATCTGAAAGCACACCTCTTTGGTGATATCTTCGCCCGCAACAACCTAACGTTTGCTGAACGCGAAATTGTCACTGTATCGGCTATCTCGGCTCTGCCCGGCTGCGAACCGCAACTGCAAGCCCACGTGTCGGGAGCAAGAAGTATGGGTGTGAGCGACGAGACGCTGAAGGCTATGCCGGCTCTGCTGGAACAGAAGATTGGAACGGCCGAGGCTGAGCGACTTCGCGGAGCACTCGCTGCTGTCTTTGGTGAGAGCTACAACCCTGTGCAGACGGTCGATTTCAGCGTTTGGCCCAAGGGTGAACGCAATCCGTACGGCAAGTTTTTCACTGGTGAGAGCTACCTTGCTGATGTTGGCGGTGGAGTGATGAATGTTACCTTCGAGCCTCGTTGCCGCAACAACTGGCACATCCACCACAAGCAAGTGCAAGTGCTGATTTGCGTCTCTGGTCGCGGCTGGTATCAGGAATGGGGCAAGGAAGCTGTTCTGATGACTCCCGGCACCATCATTGCCGTCCCTGCCGAAGTGAAGCATTGGCACGGAGCCGCTAAAGACTCATGGTTCCAACACCTGACGTATCATAAGGATGTACAGGAGGGAGCCAGCAATGAATGGCTGGAGACCGTCACCGATGAGGTTTACGACAAGCTAAAATAAAAGTAGCAAACCAAGGCGATTTGGGCAAAGAGTATGAGAGGAATGCCATACTGGAACTTCTTGTGCAGCGTCTTATGATGCCAGGTTTTCATGCCCAGCCAAGCACCGATGCTTCCACCAACAACAGCCAATCCCAGGAGCGTTGCTTCTGGGATTCTCCATTTCTGGTGTTTTGCCTTCCACTTATCGATGCCGAACATAAGGAACGCCAGCACATTGATGACGATGAGATAAGCGAGAAGAATCTTTATGAACGGAGCATCCTTTATATCCATCATAGCAACTTGTCCAAATCAACTGAAACGCCCACGCTGAAGGTTGTACCCGTGGTCAGCGGCGAGCAATAGTAATATGCTTTCGGCTTGTAATTAAAAAGGTTGTCGACGGCAGTCGTCAGAGTGATGCCACGCCAAATGTGATGCTGGAGCATCAACTTCCAAATGGTATAGCCCTGATCAACTTTCTCGCTTCCCGACTGCGGACGGCCTTGGCAACGACCGGAGAGGGCAGCATCAATGGCATAGTAGCGCGAGAAGCGATGGTCGTAGCCTACACGCCAGGTCATGGAATGTGAGCGGGGCTGGTAGAACTGCGAGTAGAACACATTGCCCGTCTCGTGCATCCATGAATAGTTCAGCTTAAACGATACGCCACAATCCCAGATGTGGCCGAGACTCATGTCTACGCCCCAAACCGTAATGCCTTCCTCGTTCCAATAGAGTGCGCTTTCCATACCGTTGTAGAGCCCACCGTCGATGGTGACGATGCGTTTGTCGAAAATGTTGCAATAGCCCACGAGAGTGAAGTTATAGCGTCCGTTGGCAAATCCCATGTTGTCGATGCGATTCGTACGCTCGAGGGCAACATTGAAGTTATGGCTCTTCTCAGGCTCGAGGTCAGGATTTCCAATGATCATATATCCCATGTTGCCCATGTCGAAATGCATGTACATCTCCTTCAGCGTGGGAGCCCGGAAACCACTGGCATAGTTCGCACGGAAGGTCATCCACGGCAGCTTATACACAACGGCAAGTCGCTCGGTGAGCGCCTTTTGCGATGAAGCCGAGAAGTAGTCGTAGCGAATGCTTCCAACGATGTTCAGCTTCGGCGTGATGTTCCAATCGAATTGCGCATAGCCATCAATGTTGCTTTGCTCGTGACTGGTGCCAGCAATGAACTGATAGGTGGAAAGATAGTCGTGCATGAAGTCGGCGCCGACAATCAGATGGTTCTTGCCAAACTGATTGCTGAACAGCGCATGAACGACGTGCTGCTGGTTGCTGTAGTCGTGGTCATGCGTGCGAGTGCCGTTGGGCAGGAAGTCGGCCTTGTCGTATTGGTCGAAGGCGTAGGAGAGCTCCAGATGTCGATCGTAGTTCCAATTGTAACGGCCCTTCAGTCCTGCACTATAGGCGTTGAAATGATAGTCGTGGGTGTCGCGTTCACTGGTGCGGAAGAAGTAACTGCCGCGGCCAGTCAACGTGAGGTGATCAGTGGCACGCCACGTCAATCGTTCATTCACGTTGTAGGTCTTCTGACCATAGAGGCGACTGAAGTTGGAGTCGTCTTGCAGAATAGACTCGTCGTAAGGCAAGCCCTGTGCCTTCTTCATCAGTTCGATGGCAATCTCTTCTGCGGAATGTGCCTTCGGCAGGTTAACGGGATCAATGCTGGTGTGCTGGAAGCTCGTCTGCGAGTTCCATTTTGCGTTATTAAACGAGAAGCTGGCACCGTTGCGCCATTCGTTGCCGAAGGTGTTGAAGCGCGAGTGAGCACGGGCTGTCCACGGCTCCAGATTCTCACGACTGATGATATTCACCACTCCGCCGACGGCATTCGAGCCGTAGAGAGCCGACGAAGCACCTTTCACAATCTCGATGCGCCCGACGTTTTCGAGATTCATGCGGTTGTAGTCAACATTATCCATCGTCTCACCTGCCATGCGTTCGCCATCGACCAAGAAGAGAACGGCATTTCCACCAAAGCCACTCATGTTGAGCGACGTCTCCTGGCTCATGGCCAAGCCAAACTCCAGTCCGGGAATCTCCTGCGTAAGCATGTCCTGAATGTTGGTGGCATCGGCAATCTTGATGTCATGGGGCGTGATGAGGCGCGTGACCACGGGTGCATCCTTCAATGCCTTTGGCGAATGCGATGCCGTCACGACAACCGGATTCAGTTCCACCGAGTCGCGAATCGTGGTTTGTGCCACACTGATAGCTGGCACAGCCCAAGCCATGCCAGCTACAAGTGTACGTATGAATATGTTCGTCGAGCGTTCTTTCACAACTATTTATCCTTGCTACCGTTGAAGGTTGTTACCATTTCGAACGGCATACTGCCATACTTCAAAACATAGGTTGCCACAACGGCCTTTCCTTTAGGATTGGTATCGAACACAACCATCAGTTTAGACACGGTAAAGGTTTTCTCTTCTCCTTTGGCATTGGTTACCGTACCAGTGAATGAGTCGAGCGTTCCAGAGGCACCATTGTTATACTTCTTCAGCGGGATGTTCTTCACCGTGAGTGCCGGAATGACCATCATGCCTTCTCCCGACTGAGGAATAATCATATCGATACTTGAGTCGGAGGACTTAACGAACTTGAATGTAGCGGTGTCGTCTTCGGGATCTCCCATGATGACGATAGTCTCTTCACCTGTATAGGAACCTACCACCTCATCGGCAACGGCTACGGCGGAATCGTCGTCGCTATCGCATGAACTAACACCAATCACGATGGCAACTGCGGCCATCATCACTTTCAGAAAATTGTTGATTTTCATAAACTTCATAAATTTGATTAAATAATTACTTATTGTCTAGTATAGTTGTGTTATTGCGCTGTACTCAGTTGCTGATTCTCGTAGTCATACTCCGACCCGTAGGCGCTGTGAGGAATGCTGAAGATGACAATCATGAACAAAACCGCCAGGGCGACCATCCACCTATTATGCTTCCACTTGAGCGTTAAGAGAGCCGCCAAGAAGAACAAGAACGACAACAGCGTCTTATTGTCTGTCAGGTCGGTACCGTAAGGAAATCCTGTCCACCAAGGTCCGAAGGCCGCATGCTGCACGAGTGGGCCTAAGATGAATCCACCTACAAACAGCGTTGCGACCGTGATCAGCAGCCACCGCTTGTATTCCTTTCGCGTGATGACCAGCATGAGTGTGTAAACGGCAAACAGCATGGCGGCAAACATCAGCAAGATATGAGGAATCAAAATGCCGGCAGGAACATCGTTACGAAAGCGTATGACAACGGGTTCTTCAGCAAGATAATCCTTTCCGTCGACGGTGAGGTAATATTGCAGCTTTCCTGCGACGGGCTGAACGGGCAAGGCGGCTTGCAACACGCTGTCCTTCCACGAGAAATCGACAGAAGCAAAATCGTTTGCCGTAGGATATTGACGATAGTGCAACTGTGCCTTGGCGTCAGCGGGAAGTCCTTTCAGTTTCACGATTTCGTCTTTCTGCACACCGCTTCTAGGCAGCTTCAGCTGATAGCTGTCGCTACGCAACTCAACCGTCACTCGTTTGGGATGCGTGGGACCGGTGACGCGCTGGTAGATGCTTAAAGCCAATGTGATGACTACGGCCAATAGCCAATATAGGAATTTCTTCATCTCACGGGAGGTGTTAAATGTACTTGGAAAACAATCGTCTTTTCGTCGCGCAGAACCTTCACGGGAATGGTTGTGCCGGCCTTCAGCTCAGCAAGGCGTTCCATGTATTCATTAATGTCTTTGACGGGCTTGCCATCGATTTCCTGAATGATGTCTCCACTACGGATGCCGGCCTCGTGAGCGGGCTTTCCTGCAACAACGATATCGGCACGAAGACCGGGAATATCGCTTGCTCCCATGACATCGGGCATCAGACCCAGCGTCACCTTAAACTTCGCGTGACTCATCTTCTGACTGCTCGGCACGTTGATGTAATCGGGTGCCTGGGGCATAGCTGCCAGACGAGTGATCAGCTGTTGCGAGAAATCGAAGGTCTGCTGCATGCCATCGTAATTCAAGGTCGCAGGCACGTCAGCTGGGGTGTGATACTCCATGTGGCCACCAGTGGTGAGGAAGAGTACGGGGATATCGGCAGCCACGAACGATGCCTGGTCGCTGGGGCCGTAGCCGTCGGGAATGCAGGAGATGTTGATGTTGGTCTGCTCGGCAACCTGCTCGGCCAGCGTCTTGAATGCGCTGCTTGTTCCTGTACCCGATACGCTCAGGGCATGATCACGCATGCGTCCCACCATATCCAGATTCACCATCGCGACAATACTTTTTTGTCTTTAGGGAGGTTGATGCGCTGTTTGTCATCTTGTTTCATCCAATCCAGGAAGAACTTGGAACCGACAAGTCCCTGTTCCTCTGCTCCAAAGAATGCGAAGATGATGCTCCGGGGCGAACGCACCTTTTTAAAATGCTCGGCCAACTGAAGCACCACGGCATCACCGCTGGCATTGTCGTCAGCCCCGGGATGTACACCCAGCGTGTCGGGACGACGGGAGCCAGAATCTTTGCCGCCCATGCCCAGGTGGTCGTAATGCGAGCCAACGACAATGAATTCGTTTTTAAGCCGCTTGTCTTTTCCCGGAAGTACAGCTATGATATTGTGTGTGGTCCTCTTCTCCGTCTTCCCATAGGTGAAATCGTGAAAGTATTTCTTGTTTTTCTTAGCCTTGACAATAGGCTTGAGCTTCAAGCCCCGAAGTTGGCGGACAATAAATTCAGAGGCGAGTGTATCGCCTGCAGTAGCCGGATATCTTCCTCCGAGTTCCTGCGAGGCCAAGTATTCCACCGCTTGTCTCATGTCATCCTGCTTTTGTGCATGTGCTTGTGAGACAAGCACTAAAGCCAAGGAGAAGACAAAATATTTAAGTTTCATGAATAACGCGCTATTTGATTTGTGGGTACAAATTAAAGATTGTGGGTGCAAAGTTACAACAAACTTTTTTATCTCACACTCCCAATTTATGATGATTTTCACGAAATGGAGGGGCGGTTTTCTCACCATACTGTATTAAAATAACATACCTATGCCTCAAGAAATAATCATATTTGCAAAAAGTAAGACTTTGTAATATTATAATTTCGAGGCAATGACATCAGTAAAGATTAAGTTCAGAGAATCAACAGCAACCGGAGTCCCTGGCAGTATTTATTTCCAAATAATCCACAACAGAGTAGTCAGGCAATTACACACCGACTACAAAATCTATCCACAAGAATGGGATGTCCATGCAGAAACAATCATCGTATCGGGTGAAAGACACGTTTTTTTAGCATCAATAAGAGAAAGATTGCGCTGGGATATGTTACGATTGGAGAAAGTGATAAAAGATATTGAGACGGAGCGAAACCGATATACCGCTGATGATGTGATTGATTCATTCCGACGACTCACTACCGAATCGTCACTTTTTTCTTTCATGCACGGCATCATCGCCCAACTGAAACAGTTGGGCCGTGTTCGGACCTCAGAGACCTATACCGCCACCCTTCGCAGCTTCATGTCTTTCCGCAATGGAGAGGACATAACCCTCGACAGCATCTCATCCGACCTGATGCTCCAATTCGAAGCGTGGCTGAAATCCCGGGGAGTGCGCATGAACACCGTATCATTCTATATGCGCATCCTCCGTGCCGTCTACAACCGAGCCGTAGAAAAAGAT
>JAEEGK010023827.1_pt1 | contig 12735 bp, 8 predicted proteins | sample 8958771 | NCBI WGS metagenome assembly JAEEGK01 (sample SAMN16246547, study PRJNA631951) | gut metagenome | biome: gut microbiome; feature: rumen; material: SC-attached | host: Bos | place: Iran: Karaj | collected 2018-10 | reverse complement strand
CTCCAACGCCGCCATCCTTGCCAAGGAAAAGGCTGTACGCAAGCGAGTTAGGATAATAATGGCAGCATTGCTGGCGTTCATATTGTCGCTGTCGGGATTGGTGTATTGGGCCATGGACGAAAAGCAAAACGCTGAGGATCAAATGAATATCGCCAATTCGGAGCGCGAATACGCCAAGGAGCAACAGAGGAAGGCCGACGACCAACGCAAAAAAGCCGAGAGTGCCAACAAAGCGCTCGTAGAAGAGCGGGCGAAGGCAGAGCAGGCGGCAGACAAAGCCATCAAGGCCAAAAACCAGATTGCATACGCCCTCCGTCTCGCCGAGCAAAACCGCCTTGAAGCGGAGCGTCAGCGTGGACGTGCAGATTCAAGCCTTGCATTGGCCGAGGCACAGCGCGACAGTGCGCAGCGCGACCGCGAAAGGCTCGAAGCACAGATATTGCAGACCAACGAGGCCAACGCCAAGGCGGAGCGTTTCAACATGATGGCTATGTCCAACCTCCTGGCAATGAAGGCAAAAAACATCTACGAAGACAAGATGATGAACCTCCGTCTCGTGATGACCGCCTACAAAATGGCTATCGACAACAATGTGGACAATTCTGCCGAACTCTACGACGCAATGCTTTTTGCCATGGAGCAAAACGGAATGATACAGCCGATGAAGACCACTGGCAACAAAATCATAAAATTTGCCATCGACGACACCGGCGATGTGGTGTGCATCACCCAAAACGCACAAATACTTGTGTATTCGCAGGCGTTAGGCAAGTCGAAGGAAATCAAGAGGTTGACCAAATTTGAGAGCAAGGCTGCCGTTACACACGCCATATTCCTCGACCCCGACAACGTAATCTACTCCACAGCCGACCGCAACACCTACCACATCAAAATCAAGACCGAGGAGCGGTTTAAACTGAGTTCGTATGGCGACGTAATCAAGGCGGCGTGCATCACGATGGACGCCCAAAAAATCATCGTGGCATACGAAGGCGGACGCATCGTGGTACTCGACAGCAAGGAGACCAACGGGCGTTTAATCAGTTCTTTGAACCTGAAAACCAAACTGTTAGGCATCTGTTGCGCGCCCAATAGCAACGACGTGTACATCCTCACCGCCCACAGCGAACTTTACAAATGGAACATCAAGGACGACCGTCAGCGCATGATATTTGCCAACAAGGAGCAGAACGCATCGTGCATCGTGTCGATTCCCGACAAGCGGCAGGCGGCGGTGTGCTTCTCCAACGGCAACATAGAGTTTGTGGATATGATTACCGACACACGCACAGACGCAATGCTTGGCGGACATTCGGAGTTTCAACAAGCGGTTTACGACACGCCGACCGGCTACCTGATGATTTCGAGCCACGACAAGCGCATCACGGTAATCAAGACGCGCTCATTGGAGGAAAAACCAGTTGTAATCGAGGAACATTCGCTCAACCGCTCAAAAATCCTGAGTTTTGGGCTTGCGGACGGCGGCACAATCTACGCCCTCACCGACGACAACATGATACGGTATTTCAATCTTGACATCGATGCCAATGTAGCGGAGATTTCAAAACAGATGCCGCCGCTATTGAAACAAGAGGAACTCGAACTGATACTTGGACGCGACTTCCTCAAAAAATTATAAACTTTTTTAGCATAGACAACGACATGAGTTTCAGTACGTCAGACATATTATTTATAGTAATGATTCCGGCAGTGGTGGTGCTGATAATAATCTGCATACTCCAGCGTCTCACCATCCGCCGACGCATACGTTTTGCCGTAGAGAAAGAGCATCGCCGCAACGTGGTAGAAATCCGCAACGTCAACAACGATTTGCAGCGTTTCATGTACCTATACGAAGACCTCAAAAAAGCCAACGAATCGTCTGACGACGCATCTCAGGACGACAATTCCAACACCGGCATATCCCTGCGCGACGCAGAAGACATCGTGATGGCGCAGAAGAAACTCGAAGCCGAAAAAGAGGAACTCACGCTCCGCAACCAGAAACTTTGGGAGATGTCGCTACTTATCCAAAAAGAAAAGCAGCACATCCAACTCCTCAAAAACGACATCGAGGAAAAACACAAAAGTATCACAGATTCAATTGCTTACGCCAAGCGCATCCAAGACGCCGTGGAGCCGAGAACAGAAATTTTGCGCGACTCGCTGCCCGATTACTTCCTCTTTTGGCGACCCAAAGAGACCGTGTCTGGCGACTTTTACTGGATGAAACGCGAGGGCGACATCCTCGTCTTCACCGTTGCCGACTGCACGGGGCATGGCGTGCCGGGCGCATTTATGAGCATGATGAGCGTGGCGTTCCTCAACGAAATCTGCGCAAAAATCACCGAAAACGTCCGTCCGTCAGATATTTTGGAGCAACTTAGAACATTGGTAATCACCACATTAAAACAAAACAACAACGACATCCTCGAACCCAAGGACGGCATGGACATCGCCCTATGCATATTAAATCTGAAGACGCGCGTCCTTCGTTTTTCGGGTGCTAACAATCCTATGTACCTTGTCCGCGACGGCGAACTCACGGAATACCGCCCCGTCAAAAACCCGATTGGGCTGTACCCGAAGTTGTTAAGTTTTGAAACCGTAGAAATCCAGACGCAACCTGGCGACTATGTATATGTGTTTTCAGACGGATATGCGGATCAGTTTGGCGGCGAAATCGGCAAAAAATTGTCGTACAAACGCTTCAAAAACATGCTCACAGACACCTGCAAGCGCACTCTCGTAGCCTCCGAACAGGAAAAACTCATCGCCGACTTCCTCGACGAATGGCGGGCGGGCTTCATACAGATGGACGATATTTTGGTGGGCGGGTACAAGATGTAAAGCCCAACTACAATTATTTACGAAAAAACAATTAAAAAATGCAAAAAAAATTGTGTGTATGTCACAAAAAATATCTATCTTTGCAACGTGAAATAATATATAAACAAACAAACCAGTAAAAATTAATGGCAACAACAGCAGATTTGAAAAACGGACTCTGTATCAATTTCAACAACGACATTTATACAGTGGTAAGTTTTCAGCATGTAAAGCCCGGCAAAGGTCCGGCATTCGTGCGCACCCGCCTCAAGAGCCTCACTAACGGCCGAGTATTGGAGAATACGTTCTCTGCGGGTCACCAAATCGACATCACGAAAATCATCCGTCGTCCCTACCAGTTTCTCTACAAGGACGGCAGTTCATACGTGTTCATGCAGCAGGAAACCTACGAGCAGATCAACGTACCCGAAGAGCACATCGAGAACCCTGACCTCTACCTTGACGGTCAGAACGTCGAGATTGTGATTCAGGAGGAAACCGACAACATCCTCACGGTGGAACTCCCCCCGTTTGTGATTATGGAAGTTACCTACACCGAGCCTGGTCTCAAGGGCAACACCGCCACCAACGCACTCAAACCTGCCACAGTGGAGTCGGGCGCAGAGATTCGTGTGCCGCTCTTCATCAATCAGGGCGACAAGATCAAGATTGACACACGCGACAGGTCATACGTTGAGAGGGCCAACTAATTTGTTTTAAATTTCATCCAATCAATTTGAATTTCGGAAACCTGCCCGCCATGATGTTACTTTTTTTGGCAGGTTTCCTTATGATAAAAATAGCATTATTATGTCGGACGGAAAGGCACTTAACAAGTTACGGTCGTTCAACTTCAAGTTGAAGATGCTGTTGGAGGTCACCAACAACATTATCACCAATATGCCTGTTGAGCAACTAATAGATCGTTTCCACACTATGCTTGCCAAAGACCTGAAAATCAACAAGGTACTCATCTATATTTTTCAGGAAAACACTTGGAAAATCATCCTCAAGTACGGCGTTACGCCCGAAGATTACGAACAAATTGATCCTGACACAGATTTTCAGAGTATCAAGGACATCGCTGTAGTCTATTCCGGCAGCGACCCGAAGTTTAGCGCGTTTGACTTTGTGATTCCTCTCTACAACGACGACAAGATAATCGCCTATATGCTTATGGACGATTTTGATGCCGAGGATGATGGTATGTCGCCGTCAATCAGGAACTTGCAGTTTTTCCAGACACTCACCAACTTTATCATAGTTTCCATCCAAAACCACCGCCTTGTGGAGGAGAATATGAAACAGGAACGTTTCAAGAAGGAGATGGAGATGGCGGCGCAGATGCAAAATATGCTCGTGCCGCAGACTGATATTTTTGCCAACGACAAAAGGCTTTGCGTCGAGGCGTTCTATATGCCTCATTTCCAGGTAGGTGGCGATTATTACGACTTCGACTATCTCAGCAAAGACGAGATGTTTTTCTGTATTGCTGACGTTTCGGGCAAAGGTATGTCGGCGGCGATATTGATGAGCAATTTCCAGGCGAGCCTCAAAGCCTTGTTTGTTCCCGATATGGATTTGAAGACGTTGGTGAGGCGATTGAACCGCATTGTGGTCAAGAATTCCAATGGCGATCGTTTCATCACCTTGTTCATTGGTCGTTACGACTTCAAAACCAACACTTTACGATATGTCAATGCTGGACATAATGCTCCTTTGCTTTACAATTGCGCTACACGTGAAGTGAATTATCTCAATACAGGTTGCGTCGGCATTGGCATGTTGGATGAGATAATAGCCCTCGAAGAAGGCTGCATCACATTTGAAAACAACCACAAACTTCTTTGTTTCACCGATGGCGTCGTGGAACTCGAAAGCGATGATGATCCCGATTTTGGTCAGAAGGTCGTCAAAAAATGCGTCGCCGAAGATACCAACATCAAAACTACCATTGCATCAATCATCCAATCGCTTGATATTAAGCGTTCTAATACAAAATTGTTTGACGACATTACGCTTCTCGGAATAGATTTTTATTGCAATTGTTGATTTGTTGACTTGTTGATTTTCCTCTTTCCTCAACAAATCTTTCCTCACTAAATCTTTCCTCAATTCAGTACCACCAAATTGTTTTTGCTCCATCGCCGAATACGAATGCACCTTCCTTTGCTACATCAAAACAGTTGATGCCTTGTTTCTCGTATTCTTCCGTGCGGGCTGCGACGAACTTTTTTGTATTGGACGAATCAAATATCACATTGTTGCATCCAAATTTTTCTGACACGTCGTTCGGATTGATGATTGTGTTTTCGCTGACGATGAGATAATCGACCGGCAGGCTTTCGCTGTACATTATTTCGATTTGTTGATGGGACTTTACATTGTAAAATGTTTTGTTGTCAATTTGCCAAAATAAGTCCTTAATTGACGTCAAAGTGTCGGAATCCAATATCTCAACGAGATTTGCGTGTGCGAGAGCAGCGTTTATAGTGGCAGGGGATAATGATTTCTCGTCGAGTTTTGCGTTGTCGGCTATAATTGACATTTTCTCGCCGTTCTTTATTGAGTAGAGTTGAGATTTTGTTTTGTTATAGATAATTATTTGACTGTTAATATTTTTGGCACTGTCAAATATAGCGATACTTGCAGCAAATAAGCACAATGTGGCAAACGCAAGTTTCAGATGAATTGGTCTTTTGTAATGTCCAAATACCACCAACATCGCCAATGCCGCATATATAAGCAGCGAAGACGTATTAGTAATGAAAATATTGTCGATGCTCGCCATCGGCAGACTTTCTATCCAACTTACCGAGTCGGTCAAGAGGCTGAGGAAAAATTTTAGGACTTCAGTTGCCAACCACATCAATGGCGTACACCAGCTCATTGCCAAAAGCAGGATTGATGTTACCATTATGAAGTAGGATAGGGGGATTACGAGTATGTTGGTAATTATGAAATATGTTGGGAACAGGTTGAACGTCCTGATGCTTAATGCACTTGTTCCCAATTGCGCTGCGATGGAGACGAACACAATGCCCAAGAAATACCTCAGAAGCCATTTCCTGAGCCAAATCAGTTTCGTGTCGTGTACTGGGTCAAATTTCGGAAGAGCTTTTTTCACTAATGGCATGGTAGATATGATTGCCAATACTGCCAAATAGCTCAGTCCAAATCCGACATTGAATATAAGTAATGGATTGAATATCAATAATATAAACGCTGATGTCGCCAATGTATTGTATGTTGACGAGCTTCTATTGAGTATCTGCGAAACAGTCATCATGCTAAACATCAATGCCGACCGGCAGACACTTGCGCTAAATCCCGTTATTGCTGCAAAAATCCAAAGCGTTAGGATTATAAGGATGCATTTGATGGTGCGGGTCTTGCGCGAATGGTCGAGAAACATCAGTAAGAAATTGGTAATCAGCATTATAATACCTGTGTGCAGTCCCGAAACCGCGAGAATGTGCATTGCGCCGCTTGTCTGAAATGATGTGATGGTTTCGGGTTCGAGGTCGGCTTTGTAACCAAGTGTAAGTGCTTCAAGTACAGCTAATTGCTGTCCTGAAATACCCGATTCTTTATAAATATCTATCAGAGATTGCCTTATCTTTGCACCGTAATATTTGATGCCCTTTTGGTAGGCGGGCTGGAGGATTTCGTATTCTTGTCGCTTGATGTAGGTCTGACAATAAACGCCTTGACGCGACATATATTGCTGATAATCAAACTCTAACGGGTTGCCATTGCTCTCTATAAATCTGACGTCGGAGTAGAAACCTATCAAATCGCCAAACTGTGGGGGTGGGGTAGTGCTGTCCTTCTCAAAATACGCGAGAATTTCGACGTTGTTGCTTGCCGTACTGTCAATTATTCTAATCCTTGTTTTGAATGTTTTTGGTTTTTCTTCGGTGGGTTCTATTACTACGCCAATTTTCACTCCATCGCCAAAATCGCTCAGGTCTGGTGCATCAACACGTTGATATTCAGTGATAAACATTCCGAAGCATATCCACATCCCAAAGAGTGACAATCCGTTGAGGAAATAGTAACGGTGGCTGATTCTTTTTCTCCTATTGACATAAAGAAATGCCATCAGCCCTGCCGCCAATGACATTCCAATTAATGAAAATATTATTCCAAAATTAGCGATTCTTTCTATTAAAATGCCGATTATTGTCGCCAATGCTATTTTGACCATCAAGAAGCTATTGATGGCCTGTTCAAAGGATTTGTTGAATATTTTGTTACTCGGCATCTATGAATGTTTCACCTTCATTGTTGATGATGCCCGGCTGAATGGCTGTGGACGCCGCAGAGCCTTTGTAACGCGCTATCCATTGGTTGTTGCTCATGTCTTTGAGCAGCATGAACATATTGTGACCGTAGCACAGATCCTGGACGCGGGTGATGCCGTATTGTTTGAGCATTGCAAGCTGCTCCTGGCTTGGCATTTCGGGGTATTCTACGTTGTTTGACCAGCCGAGAGTGTCGTTGTCCATCCTTTTGTACGGATATTCCATGTAGCGGAGTTTCCACAATTGACCAACGATGTTTGGGTCTTTGATGCCGTAGGTCTCAAAGAAATTGGCTCTGGTTGGGTTTGCCATGCTGCGCTCCCTGCCCGCACAACGGTTCATAAAGCTGTCCATCGTGAGCTGCGTGTATTTGATGGTGCCGTTGTAATTGAAATGCACTTCGTAATACCTTACAAGGCTGCTGCTGCCCGGCAGGAGCATAAAACCGAGGAAGTCGGTCATTTTGTCTTTTTCTTCTTGGTTTTCGCCAAAGCCAAGCACCTCAAAATCATCGTCTTGCGCGTTGCCGACGGTGATTGTGAAGATGGTCAAGAGTAAGATGAGCAATGTTTTTTTCATAATTTTTCTGTTTTTTGGCTGTGCTTACGACAAGCCGTGTGACTTGAACAGGCTGATGAACTCAGCGTCTATTGTATCCTTATAGTTGCTCATCCACGATTTTATGAAGATAATTGCCTTGATAATTGCAATATTTTCGCCCTCGGCGTATTCTGTGCGGTGGGTTTGCAATGTGGACATGAATGTGTCGTGGTTTTGCTTAAAATCGGCGTACTTCGAGTAGTTGAAGTCTTTGAGGTACTTGTCTTCAAAGCCGAAGTGGTATCCGGTGTAGTCGATTAGCTCGTCGAGAGATTGGAGAATCACTTTCGGCGTTGCCTTTCTCTTGAAGTCGGCGTAGAACTTGTTGATGTGTTCTATCCACTTCTTGGTCTGGGAGTCGATGATATTGAGTCCAATCTTGTTTTGTGTGTAGTCCACAATTGAGTATTCCTGGTCGATGCCCGGCAGTTCGATTTTGTTCTTAACGAGCAGTCCTTCAAGCATTTCGGTCTTCATCTCAAGCTCAAATTTCGATACGAGCATTTCCTCTTCAAATCCTTTTGCCTTGATGCGCTCGTTGTTGAGCATTGTGAGGTCGCTCAGCACGATGGTGTAGGTCACTTTTTCGTCGAAGATGTTGGCGGTGACGGTGAGCCAGAAACCTATGCCGTTGCCGTTTTTGTGTTTTACGGTGATGTCCCTGCCTTTGGTATTTACTATGCTGCCGTATTCAGCTTGCAGAGCCTTTGCCATCTCGGTTTCTTTGGTCTCGAATCCGAGTATTGTGTAGACGCTTCTTCCGATTACTTCCGCCGATTTGTAACCAAGCAGGTCGATGAACAACTCGTTGACATACTGAATGATACCTTCTTCATTTGTAGTAATGATTGCAGCCGAAATGATGTTGTAGAGAGCTTTCTCGTAGTTTTCGCGCTCGCCAACGAGTTTGTTGGAAGTGTTGTATTTCTTCTTGAGGCTTTCGATTTCGTTGTCTTGGAGCGACGCCTGCTGTTCGAGGGTGCGGTTGATTGCCTCCATTTCTTTGATTTCGCGGAGGAAGTCGTCCTCACGCTTCATCGAATCTTCCTGGGTAGCCTGCATTTCCTCGATGGTCTGTTTCATTTCCTCCTCCTGATCCTTCATCGCTTGTGTCTGATTCTTAGACTGTTCGAGAAGTTCGGCGGTACGTGTGTTGATACGTGTGGTCTGCAACGTTGCGGCGATAGATTCGGCGATTTTCTCCACGAGTTCTATCTCGAAAGGCTTCATCTCGTTGAATGAGGCAAGTTCGATGACGCCGAGAATGTCGTTCTCTATCTTCAACGGCACAATGAGCAGCGACTTCGGATTTGCCGAGCCGATGCCCGACTCAATCTCGATGTAATCGTCGGGAATGTCGGTGAGGTAGATGGTGTATTTCTCCTGTGCGCAGGAACCAACGAGGCCTTCGCCGAGGTGTATCTTCTTTTTAATGAACTTTTTACGGTTGTAAGCGTATGCCGAGAGCAACTCCAAGTATACGTCGTTGGGGTCTTGGTCTTGGTAGAAGAAGATGCCGCCCTGGTTTGCCTTGATGTACTTCACAAGGTTTACCATGATGTCGTCGGCAAGTTCGGTGACGTTTTCGGGGTGGTGGCGGAGGATTTCTGCAAAGAGTGCCTGACCTTCCGTAGTCCAGTTTCGCTGAATATCTTCCGACTGGCGTTTCTTTTCCTCGCGGTTGGCGTTTTGGAGAGATTTACGCATGTTCAAGAGCGAGTTGCCGAGGACGTCCTTGTCGGAGAGTGGCTGGTAATTACTACTAAAATCGCCCTGTCCGATGGCGTGTGCGAAGTCAGATGTCTTTTGGAGGCCTGTGGTCAATTGTTCGATGGATGCGGCGGTCTGTCCAACCTCGTCGTTGTAAACCTCGTCCTCAAACTCTGGAAGCTCACCTTCTGACAGTCGCTTGGCGTATTTCATAAGTTTTTCCAACGGTTTCACTATCAGGCTCGATATATACATTGCAAGCGCGATAGACACAATGATGCCGATTAACATAAATATTATCATTGTGTTGATGTTGGAGCTGCCAATCGTGCTGGATTCTGCCATTGATTTATTGATTAAACCATTGGACTTTAATTCCACGATTGTCAGCATTTTATCTATGTCGCCATTTAATTTTGTAATTATCTGGTAGTGCTTCTTTTGTTCGTTTTTAAGTTCGGTGACATACTCTTTGGATTTTTCGTCAAAGTTGATGTCGTTGTTGTTGGCGGCGGTATGCCTTAATGTGTCGTTCTGGATGGGTTCGGTGCTTGTGGCTATTTCTTTCTGCCTGATTGCGTTTTTGATTTCGGCGGGATTGACAATTATCTTCTGCCCGAGGTAAATTTCGTTGAACGACACGCAAAATTCGTTGATGTACAGACGGCTCAGCGATTGTATCGTGTCCCTGAAATTGTGCCTCAGCAGCGCATCTACATTCTTGTTGGCTGTGATGTTGTTCGTGTTGGAGAAAATAGCGTTGAGCTTGTCGTACAGGTCGACGTGCTCCTTGTGCAACACCTTCAATTCCTTTTCGTTTTTGGCAAAAGAGAAGTTGCGCAGCACATTCATATCCTTGGCTATCAAGTATTTGATCTGCGCGGCGGTGGAGTTCATATCCTTTGCAAAAGTTATCAACTCGTTGGTCTGATTGACTTTTTCGAGCGAATTGTATTGGAAAATTCCGAGCACGAAGAATATGGCGGTTACTAAAAAGAAACCGAGTAGTATCTTGCCCCTTATGCTCAAATTATATATCAGTTGTCTCATTTTCTCTTGTTTTTTCGCTTGTATTTTTGTATTATTTTTTTACAATCAAACAATGTACCGTTTTTTCAATCAGTAGATTGCTTTTGCAATTTCTCGAATGTTGTCGGTCTTGCCAACGGAGAAGAAATGGACTATTGGCACGCCGTGAGCCATTAGTTCGCGGGCTTGTTGGATGGTCCATTCTATTCCGATTTGGTAGATTTGTGCGTCGTCTTTTGCTTTGTAGCACTCTTGGACGAGTTCCGTGGGTATGTCGATGCTGAAAACCTGCGGTATCGTCTGAATGTCACGCATTTTGCCGATGGGTTTTATCGCCGGGACGATTGGCACGTTGATGCCCGCCTCGCGACATTTCTTTTCCCACGCAAAAAATTTTTCATTGTCAAAAAACATCTGCGTCACGATGTACTCCGCGCCGGCATCGACCTTGCGTTTGAGATTTTGCATATCAATCTCGGCGTTTGGCGCTTCGGCGTGTTTTTCGGGGTAGCCTGCCACGCCAACCGAAAAGTCGGTGCAGTCGGTGTTTTTGAGGTTGCGGTCGAGGTAAATGCCTTTGTTTAAGTTCATTATCTGTTCCACAAGACCGTCAGTGTGTGCGTGTCCGTCGGGTTCGGGTACAAAGTATTTTTGACCTACCGCCGCATCGCCGCGCAGGGCGAGTATATTGTTGATGCCGAGGAAGTTGAGGTCGATGAGGATATTTTCGATGTCCTGTTTCGACATTCCTCCGCATATTATGTGAGGCACGGTGAGGATGTTGGGATAGCGGTTGTGTATCGCCGCCGCGAGTGCGACGGTGCCGGGACGCTTGCGGACAATCTTCTTGTCGAATTTGCCGCCGTCCGTGGGTGTATAGACCGTCTCGTCCTGATGGTACGTGATGTTGATGTTGGCAGGGTTGAACTCCGCCAAGAGGTCAAGTTTTTCATACAATTTCTCGATGCTCTGCCCTTTGAGGGGCGGCACGATTTCAAACGAGAACAGTGTCTTATTGGTGTTTTTTAGTATTTCCGCTATCTTCATTTTTGTACAATTTTTCATTTACAAAGGTGCAAATTTTTTTTGAAATATTGATACGTATTTTGCTAATTTTTTTTGTATGTATAAAATTTTTTTTGCAGGTACGGCGATTTTGGGTAATTTTGAGTTCAGAAATTAACGATAAACTTCTTTAAAATGGCTCAATTACTGATACCTGCCGGCTACAAGCCGTTGCTCGACTTGCAACAGACGGAGTTGGCAATCAAGAAAATCAAGGACTTTTTTGAGTCCTGCCTCAGCGCGGAATTGAAACTCCGCCGCGTTACAGCCCCGCTTTTCGTCTTGAAGGGTAGGGGAATCAATGACGACCTCAATGGCGTGGAGCGTCCCGTGTCGTTCCCAATCAAGGATTTTGGCGACCAACAGGCTGAGGTCGTTCATTCGTTGGCAAAATGGAAGCGCCTCACTCTCGCCGACTACAAGATTCCGGCGGGTTATGGCATCTACACCGATATGAACGCCATTCGCCCCGACGAGGAACTCGACAATCTCCATTCGCTCTACGTCGATCAATGGGACTGGGAGCGCAGCATCAATCCTTCTGACCGCAACATCGATTTCCTCAAAGATATTGTAAGGCGCATATATTCGGTTTTGTTGAAGACTGAATACATTGTGTATGAGGCATATCCGCAATTGGTTCCGCAGTTGCCGCAGGAGATTAAGTTCATCAGCGCGGAGGAACTTTGCAAGAAATATCCCACTCTCACAAGCAAGGAGCGCGAGGACGCCGCCGCTAAGGAGTATGGCGCAGTGTTCATTATGGGCATTGGCGGCAAACTCTCCGACGGCAAAAAGCACGACGGCCGCGCCCCCGACTATGACGACTGGTCAACGCCTAACACTGAGGGTTTCAGCGGTCTTAATGGCGACATCATCCTTTGGAACAACATTCTCGGACGCTCGTTTGAGATTTCGTCGATGGGCGTGAGGGTCGATAAGAAAGCCCTTGAAAAACAGTTGCTTATCGAAAACAAGGAGGAGCGCAAGCAACTCTATTTCCACAAGAGATTGTTGGACGGCACGTTGCCGGAATCTATCGGCGGCGGCATCGGACAATCGAGGCTCTGTATGTTTTTCCTGCGCAAGGCTCACATCGGCGAGATTCAGTCGTCGCTGTGGTCTGATGAGATGCGTGCAGAGTGCGCAAAGAATAATATTCCGCTGATTTAAAAAACTATTGAACATCAATGGG
>JAEEGK010023825.1_pt1 | contig 12736 bp, 11 predicted proteins | sample 8958771 | NCBI WGS metagenome assembly JAEEGK01 (sample SAMN16246547, study PRJNA631951) | gut metagenome | biome: gut microbiome; feature: rumen; material: SC-attached | host: Bos | place: Iran: Karaj | collected 2018-10 | reverse complement strand
CTCCTCCGAAATGGCCTTCAAGACCGCTGCGGGTCTTGCCTATAAGGAACTGGTGAATGCCAGCCCCGTCCTGCTGGAGCCCATCGGCACCCTGACCGTCACCATTCCCGACAACTACCTGGGCGATATCATGAGCGATATCAGCTCCAAGCGCCGGGGCACCGTGCTGGGCATGAACGCCCACGACGGGATGCAGATCGTGGAGGCCGAGGTGCCCATGGCGGAGATGTCCTCCTACACCATCGACCTGCGGAGCATGACCCAGGGCCGCGGTTCCTTCACCCTGAAGTTTGCCCGCTACGAGGAGGCCCCCGCTCTGGTGCAGCAGAAGGTCATCGAGGAAGCCAAGGCCAACGCCGAAGCCGAATAATTACAGATTAATACAGGGAAGGCCCGTTCCGAGCTGAGTCGGAACGGGCCTTCGTCATGCTTCTGCGGGGGTCAGGCCGCACTGGCGCAGAACGGCCAGCAGGCTTTTTCGCTTTTCGGCGGAAAGCTCGGTGAGGGGCAGCCTCAGCTCTCCGGAGGCCAGGCCCAGGGCCGCCAGGGCCGCCTTCACCGGAATGGGATTCACATCGGTGAACAGGGCGTTCATCAGGGGCAGATACTCGTAATGGATGGCGGCGGCGGCCCGGAAATCTCCCGCGAGGCAGAGCCGGGTCAGCTCGCTCATGGCCTCCGGCACCAGATTGGAGGCCACGGAGACGACGCCCCTGGCCCCCAGGGCCATCAGCGGCAGGGTCAGGGAATCGTTCCCGCTGTAAAAGCTGAACTCCTTCGGGCACAGCAGGATCGCCCGGGAAATCTCATCCAGGTCCGTTCCGGCGCATTTGATCCCCACGATCCGGGGATGCCGGCTCAGCTCTGCCAGGGTCTCCGGCCGGATATGCATTCCGGTCCGGGAGGGAACGTCATACAGAAGGATCGGCTTTTCTGCCCGGTCGGCCAGATAGCCGTAATGCCGCAGGAGTCCGGCCTGGGAGGTCTTGTTGTAGTAGGGCGTCACCAGCAGTAGGCCGTCGGCCCCGGCGTCCTCTGCCTGCCGGATCAGGGTCAGGGCGTGTTCCGTGCTGTTGCTCCCGGCCCCCGCGATGACCGGGACGCGGCCGGCGGCAAGGCGTACGGCGGCGCCGATGAGGGCCTTGTGCTCCGGGTAGGAGAGGACCGCGCTTTCTCCCGTGGTACCGGCGATGACCAGAGCCCGGCAGCCGCCGGCAATCTGCAGATCAATGAGCCTTCCCAGGGCCGCCTCGTCCGGCAGCCCATTGAAAAACGGCGTGACAAGAGCGGTGGCACAGCCGGTGAACAGGGTCTCTTTCATGTTAGGACCACCTTTCCAGAAAATAAAAGGGCCGGGACGTACGTTCACGTCCCGGCCGATGGGTGTCTATGGTATCCCGTATCAGATATAGTTTTCCGCGCAGAGCAGCTCCGCCAGAAGAACGCCGCCCCCCGCCGCGCCCCGCAGGGTGTTGTGGCTCAGGCAGACGAACTTGTAGTCGTACTGGCTGTCCTCCCGCAGCCGCCCGATGGAGACGGCCATGCCGTTTTCCAGGTTGCGGTGCAGCTTCGTCTGGGGCATGTTGTCCTCGGTGAAGTAGTGAAGGAACTGCTTCGGCGCGCTGGGAAGCTGCAGCGCCTGGGGCTTTCCGCTGTATTCCGCCCACCGCTGCAGGATCTCCTCCTTGCCGGGCTTATGACGGAAGGTGACAAAGACGGCGGCCATATGGCCGTTGGAGACCGGCACCCGCAGGCACTGGGCGGTGATGAGAGGCGTTTCCGCGTTGACGATCTTTCCGTCCTGTACCTTGCCCCAGAGCTTCATGGGCTCGCGCTCGGACTTTTCCTCCTCGCCGCCGATATAGGGGATCACGTTGTCCACCATCTCCGGCCAGGTCTCGAAGGTCTTGCCCGCGCCGGAAATGGCCTGGTAGGTGCAGACCAGCACTTTTTCCACGCCGAAGTCCATCAGGGGATGCAGGGCGGGAACATAGCTCTGCAGAGAGCAGTTGGATTTGACGGCGATGAAGCCCCGCCTGGTGCCCAGGCGCCTGCGCTGGCTCTCTATCACAAGAATATGTTCGGGATTGATCTCGGGTACCACCATGGGCACGTCCGGCGTCCAGCGGTGGGCGCTGTTGTTGGAGACCACGGGGCATTCCAGCCGGGCATACCGCTCTTCCAGGGCCTGGATCTCTTCTTTTTTCATGTCCACGGCGGAAAAGACAAAGTCCACCATCCCGGCAATTTTTTCCGCGTCGGCGGTGGCGTCCATGACGGTGAGGCCTTTGGCGCAGTCGGGCAGGGGGGTTTCCAGCTGCCAGCGGCCCTCCATCACGTCTTCATATCGCTTTCCGGCGCTGCGGGGACTGGCGGCCACCACGGTCAGCGTGAACCAGGGGTGATCCTGCATCAGGGTGACGAACCGCTGTCCGACCATGCCGGTGGCGCCGATGACGCCTACCTTATACTTTTTCATGCGCACTGCACTCCTTTTTCCAGCAGGTGATTTTTACCCTTGGGGCTTGTCGGAAAGAGAAAAAAACGGTATAATTAAAAAACATACTCCCCGGCGGCCCTCCCGGAAGGATATAGGGCATCATAGCACTTCGGAGCGCCGGAAGTCAAGAATGATATCAACAGATGAGAGGATTTTATGAGACAGATCAGAAAAAAGCTGCGGGGCCTTGCCCTGCTTCTGGCAATCTGCCTTCTGACCGGCCTTCCCGCCGCGGCGGTACCCGGCGATACGCCCAGGCGGGAGCCCGCCGGGTCGCAGACGGAACCCCTGACGGCGGAAACGGAGGAGACGGTGCCGGAACCGCTTCCCGAGGAAGAAGCGTGGGAAGCGGAAGAACCCGATCCGGAGGAATCGTTCCCGGAAGAGAACTGGGAGGAATCCCCCTGGAACTACCCTTGGAATTATACGGAGGACTTCCCCTGGGACGAGTTCCTGGCCGACCCGGACAATTTCCACTGGGCCGACCCGGAAGAGGATCCGGAGGAATTTCCGGAGGAATCTCCGGAAGAATATCCGGAGGAATACCCGGAGGATCCGTCGACGAGACCTGCGGAGCCGGCGGGCAACTGGGAGCAGAGGGACGACCGGATCGTCCGGATCGGCCTCTACTGGGGAGAAAACGCCCTGGAAGGGGCAAATCTTCTGAATTATCGCGGCAGCGGCTACGAATTCGGATACTTTGACGAGGAGCTTTCCTTTGTGCCCCTGTACTCCACCGATGAGCGGGCCATCAGCATGCTGAAGGACTGGAGCCTGTATTACAACGGCGGACAGTACAGCTCCGAGGCGCCCGCCTCCGGCGGGGTCCGGGTGGGCTGCTACCACATCCGGCTGGGCATCTTCGATAAGCGGGAGGAAGCCGAAGCCCTGGCCTCCTCCTACAGCGACGGGTTTGTGGCCCTGATGAACGGAAGCTGGTACGCCCTCTGCGGCAGCTATGCCAGCCAGGCTGCGGCCCAGTCCGCCATCTCTTCCCGGGGTATTTACGGCTCGGCGATGACGGCCTCCTCCCGCTGCGTCACCGTGGTGGCCACGGGAACGGACCGGGTCCTCTTCCAGTTCGACGGCGGAACGGAGCGGAGCCTGGGAGTCATGCCCCGGCCCGCCCGGGAGGGGGAGCGGCCCATCACCTGGTTCCGGGGCCGGAAATACTACGGGGGCTTCCGCTATTCCCGGCTGGACGGGGGCGACCTGACCGTGGTGAACATCCTGAACATGGACGATTATGCCTGCGGCGTGGTGCCCTATGAGATGAGCCCCAGCTGGCCCCTGGAGGCCCTGAAGGCCCAGGCGGTCACCGCCAGGACCTACGCCCTCAGCCAGCTCAAAAAGCATGGGAAATACGGCTTCGACCTCTGCAACGGCACCTGCTGCCAGGCCTATCTGGGCGTGGATGTGGACGCGCCGGACTGCGAGGAAGCGGTGCGGAGTACCAGCGGCGTGTACATCACCTACGAGGGAGAGCCGGCCTCCACCTTTTATTTCTCCTGCGACGGAGGCGCCACGGAGAACTCGGAGAACGTGTTTTACGAGGCGATCCCCTATCTCCGGGGGGTGGAGGACCCCTACGAGAGTACGGTGACCACCGGTTTCGAGAAATGGACCTATGTCTACACCGCCGACGAGATCACCGCCCTCCTCCGGCGGAAGGGCTACAACTGCGGAGATATCATCAGCATCACTCCCACATACACGGAGATGGGCAATATCCTCTCCCTGAAGTTTACGGACCGGAACGGCGTCAACTGGTCCTTTTCCAGGAGCATGGCCGGCAGCATCCTCTACAGTCAGACCCTGCGCAAATACACCCGCAGCCAGCGCTTTACGGTGACCGATGCGGCGGTGACCGTCGAAAGGCTGTACGTCAACGAGGAGACAGAGCCCCTGCCGGAGGCCGCGGCCCTCTGGGCCGTGGACGGCAGCGGCCAGGTCCGCAGCCTTGAGGGGGAAGGCACCTACCGGGTGCTGACCTCCGAGGGAAGCAAAACGGTGGCCACGGCGGCCTCCGGCGGAACGATCTATGCCCGCAGTTATCGGGTCTCCGGTTCCGGCTGGGGCCACAACGTGGGCATGAGCCAGCACGGGGCCAGGGCCATGGCCCTGCTGGGCTTCACCTATGAGGACATTCTGAAATTCTATTACACCGGGGTGGACGTGGGGTGAAGACCAGAGACTTTTTCTACGAGCTTCCCCAGGAGCTCATCGCCCAGACGCCCCTTCCCCGGCGGGACGCCTCCCGGCTGATGCTTCTGGACAAGCGGAGCGGGGAAGTGCGCCACAGCGTTTTTTCCCGGCTGCCGGAGTACCTTCGGCCCGGGGACTGCCTGGTGATGAACGATTCCCGGGTCCTGCCTGCCCGGCTTTTCGGCCGGAGGCCCAGCGGCGGCGCCGTGGAGGTGCTGCTGCTGAAGGACCTGGGGGAGGGCGTCTGGGAGTGCCTGACCCGCCCCGGACGAAAGACTCCCGTGGGAACGGAGCTGCTTTTCGGCGAGGGGGAGCTCCGGGGCGAAGTCGTCGAGGCGGTGCGGGACGGGAACAAGCGCATCCGCTTCCGCTATGAGGGCATTTTTCTGGAGGTCCTGGAGAAGCTGGGGCGGATGCCCCTGCCCCCCTACATCAAGGCGGAGCTAAGGGACCCGGAGCGGTATCAGACGGTGTACGCCCGCAGTCCCGGCTCGGCGGCGGCCCCCACGGCGGGGCTGCACTTCACCCCGGAGCTGCTGAAAACCCTGGAAGGGATGGGCGTGGAGCTGCTTTACGTCACCCTCCATGTGGGCCTGGGGACCTTCCGGCCCGTGAAGGAGGAAGAGATCACCGATCACGAGATGCACGCGGAATTCTGCATGATCCCTGAGGAGACCGCGATTCGCCTGAACGCCGCGAAACGGGAGGGACGCCGCGTCATCAGCGTGGGGACCACCTCCTGCCGCACTCTGGAGGCCGCGGCAGACGAAAACGGCTTCCTTCGCCCTTTTGCGGACTGGGTGAACATCTTCATCTATCCCGGCTACCGCTTCAAATGCATCGACGCCCTGATCACGAATTTTCACCTGCCGGAGAGTACTCTCCTGATGCTGGTCAGCGCCCTGGCGGGCCGGGAGCAGGTCCTGGCCGCCTACCGCACCGCCGTGGAGGAAAAATACCGCTTCTTCTCCTTCGGCGACGCCATGTTCATTTCCTGAGGGCAGAATACTCTGCGGGCAGCTCCCGATGGGGGGGGCTGCCCGCAGCTGTCTCTATTCGTCTTTTTTCAGGAATTCCCGCAGGGCCTCCGTGACCCGCCGGGCCTCGGCGTGGTCCAGTCCCCCGGCGGTGACGCCGATGACCAGGTTCTCCCGCCGGGCGATGCCCGGAAAGTAGAAGTCGCTGCTTCGCCGGTCGCTGCTGACGTTCACGGGGATGCCCAGCCTTCGGCAGTCCGCCCCCACCGCCTCGTTCAGCTCCTGCGGCCCGGCGGCAAGCACCAGGTCCATGCCGTTCAGGTCGCCGGGATCGTAGGACTTTCGCAGGACCCGCAGCCTGCCCGCCTCCTCCAGAGGCAGCAGCTCCGGGTGGACTTCCGGGGCGACGACCGTGATCCCGGCGGTGAAATCCGCCAGGGTCCGGATGCGGCGGAGGGCGATTTTTCCGCCGCCCACCACCAGGACCTTTTTATCGGAGAGGTCCACAAAGAGGGGAAAATACAGGGGTTCTCCCATAGTTTCAGCCCCGCTTTCGCTTCTTTTTCAGCAGCCAGTTCAGGATCCCGCCCAGGACCAGGATCACCGCCGCGATGAGCAGGACCTTTTTGGCCGCCTCCTGGGGGATCATGCCCTTGTCGCCGATGCTCTCGGCGTAGAAGGTCAGGGTATACTCGATCTCCACCGGGTCGCCCATGGCGGTGGTGTCGGCGATCACCGGCATCCCCTTGTCCATCACCGTGATGGGGATCTCGAAGGTGGAGTTCCCCCCGTCGGTGCTGAGATTGTGGTACACTTCCTCCTCCACGATCATGTAGTCGTAGTAGGGGCTGCTCCACAAAAGGCGGGCATAGGCCCCGCCGTCCCGGACGATCAGCAGGGTGGGGGAGGAGATGGCGGCCCGGCCGCTGCCCCCCACCATGTTCACTTCGATGGAGTACTCCCCGTCGGAGCGGGGAAGGGAGACGGGCTGGGGCAGAGGGTGGGGGGCGGCGGAGCGGCTCTCTTCTATCGGCCCCGCGTCGTAGGCCCGGATGGCCGCTTCGATGAGCTCGTAGTCCGGCAGCTCCAGGTCCAGCGCGCCCTCCGGCAGGGAGGAGGCGTAAAACACCAGATCCCGGTCATACCAGCGTTTGCGGCGCTTGCTGTAGGCCGCGCAGGGGACCGGGGTGTCCAGGGCCCGGATGGGCATTGTGAAGATCCCGTGTCCGTCGGATTCCTCGAAGGAGATGTATTCCGAATCCGGGGCCTTCTCCGCCTCCTCCGCCGTGCCGGGATAGACGTAGAGATAACTGAGGCTGGAGACGGTGAACCTTACGCTGAGTTCCCCGTCCAGCACCGTAAGCTCGGCGTCCAGAATGCGGAAGAAGACCGAGCTGGAATCCACCTGCACGGCATAGCTGCCGTTACGGATGTCCCGCCCGTAGACCGGCACCATGCCGTACTGCCCCACAGAATGGCTGCGGATTTCCTTCTGGGCCTCCGCCGCCCGCTCCGCCATGCTCTTCTCCGGCTCTTCCTCCGGCTCCTCCGCGGCGGCGGGCAGACCGAGGCAGAGAAGGAGCAGCAGAAGCCAGGCAAGGAGGCGAAGCAGGGGGGCGGCCCCGGCGTGCCGAGGGCGGTTCATAGCGTCGAAGCTTCCCCGGCGTGCTCTGCGTAGAGCTCCCGAACGGCGGGATACTCTCCCAGTCCCCGCAGGAGGCAGGCGGTTTCAAAGCCGGCGGCAGCGAAGCGGGAGGCCCAGGAGTCCTCCTCCTCGCCGGCCATATCATTGCAGGCGTGATCTCCCGCCACCAGCATAAAGGGGGCGAGCCAGATCTTTTTCGGCTTCCGGGCCCGGGCTTCCGCCAGCAGCGGCTCGAAGCCGGGGGCGAATTCCACGGTGCCGATGCGGAAGTGCCCGTAGCCGTCGGCGTCCAGAGCCTCGTTGATGATCTCGTAGGGGTTGGGCTCCGCCACGGCGCTGCCGTGGCCCATGAGGGCCAGCATCTCGTCCTCTTTTACCTGTTCAAAGCTCTTTTCCAGCACCTTCGCCATCCGCAGCAGGTCCTCCCGGGTGGTGAGGAGGGGCGTTCCCAGGGCGATGGATTCAAAGCGGTCCCGATAGGCCAGGACACTCTCCTCCGCCTTGCGGAATTCCTCGCCCACCATCAGATGGGTGGGCTGCACCAGCAGGTCCGTCACGCCGTCGGAGAGCATCCGCTCCATGGCTTCCTCCACGGAGTCGATCTGCAGATTTTCCGTTTTCAGCAGCTTCTTCCGGATGATGGAGCTGGTCCATGCCCGGTAGGGCTTCCGCTCCGGAAAAGCGGCGGCCAGGCTGCTCTCCAGGGCCTCGATGGTTTTCTCTCTCGTTTCGGCGAAGGAGGTTCCGAAGCTGACTGCCAGCAGAGCTTTGCTCATGTTGATGACCATTCCTTTCTGAATCACAGATTTTTCTTTCGATAGATGAACCACACCGAGAGCAGGCCGAAGATGAGAAGATAGGCGGCCAGGACCGCGAAGCCCAGGAGGCCGGGTTCCTCGCCCCCGGCAATGGCCCGGATCATGCCGCTGGCCTGGCTGAGGGGAAGGACGGAGATCACCTGCCGGAAGCCCGCGGGCATCTGCTCGGTGGAAAAGAAGGTGTTGCAGAGGAAGGACATGGGGGTGATGATATAGGAGGTGAAGCGGGGCGCGTCGGTATAGCTCTTGGCCAGGAAGGACAGCACCAGGGCGATGGTGGAGAACACCGTGCCGTTGAGGAACATGATCAGAGCGGAGAGACCGTTGAAGGTGAGGCCCGTGCGGATGGGGAACGTGAGAAGCAGGATGATCCCTCCGGCATACATGCCCCGGAGGCTGCCCCCGATGATCTGCCCCAGGATGAACTGCCACAGGGGCGTGGGGGAGACCATCACCTGGTCCAGGGCCTTTTCGTAAAGCCGCTGGACGCTCATGTTCTGGGCGATGGCGCTGAAGCTGCCGGTCATGGTGGCCATGGCCACGATTCCGGGGATCAGAAAGTTCAGATAGGGTTCTCCGTGGGAGGTGGTCTGGATGCCGAGGCCGAAGATGACGAGGTACATCAGGGGCGAGATCATGGCCGCCGCCGTGATCTTGTAGAAATCCCGGCGGAATTCCACCCACTTCTCCCAGAGAACGGTGAGGATTCCCATGGTCGCCCTCCCTTCAGCCGGAACTGAGCTTTCTTCCGGCGCAGTCCACGAAAACGTCCTCCAGGGTCGTGGCCCGGAGGCTGGCCCCTTCTCCCGCAGTGCGGAGGAAGGCGATGGCCGCTTCCCGGTCCGGGAAATAGCGGCTGTTCAGGCCGCTCTCTCCCGTTTCGTCCACGGCGTAGGGTCCCAGCTCGGCAATGAGGTTTTCCGGCGTGTCCAGCTTCTGCAGCTTTCCCCGGTTCACCAGGGCCACCCGGTCGCAGAGGGCCTGGGCCTCTTCCATGTAGTGGGTGGTCAGGATGATGGTCATTTTCCGGCCGTTGAGCTTTCGCAGCAGGTTCCACATCTGCCGCCGGGACAGGGCGTCCATTCCCGCCGTGGGCTCGTCCAGCAGCAGGATCTCCGGCTCGATGAGCAGCGCCCGGCAGATCATCAGCTTTCGCTTCATGCCCCCGGAAAGGTGCCGCACCGTGCGCTTTCGGTATTCCAGCAGCCCGGCGAATTCCAGCAGCTCCTCGGTGCGCTGCTTCCGCAGCTTTGGGGGCAGGTAGTACAGACGGCCCTGGTACTCCATCACCTCGTCCATGGTCATGTCCTGGCGCATGGAGTACTCCTGGGTGATGACACTGAGCTTCCGCTTCTCCGCCGAGGCCTTCCGGGTCAGGGGCTTCCCGTCGATGAGGATCTGGCCTTCCGTGGGAAGCAGCACCGTGGAAATGAGGCTGATGGTGGTGGTCTTTCCCGCGCCGTTGGGGCCAAGAAGACCGAAGAACTCCCCGGTCTCCACCCGAAGGCTCAGGTGATCCACCGCGGTGAAATCCTCGAATCGCTTCGTCAGCTCCCGAAGCTCGATCATTCCCTCTCCTTGGCGATGATGAGGGAGAAATACCCGGCGTCGTCCGGGATCTCCTCCACATCGCGGTACACCGCCTCGCCGGGCATGCCGCAGTTCACCACAGCGCTGACCTGGCGGCCGCTGCGGCGGAGAAGGTCCTTCACTTCCCGCATGTGGCTGGCGGATTTCATCAGCACATAGCTGCCCTCCCGGCCCAGCTTTTCCTCCGTCTTGTGAACGGCGGGCACCACGTGAAGGGGCTCGTCCCACTCCACCAGGGGAAGGTTCAGCCGCGCAGCGGCGGCGCAGAAGGAGGGAATGCCGCTGACCAGCTCCACCGGATAGCCCTCCGCCTCCAGGAAATGCTGTAGATAACTGAAGGTGCAGTAAATGGTGGGGTCGCCCAGGGTGATGTACACCACGTTTTTCCCCTGGTCCAGATAGCGCTTCAGGATCTCCGCGCCCTTCCGGTGCTCCTCGTGGATGAGCTGCCGGTCCTTCACCATGGGCATGAAGATGGGGACCAGCTCCTTCTCCGCCAGCTCCGGAACGGCCTGTACGGCGATCTGGTAAGCGGCGGATTCCTTCGCCACCTTCCCGGGGACGGCGATGACCTCGTTCTCCCGGATCAGGCGGATGGCCTTCAGCGTCATGTATTCCGGATCGCCGGGGCCCACCCCGACGCCATATGCGATTCCCTTCATTTCCGTTCCTCCGTATATGTTTTTTCTTTCTTCAATTCTTCCACAGCCGCCATCAGGCACTCGGTAAGCGCGGGAAGCGAGGGCTTTTCTGCGATGCGGCAGCGCATTCCCAGGGCCTGGGCCGCCGCCGCGGTCTGCCTGCCGATGCACACCGCCCGGACGCCGGAGAGGTCGGCCCCGCCCGCCGCGGCGGCGAAGCCCTTTACCGTGGAGGCGCTAGTGAACACGGCAAAATCGATGTCCCCGCTTTCCAGGGCCTCCCCCTGGTCAATGGCCCGGGAGGCGACGTAGCGGGTGTCGTAGGTGGGCAGGTCCGTGATCCGCAGGTCTTTTCCGCCCCGCAGGCCCTCCACCAGCTCGGGATTCCCGATGGCGGCCCGGGGAATGAGGATGCGGGCCCCCGGCTCGCAGACCCGGGCCAGCTCCCGGCCCAGGGTCTCGCCGTCCGCTGCGGAGGGCAGAAAGTCCGCCCGGATGCCCCGCTCCGAAAGCGCCTTTGCCGTGCCGGGACCCAGAGCGGCGACCCGGACGCCGGAAAGACTGCGGACATCTCCCAACTCGAAGAGCTTTTCAAAGAAGATCTTTACCCCGCTGGGACTGGTGAACACCAGCCAGTCCCAGCCGCCCTCCGCGAGGGTCCGCAGGCTTTCCCGCAGAGGGCCTTCCTCCGGAAGCGGCTCCGTCCGGATGGCAGGAAGCTCCAGCACCTCCGCCCCCTGGGCCCGGAGCATGGCGGCCAGCCGGGAATTCAGCTCCTTCGGCCGGGTGAGCAGGACCTTGATGCCCCCCAGGGGCCGCCGTTCATACCAGGAAAAGCGGTCCGCCAGGGAACACACCCGCCCCACCACGATGATGGCGGGGGTCCGTACCCCCCGCTTTTCGCACGCTGCCTCCAGGGTGCCCAGGGTGGCGATGATCCGCCCCTGGGCGGCGGTGGTGCCCTTTTCCAGCACCGCCGCGGGCATATCCGCTTCCATCCCCGCCTGCAGCAGGCCGCCGCAGATCTCCGGCAGGGCGGCGATGCCCATGAGGAAGATCAGGGTCCCCCCGCCCCGGGCCAGGGCTTCAAAATCAATGTCATAGGAGTGGTCCGCCCGCCGGTGCCCCGTGATGATGTGAACGCTGGAGCAGAAATCCCGGTGGGTCACCGGAATGCCGTTGTAGGCCGGCACCGCGATGGCGCTGGTGACGCCGGGGACCACCTCGAAGGGGACGCCGTGCTCCGCCAGCAGCTCCAGCTCCTCGCCGCCCCGGCCGAAGAGGAAGGGGTCGCCCCCCTTGAGGCGCACCACCCTGCGCCCCTTCAGCGCCTCCTCCAGCAGGACCCGGTTGGTTTCCTCCTGGCGGAGATAGTGCATTCCGGCCCGTTTTCCGGCGAAGATCAGCTCCGCGTCCTCCGGAATAAAGCGCAGCACGCCCTGGCCCACCAGGGCGTCGTAGACCACCACCTCGGCCTCTGCCAGGACCTCTTTTCCCCGGAGGGTCAGGAGCCCCGCGTCTCCGGGGCCCGCGCCTACCAGCCAGACCTTGCCCGTCATCTGCTTTCACCTCCGGCGAGTACCGTTTCATTCAGTTTCTCCCGCAGCTCCATGGCCAGGGCGGTCCCCAGGGCTTCCGCAGCTTCCGGAAGACCCTCCTTTTCCCCCACGAGCCAGCGCCCGGATTCTTCCTCATAACAGAGGCCCCGGAGGCGGAGCTTTCCGGCCTCCTGCCGCGCGTAGGCGCAGACGGGGGAGGTGCAGCCGCCCCCCAGAGCACGGGCAAAGGCCCGTTCACAGAGGGCAGCAGCGGCGGCCTCCTGGTCGCAGAACCCAGCCAGCCAGCCGTAATCCTCTCCGGCCCGGCCCTGCAGGGCCAGGATCCCCTGGCCTGCTGCGGGGATCATCTCTTCCGGGGAGAAGCAGCGGCTGATCCGCTCCTCCAGGCCCAGGCGGCGGAGTCCCGCCGCCGCCAGGATCAGGGCGCCGTACTGCCCCTCGTCCAGCTTCCGCAGCCTGGTCTGCAGATTTCCCCGCACCGGTTCCACAGCAAAGCCCGGAAAGAGGGCCCGGAGCTGCAGGCTCCGGCGCAGGCTGGCCGAGCCGATGGGCTTGTCCGGGTCCGGCGCCGTCTGCCCGGGAGGCAGCACCAGCACGTCCCTGGGATCCTCCCGGCGGGAGAAGCCCAGCAGGGGCAGGTCCTCCGGGGTCTCCATGGGTACGTCCTTCAGGCTGTGGACCGTCAGGTCCGCCCGTCCGTCCCGGAGGGCGGCGTCCAGCTCCTTGACGAAGAGGCCCTTTCCCCCCACCTTGTCCAGGCTCAGATCCAGGATGCGGCCCCCGGTGGTTATCCTGGTGAGC